>JABLTR010112413.1_pt1 | contig 43036 bp, 43 predicted proteins | sample 7160071 | NCBI WGS metagenome assembly JABLTR01 (sample SAMN14651230, study PRJNA627086) | human gut metagenome | isolation source: feces | host: Homo sapiens | reverse complement strand
GCACCAGACTGAGCCTGCACCCGATTCCCGGCGGCATGATGCCGCGCCCAATTCGCGAACGAACCTCCTGCTAGCCGGGGGTAAACGCTCCCGCGCAGGTCGCTTGGCAGGCTGAGCCTGCACCCGATTCGCGGCGGCATGATGCCGCGCCGGGACTATATCTGACGGGAATGTGCGCACAGATTTCTTTCACGTAGTGTTAACATTCGTCCATAAGCATGTTATTCTGAGGAAAGAATTTCATCATTTCTTCTGTTTAAAACAAAAATTACCCTTTCTGTTTTGTGAGGTTTTACCATGAACACAACATCTACCGAACGGCAGGTGCGCCGTCAAGTCATCCAGTCGCTGCCGGGCTTTTGGGGATACGCCTTCCTCTCGGCAATCATCTTTTTGGCCATTCAGCTGATTGCCCTGATTTCCACCGTCCTCATGCAGCGGGTGATCGACCAGCTGATCCCTCAACAGCAAATCGGCCAGATTGTCTTTACCATTGTCCTGTTCTGTCTGATTCCGCTGGCCGCCACCATCCTTTCCACACTCTACCGCTACGGCTTGGCCATCCTTTGCCGCAAGCTCGGGCTCAAGCTCGCCATCCGCGGCTTCCAAAATCTGATTGCCCAGCCGGTCTCCTATTTCGACGGAAAAAATTCCTCGGAACTGGCCGCCCACTGCCGGCAGGAGTCGATGCAGTACATCACCTTCTGGATGATCGAGGTGCCGCAGCTGTTTGCCACCGGCATCTGCGGCATCGTGGTCTTTTTATATCTGCTCAGCCTGCACTGGAGCATCGCGCTGACCCTGCTGCTCTATTTCCCTGTCGCCTTTTTTCCAAGCAACCGCTTTGCAACCAAGGTGCAGGAGCTGACCAAGCAGATCATCTCCAACAACGCCGCCATGAACCAGATCATCAACGACACCTTTCGTGGAATCAAGGCGGTCAAAACGATGGTTCTGGAAAACCATCAGGTTCAAAAGCTCAAAGCAGTCAACGAAAAGAGCGTCGCCATCTGGAGCCGGGTCGCTTTGTTCGACAATCTGACCGGCATCTGGGTCAACGATTTTTCCAGCGCCGTCTTTCGCGGTCTGGCTTTTGGCATCGCCTCCTTTCTGGTGGTGCTGGGGCGAATGACGCTGGGCAGCATCGTCACCGTCATCAACTACAGCAACCGCTTTCTGGAAATTGCCCACACCTTCATGACAAGCAACTACAATTTTAAGGAAGAACTCGGGGAGTACGATCAGCTCTTTTCCATTCTGACCATGCCGACCCCGGAGCCTTCCTCCAAACCCTTCCAATTTGAAAAAGAGATCCACTTTGCCGACATCACCTTCGCCTACAATCCGGAGCGGGAAAACATTCTGCGCTCGCTCAATCTTTCCATCCGGCCGCACGAGTAGTTGGGTATCGTCGGGGCCAGCGGCGCAGGCAAGACAACCATCTTCGATCTGCTGCTGCGCTTCTACGAGCCGCAGGCCGGGAGCATCACCATCGACAGCGTGCCCCTGCGGGAAATCTCCACCGTCTCGCTGCGCTCCAAGATCGCCAAGGTCTCGCAGGACACCTTCCTCTTTCCCGGCACCATCCGGGAAAATCTGCTGTTGGCAAACCCCAACGCCACCGACGAACAGCTCAACGCCATCCTGAACCAGGTATGTTTGAGCAAATTTCTGACCCAGCTGCCCAACGGTTTGGATACCAATATCGGCGAAAACGGTCTGCTGCTCTCCGGCGGCGAACGGCAGAAACTGGGGCTGGCGCAGGGGCTGCTGCGCGGCTGCAAGGTCATTTTGCTGGATGAGGTGACCGCCAACGTCGACCGCGACTCCGAGGAGGAAATCAAAAACGTGCTGCTGCAGCTAAAGCAGGAACAGGACTTAACGGTCATCGCCATCTCCCACCGCATCGATTTCCTCAAGGACGCCGACCGCATCGTCGTTTTGCAAAATGGCTGCATCCAGCAGGAGACGAGCTATGAGGAATATCGAGCAAAGTAGTCCACATTTTCTGCCGCGCGGCGGTTGAATTGTGCAAAACGAAATCTCCAACTCCCCTTCGCCAAAACTCAAAAGGCGCTGCCAATGGCAGCGCCTCCTTTTTCTTCGCAGTTTAATTTCCCATAAAAATGAGCACACAGTGCGACGCCCCCGCGCGCTTGAAGTGGAGCGCGTTGAGAAAACGTTCCAGTGGAACTGCGCTCCGAAACGAGCCACCGGCTCGTTTCCTGCATCCCGCAAAGGCGAGCGCATAGCGCGACGCCTGCGCGGGCAAGCGCACCAAAAGAAAAAGGACACTGCAAATGCAGTGTCCTTTTCGTTTGGCGCGCTTGAAGGGACTCGAACCCCCGACCTACTGGTTCGTAGCCAGTCACTCTATCCAGCTGAGCTACAAGCGCATCCTGTATGGTGCTGTTTTCAATCAGCTTATTTATAATACCACCTGGGGAAAATTTTGTCAAGCATTTTTTTGCGGTTTTTGAAATTTTTTCTAGGAGCAGGTGATTGTCCGCCTCCTGTCCCCTGTGTTATACTATAGAAAAAGGCAGCTCCAACCCGCTGTTCCCTTTCCAAAACGCAAACAGGAGGTGCTCTTGATGGCACAATATCCCCTCGGCATTATCATCCGCCAGCGGCGCGATATACTGGGCCTGAGCCAGCAGCAGCTGTGCCAGGGCATCTGCGACCGCTCCACCCTCTCCCGCATCGAGCGCGGCGACCAGGTTCCCGCCTACTCCACCCTGCGCGCCCTGCTGCAGCGGCTGGGGTTGGAGGGAAAAGACGTCCGCTTTCTGCTTGGCCAACCGGATTTTGAAACTGCGCAGCTGCAGCGGGAGATCGTCGCGCTCAACACCCGCAAGCAGTGGCTGCAGGCTCAGCAGAAGATCCGTCAGCTGCAGGCGCTGCCCACCGCCGCCGACCCGCTCACCCGGCAGTTTATCCTGCGCGCAAAGGCGCTGGCCGGCTATGAACAGGACGGCAAGGCGGTGCCCTACCCCTATGAGGAGCAGCGGCAGATGCTGCTGGAGGCGCTGCAGATCAGCTGCCCCGGCATCGACCCCGAACACCTGCAGGGCCACCTGCTGGGCGAGGAGGAGGGCAAGCTGCTCAACCAGATCGCCATCACCTACTCAGAGAGCGGCGAGCGCCGCCGCGCCATCGAAATCTACCGCCAGCTGATGGACTATATCCAGACCCACCAGGTCGGCACCGAGACCGGCGCGGCCCTGCTGCCGCTTGTCGCCTACAACTATTCCCGCCTGCTGGGCCGGGAGCGCCGCTACGAGGAGTGCATCGAGGTGGCGGAGATCGGACGGCAGTGCTGCGTGATGTATAACAAATGTAAAATGTTGGGCGGGTTATTACATAACATCGCTTATTCTCTTCACGAATTAGGCGAAGATGACAAAAGCAAAGAAATTCTGACTCAGGCGTATTATGTTCATAAGGCGATGGAGAGAAACTCCAGCTGTGAGGTTGTGAAAAATTACGCTAAAGAAAAGCTCGACTTTCTTATAGATTCTACCCCACAGAACGAATAATTCAGGCGTGCATTTCACGCACACTTTTTCGTGCGTAAAATGCCTCTTGATTTTTGTATAAATATTCTATATGATGAATATAGGAACTTCATCCAATTCTACTAAGGAGGTATTTTTATGGCCAAAAAACAAAACATTCTGATCGCCCTGTTTTCGGTTCTGCTGGTGCTCGCCCTGGGCTACATCGCCGTCTACGCCCTGTATCTCTATGAGCTGACCCAGCGCACCTTCGTCCTCACCTACAACCTGCTGGAATATCTCGTTGCGGTGCCGCTGGCTTTCTTTTCTGCCGCCGCGCTGCTCTGTCTGGTGCTGCTCAAAAAGGGCATCCTGAGCCTGCAAAGCCCGACCAAAAAGGTGCTGCTCGGGATTGCCATTGTGCTTTTTGTGCTGTACCTGATCTGCCTGTGCGGCTACTTGCTGGGCAGCTGGCCCATGTCTTTCGCCCTGCAGTTTTTGACCCAAAACGCCTATCTGTTCCTCATCCCCGGTGCGCTGTTTGCGCTGGGAAGCTGCTAAAACAGGTGTGCATTTTGCGCACACTTTTCCGTGCGTAAAATGCTTCTTGACTTTTCGAATCCTCTCTGGTACACTGGGATTAGAGAAAATTTTACATTTTTCCTGTCAATTTTTTAAGGGAGGTATTCGATATGACCATCAAACCAAAACTCGCCGCCATCCTGCTCGCCTGTCTGATGCTCGGCTCGTCGATGAGCGTCGCGGCAGCCAGCACCAAAACCACTTTGGAAGAAGCACCTTCCTCCAAACCGCAAGCACAGATGAGGCAGTTTTCTAATGTCCCGCTTTACATCTATGACACCAAGGGCAATCCGGTTTTCGGTATCAGCCTTGACCATGTTTCTGACATCCCCTGCTCCAACGATGACGGCCGCATCACAATGACCTTTGCCGATTTATCCGAGCCGTTTGTCCTTGGACTAATCAATCCTGTCAACGGAGAACAAATGAACTACAAACTTTTCTTCCAGGTCGAGCCAGGCAAAGATACCCAGCTTTGCAAGCTGCTCTGGAACAAGGAGCTCCCCGAGGACAGCGTCAAAAAGGTCAAGGCGAAGGTCAAGTTCCGCGCCGTCGACCAGAACGGAGAACCGCTGGAGGGCGTGCGGTTTGTTTTCCACGACCAGCGCTTTATCTACCCCACCAACGCCGACGGCGAAACCTGGTACTGGCAGGACCCGGTCAAATACAACTATGTCGATGTCCAGTTTAAAGACGAAAAGGGCAACGACAAGGACAAGCGCTTCTGGTGCACCATCACCGAGCAGCAGCTGGAGGACGCCAATACCACCTTCATTTTTAAGGTCGACACCGCGGCGGCATGATGCCGCGCCCAATTCGCGAACGAGCCTTCTGCTAGTTGAAGGCAAACGTTCCCGCGCAGGTCGCTTGCCTCCGGCTACGCTCGTTTGCACAAAACTAGGTGTCGCGAGGTAGAAGGTAGAATCACCACCAAACCGATTCGTGAATTGCATCCCCCGCAGGGTCTTTCCTCTTGTCTGCCCGGCGGGGGATTTTTTGCCCTTTTTTAAAAACGCTTTCGCAATTTAAAGTAATATAGCTTTATCTTGTGGAATATTTTTGTGCAGAATCTCTAATGGATTCCCGTTTCTTTGGCCAAAAAGGGAATTGATTTCGCCGCCGGATTTGTGTATGATTAAGATGTAAGGTACCTATACAGACCGGTCTGTTTCTCCGTTTTCATCGGCCGCTTTTGACACTGCTTCGCTTTGTTTGGAAAGAGGGTTTCTCATGATGATGGTTAGACAGATATTGCATCATGCCTGCAAGTTTTCCGCCGCCATTACCGTTGCGGCTGTTTTGTTGTTGGCAAATTTCCCCTTCCCCTGCTCCCTGTCCTTCTTGATTGAAAATCTTTTGAGCTTTGGGATGATCTTTGTCGGGTGCTTTTTGCTGATCGCGCTGGGTGAAAGCTGCCGCCTGATCTGCAAGCGGCTGCTGGCAAAGCCGGTTTCCCTCTCGGTCACCGAGCCTTCGCCCCATCAGCCCCAGACCCGCAAAGCCGCATAAATTTGCGGAATCCTTTCCCCGCTGTAAAATGCGCCCCGCTGGAGGGCGCTTTTGTTTTGCCCCGGGTGTGCTTGACAGCCGCCCTGTACTCGTGTTAGCATGAGGAAAACAGAATTTTCAGGAGGGATTTTGATGCGATACGACATTCTTCTGCTCGATGCCGACGAGACGCTGATGGACTTTCCCGCCGCCGAGCGTCAGGCCCTGCAGCGCACCTTTGCCGACCACGGCCTTACCTTCACCCAAGCCACCGATGACCTCTACCAGCAGATCAACCAATCGCTCTGGCGGCAGTTTGAGCGCGGCGAAATCACCCGCCCGCAGCTGCTGGCCACCCGCTTTGCCAAACTCTTTGAGGAGCTGGCAGTTCCCGGCATCGACACCGACGCCTTCAATCGGGAGTATCTGCACAATCTCGGCTACGGCACCCAGCCGCTGCCCCACGCCCTCGAGCTCTGTCAGGCTCTCTCCGCGCTGGGCTGCAGGCTCTATATCCTCACCAACGGCCTCTCCGGGCCGCAGCGCCGCCGCCTTGCCGGCAGCGGCCTCACCCCCTATCTCAGCGACATCTTTGTCTCGGAGGAGACCGGCTTCCAGAAGCCGCGCAAGGAGTTCTACGACTATGTCTTTGCCCACATCCCAGACTTTGCAAAATCGCGCGCCCTGATGGTCGGCGACTCGCTCTCCTCGGATATGGAAGGCGCGCGCAACGCCGGAGTGGACGCCTGCTGGTACAATCCCAAAGGCAAGACCGCCCCGCCCGACCTGCTTGCCCCCACCGGCCCGATCCGCTACGAGATTCGGGAGCTGATGGAGCTGGCGGAAATACTCGCAGCGGCATGATGCCGCGCCCAATTCGCGTTGTCAGCTTCTGCTTGACGCGCCTTAACGTTCTCGCGCAGGTCGCTTGCCTCTGGCTGCGCTCGTTTGCAGAGACTTATAACCGCGTGTACAAGGTGGCTTCGAGAACAAGCCTGGGCGCGGATTGTCTGCGGGTTCAACCCGCGAACAATTCGCGTTGTCGGCTTCTGCTTGGCGCTGCTCAACGTTCTCGCGCAGGTCGCTTGGCAGGCTGAGCCTGCACCCAATTCACGTATCGGTTTGGTGGGAGCCGTACTTTCTACCTCGCGACACCCAGTTCCTGCAAAATAAAGTTCATCCACCTTTTTTAAGTGGCAGGCTAAGCCTGCACGCGCGCATAACGATGGGAAGAAAATTTGAATATGCAGCCAGCCAAACCGACAGCCTAAAATTCGGAGGTATTCGTATGAAGATTGAAAGATGTACAAAGCCTGCTTTTGTCGTGATCGGCAAAGAGGGGTCGACGCTGGACGGCCCGGGCTTTATTCAAAAACTGTGGGCGGACGCAAACGCCCATTTTAGCGAAGTTCAGCCGCTTGCCAAAAGGGACGAAGGCGGCAATCTTGCCGGCATCTGGGGCGCGATGTCCGATTTTTCCCACTCGTTTAAACCGTGGGAGGATAACTTTCGCAAAGGCCTCTACCTTGCCGGTGTGGAATGTGTCGACGACGCGCAAGCGCCTGCGGGCTGGGTGAAATGGACCATCCCCGGCTACGAATACCTCTGCGCAGAGGTTGAGGATGAAAACACCTTTTCACAGGTGCTGGATTATATGCGGGAAAACCATCTTCCTCTGGTCGGGGCTGTCCACGATTTTTCCTCTCCTGTAAACGGAAAAGATTACATGTTTTTCCCAATCCGAATTCTTTAATCAACAACAAAAAACCTGCCTATGATCGCAACCATAGGCAGGTTTTTTATTTGCAGACAATTGCAGTTTTTTCGAGCGGCGGGCTGAGCCCACACCCAATTCGCGCCGGGCTGAGCCCGGGGCCAATTCGCGAACAAGGCTCCTGCAAATCGAGGCTCAACGTTCTCGCGCAGATCGCTTGCCTCCGGCTGCGCTCGGCGGGCTGAGCCCGCGCCCAATTCGCGAACAATGCTCCTGCAAATCGAGGCTCAACGTTCTCGCGCAGGTCGCTTGCCTCCGGCTGCGCTCGTTTGTGGGGAAACTGGGTGCCGCGAGGTAGAAGTCAAGATTCTCACCAAGCCAATACGTGACTTGGGTCCAGGCTCAGCCTGGTTAAAAATGGTCCTTTTCATTCAGCTGCTTGACAACCAGCCGCACCGCACCCAGCGCCACCGCTGCCAAAATGATCAGGCCGCTGTTTAAGCCATTGCCCGCCTGCTGCTCGTCCTGCGGCTGCGTCATGGCCGGCTCTTCCTCCATCACCGAAACGGTCAGCGGAATCTCTCCCAGCATCCACGGCCAAAGGGAACCGTCCTCCAGCCGCAGCCAAACCTGCGCTGTGCTGTCCTCGCTTGGCTCCTGCGGAAACTTCAGGTAAGCGCCGCTGCTCTGTGCACCGGCCGGAAGCAGGCACTGGAAGCTCACCTCGCCGCTCTGCAGCGTCACCGTGCTGCCCGACTGGTCGCTGTACTGCTCGCTCTGGGCGGGCAGCGTCCACTCGGCCTGGACAAACTGATCGAACCCATAGTCGAACAGCGTCTGGCTGTCCACATAGGCCGCGCGCGCCACCTCGTCCGAATCGGACTGCAGCACCACCGCGATCAGCGTCCTGCCGTCGCGCTGCATCACCGTCATCAGGCAGTTGCCCGCCGTGCTGGTCCATCCGGTCTTGCCCGCGATGGCGGTTTCATCATAGTAGACGGTGTCCTGCCGCAGAAATCGGTCGGTGTGCAAAAAGGCATGGGCCGCGTTCTGCTCCCCTTCCGGGATGCTGTAGCCCTCCGCGCCCGCATAGTCCAAAAATTCCGGATAGGCCATCGCCGCCCGGGTGATCTGCACCAGGTCATACGCCGAGGAGAGGTGCCCTTCCTCCGGCAAGCCGTTGCTGTTGTAAAAGGTGCTGTCCTGCAGCCCCAGCTCCTGCGCCTTCTCGTTCATCATCTGCGCGAAGGCGCTCAAGCTGCCTGCGATGTGCACCCCGACGGCGTTGGCGGCATCGTTTGCCGAAGGCAGCATCATGGCGTAGAGCATCTGCCCCATCGTCATCGTCTCGCCCTCATACAGCCCCAGGACGCTGGCGTCCAGCGGCAGGTTTAAACTTTCCGCCGTGGCGGTGACCGGCTCCTGCGGGTCGCTATGTTCCATCGCCAGCAGGCAGGTCATGATTTTGGTCAGACTGGCCGGTTCCATCCGGCTGTGTTCGTTTTTTCCGTAGAGCACCTGTCCGGTGTCCGCGTCGATCAGCACCGCCGCCCCCGCATACAAAAAAAGTGTCCCGTCGTCTCCCAGCGTGTCCTGTGCCTGCATCGCGTCGGCGTATACCTTTGTGCCCCAACCCAGCATCAGCAGCACGGCCAGCAGCCAGAGGACAACCTTATAGCTTACCATCTTATTCTCATCGTCTCCTATATTGTTCACCAAAGCCCGAGGGCATCCTTTTTTAACCAACAACTTTTCACTTTACAATCGGTTGTCTTTTTATTATAACCCCTGGACCATCCTCCAGGTCAAACAAACTTTTTGTAAACTCCAGGCTGAGCCTGGACGCAATTCGCGTATTGGCTTAGTAGGGACCTTGGGTTCAACCTCGCGGGACCTAGTTTTCCTATAAGCGACCTGCGCGGGAACGTTCACTCCCGATTCGCAGAAGGTTTGTTCGCGAATCGGAAGCTGCATCATGCCGCCCGGGCTGAGCCCAGGGCCAATTCGCGTATTGGCTTAGTGGGAGCCTTAGATTCAACCTCGCGGAACCGAGTTTTTCTGCAAGCGACCTGCGCGAGAACGTCAAGTCTCGACTTGCTGGAGGTTCGTTCGCGAATTGGACGCAGGCTCAGCCTGCCGCGAATTGGGCGCGGGCTCAGCCTGCCGAGCGCAGCCGGAGGCAAGCGATCTGCGCGAGAACGTCAAGTCTCGACTTGCTAGAGGTTCGTTCGCGAATTGGGTGCAGGCTCAGCCTGCCGCGAATTGGGGGCGGGCTCAGCCTGCCGTGAATTGGATGCGGGCTCAGCCTGCCAGGCGACCTGCGCGGGAGCGTTTCGTTCCAATTTTTTTGCCCTATCGCAACTGTGCCAGCTCTGCCTGAATCCACTCCAGCACGCAATCGTCGCCATCCAGCAGCACGGCTGTGGCCGCGCGCTTTGCCTCGTCCGGAGCTTCCGGCACCACATAGCTGCGGTCGGCAGCTGTCAGCATCGGAATATCGTTGTGGTTGTCCCCAAAGGTCACCAGCTCATCTGCCTGCAGCAGCCGTTTTAAAGAAAGTGCGGCCTGCCCCTTGCCCGCCCGGTCCGATCCGATATCCACAAGCCACCGGTCGGGGCTGTAGGGGCTGCAGTGCATCACCGCGGAAATGCCCGGCAGCGATTTGACCTGCTCATACACCGCGCCGATCTGCTCTTTCTTTCCAGCCGAGCCAATATAGAGGCACTCCCCCGCCAGCAGCTGTTCCATGGAACCGTCAAAAACCGGCTCATCGTAGATCAGCCCATTCTTTGGATGGACCGACCGCTCGCACCCAAGCTTCATGTTGCGCAGCCGCTCCTCGCAGTGGCGGGTGCGGTAGCCGTTTTGCAGATAGCTCACACACCGCTGTTCTCCCCGGTGAAAGATACAGGTCTGGTACGGTATGTTCCGCCTGGCAAACAGCGCAAAGAGGCGCCGCGCATTTTCCGCCTCGATGGGAAAGGTTGCCACCGCCTCCCCCTGCAAAAAATCATAGATGACAGCGCCGTTGTAGGCGATGACCGGCAGAGTGATGCCCGCCTGCTGCACCAGGTCAAAGACACCATGAAGATTGCGCCCCGAGGCCACCGTCAGCAGCGTCCCCCGGGAGAGAATCTGCTCAAAGAGGGCGCGGCTGCTTTCCCGCAGCTCCTCCTGCCCTGCCCGATAGATGGTGCCGTCCACATCCGAAACATATAAGGTTTTCACCTGTCAACACTCCTTCCCACATTTTCCTGTTTCATTATAAATGCTCCCGCCCCCAAAAATCAACCTGCTGCCCCGCATTGTCCGACAAAACTTTATTTTCGAAAACCACTGTGCTATAATAAAGAAAAAACCTGTTGAGGAGGACCCATCCATGACCCGACAAGCATCTGGCTTTTCCATCTTTTGCCTGATTGCCGCCATCATCAGCCTGATCTACATCACCACCTACCACATCTGGCTGCGGCCCTACGAGCTCAGCCACTATGTCACCCAGTTCAGCAGCCTGTACGGCCTGCTCTTTGTGCCGCTGCTCTCCTTTTCGGCGGCGGGCGGACTGGTTTCCTTTTTCGGCAACCTCTTTCTGCGGCAGATTCCTTCGGCTGCTCGGATGCTTCTGCTGATCATCCCCATCTTTTTTCTGCTGATGTATGCCTGCGGCGTCCTGTTCATGCTGGCCGGCTCGGACACCCTCTACACGCTGATGATCTCGCTGCGCAATCCGCTCTGCTTTGCGCTGTCCGGCATCCTGTTTGGCTTCGGCACAGTCCGCTAACCCACCTGCGCAAAAAGCGGGAGGAGAAAGCAAATTGCTTTCTCCTCCCGCTTTTCCTTTGATGCAGGATTTCCTTTTTTAGTTTTCTCTCTTCCACTGCACGCCCTGCGGGGTGTCCAGCAGCACGATTCCCTGCGCCTTGAGCTCGTCGCGAATCTTGTCGGCCAGCGCGAAGTTTTTCTCCTTGCGGGCCTGCTGGCGCTGCGCAATCAACTCCTCGATCTGCGCGTCCAGACTTTCCTTCTTGCGGTTGTACAGCAGTCCCAGCACATCTGCCAGCTCGTCGAACTGTTTGGCCGCCGCCTCCAGCGGTTCCTTTGCCCGCGGGGAAGCGATGAAGGTGTTGATGTCGCGCGCCAGCTCAAACAGGGCGGCAATGCCGTCGGCGGTGTTCAGGTCATCATCCATCGCCTCGATGAACTGCTCGCGGCGCTTCTCCAACTGCTGCATCAGCTGGCTGTCGGCTTCAGCGTCGGCAGTCTGCGGCAGGGCGTTCTGGATGGCAAAGTCCAGATTGTCGCGGCAGTTGTACAGCCGCTCCAGCGCCGCCTTGCACTGCTCGATGATGGCAAGGCTATAGTTGATGGGGCTGCGGTAGTGGGCGGAGAGCATCATGTACTTGATCGGCTCGTAGCCGTACTTTTCCGCCACCTCGCGGACGGTGAAGAAGTTGCCCAGCGACTTGCTCATCTTCTTGTTGTCCACATTGATGTAGCCGTTGTGCATCCAGTAGCGCGCGTAGGGCTTGCCAGTGCAGCACTCGGACTGGGCAATCTCGTTTTCGTGGTGGGGGAAGATCAGGTCCTGTCCGCCGCAGTGGATGTCGATGGTCTGGCCCAGGTGCTTGTGGATCATCGCGGTGCACTCGATGTGCCAGCCCGGACGGCCCTCGCCCCAGCGGGACGGCCAGCTCGGCTCACCCGGCTTGGCAGCCTTCCAGAGCACAAAGTCCAGAGGGTCCTCCTTGTGCTCGCCCACACTGATGCGCGCGCCGCTCTCCAGCTCCTCCAGCGGCTGGTGGGAGAGCTTGCCATAGCCCGGGTCCTTGCGGGTGCGGAACAGCACGTCGCCGTTTGCCTCGTAGGCAAATCCCTGATCCTCCAGCGTCTCGACGATTTTTTTGATTTCGTCGATGGTCTCGGTCGCCTTCGGGTGGATGGTGGCCGGACGGATGCCCAGACCCTCGGTGTCGGTCAGATACTCGCCAATATAGCGCTCGGCGATCTCTTTGGCGGTGACGCCCTCCTCATTTGCCTTCTTGATAATCTTGTCGTCGATGTCGGTAAAGTTCTGCACGAAGGTCACATCGTAGCCGCGGAACTCCAGGTACCGGCGCAGGGTGTCAAAGATGCAGATCGGGCGGGCGTTGCCGATGTGGATAAAGTTATAGACGGTCGGCCCGCAGGCGTACATCTTGACCTTGCCCGGCTCCAGCGGGACAAATTCCTCCTTCTGTCGGGTGAGGGTGTTGAAAATTTTCATTTTTTCATCTCTCCTTTTTTTGATTGTATGTCCAAACAAAGCTGATGATACAAATTTTTCTTTTTCCAGTTTCTTCCTCGAACCTTGCGAGGAGGGCTGCGCCCTCCCGGAGCAAGTCGTCAGACTTGGCTCCTTACTCCTCCCTTGATGCGGGCGCTCCGCGAGAGCATGGCTTTGCCATGCTCGGCGCCCCGGGTGACTTTCTTACGAAAAGAAAGTCACCAAAGATTCGCCAGGAACCTCCTGGTTCCTGGACCTCCGGCGAAGGGGGTGGAAGTAAAAGCGTTCCGCTTTTACTTCTGCCCCCTTTGATCCCCCGGCTTTCTGCCCTAGCGGTATTGGTTGCGGAGGTAAAGAGTCTGCGGCATCCTCAGGGAAGTTTAGCTGCATAGGGTGGCACCCCTTTCTGGGGGGAGCAACGCTTGCGTTGCTGGGGGGATGATAATGCCACCCCAAGGGGAGTACCCAGAGGGGAACCCCCCTCTGGGAGATTCTTTGGTGACTTTCTCATCGGGGAGGAGAGTTAGGCAAAGCCTAACTCCGTCACCCTTGGAGGGGCGGAGCGCCCTCCTCATGGGAAGGAGTGCAGAGGATGGGGCGCAGCCCCTCCTCGCATCGTTCAGTACCGACCCGGGGCGCAGCCCCAAGAAAAAAAGGACCGCCTTCAACCGCCCCGTTTGGGCAGTTGAAGGCGGCTTTACTCCGCGGTTCCACTTCAACATTTATCGCTCTTGCCCCTTAACGCGGGGGGACGTGCCCCCATACTGATCCTGTACGTTCCGGGGGCCTGCTGACAGGTGCATTCAAAAAGGAATTACCCGCAGCCGGCTCTCACCTTTGCCCGGCCTCTCTGTCGGGGGATTTCCCTTCTCTACTTTTCCTGTGTCAACGCATTTTTGCTGATTCGATTTTTAAAAGTTTACCACATTCAAAAATAAATTGCAAGCTCATTTTGCCTGCGCGATGAGCGCGCGGTTCTTCCACAGATAGTTTGCGCCCGAAAGCAGCGTCAGGCCCAGCGACAGCACCATCAGCGCGACGTGCAGCGCCCAGGCCGCCGGCACGCCGATCCAGAAATGCTGCATCAGCAGCGCGTAGGCAATCCAGACCATGGTGGTCGCGGTCTTATATTTGCCCCAGCGGTCGGCGGCGATGACGATGCCCTTGCCCGCCGCGATCAGCCGCAGCGAGGTCACCAGAAACTCCCGCGCCAAGATCAGAATGACCACCCACGACGGGGCCAGCCCCAGCGGGATGAAGTAGACCAGCGCTGCCGTCACCAGAATCTTGTCGGCCAGCGGGTCCATAAATTTGCCAAAGTCGGTGATGAGGTTATATTTTCTGGCAATCTTGCCGTCGATCATATCGGTCAGCGACGCCGCCACAAAGACAGCGAACGCCCACAGCATGTGTCCCGGCAGACTGTCCAGCTCGACAAAGACCATGAACACCGGGATCAGCAAAATCCGCAGCATGGTCAGTTTGTTCGGTAAATTCATCGAGAACCCTTCTTTTCATTTTTAGGATGAGGTGGGAAACGCATCGATCAGGCCAGAATCTCCCGGCCAACCAGATCGTAGCCGACCGAGTCGAGCACCTCGACCCAGATAAACTCGCCCGGCCTTACCTCCTCGCGCTCGGTGAGGAAGCTGACGCGGGTGTCGATGTCCGGCGCGTCCATGTAGCTTCTGCCGTAGTACATCTGCTGGTCCTCGTCGTAGCCCTCCACCAGCACCTCCATCTTCTGACCGATGAGCTCCCTGCCCTTTTCGAAGGCGATATCCATCTGCTCCTCCATAATCAGGTCGGCGCGGTGCATCCGCAGTTCGGGGTCGAGCTGGTCTTCCCGCTCGCCGGCAGGGGTGTCCTCCTCCTGCGAATAGGCAAAGCAGCCCAGCCGCTCAAAGCGCACGGTGCGCACAAACTCGCACAGCTGCTCAAAGTCCTCCTCGGTCTCGCCGGGGAAACCAGCAATCAGGGTGGTGCGCAGCACCACGCCCGGCACCTTGTCGCGGATACGCTGCATCAGCGCGCACAGCGAGTCAAAGTCTCCCTTGCGGTTCATCTCTTTGAGCACCCTGCCGCTGGCGTGCTGCAGGGGCAGGTCAATGTATTTGACCACCTTCGGCTCCCGCGCCATGACCTCCAGCAGGCCGTCGGTCACCCGGTCCGGATAGCCGTACAGCACCCGGATCCAGTGGAAGCCGTCGATCTTGCACAGCTCGGTCAGCAGCTTATCCAGCGAGTACTCGCCGTACAGGTCCTGGCCGTATTTGGTGGTGTCCTGCGCCACCAGGTTCAGCTCCTTGACGCCGCTTTCCGCAAGGCCTCTGGCCTCCTCCAGGATGTCCTCCATCCGGCGGGAGCGGTAGCCGCCGCGGATCAGCGGAATCGCGCAGAAGCTGCAGCGGTTGTCGCAGCCCTCCGCGATTTTGAGGTAGGCGGAATATTTCTCGGTGCTCAAAACGCGGTCGCCGTTGAGCGGCAGGTCGGCCTTGTCGCCGAACGCCGACACCCGGTGTCCGTCCAGCGCCTCCTTGACCGCCTTGGCGATCTCGGTGTTTTTGCCGATGCCCAGCACCACATCCGCCTCCGGAATCTCGCTGACCAGCTGGTCCTGATACCGTTCGGCCAGACAGCCGGTGACCACCAGCACCTTGACCTGGCCCTCGTTTTTGAGCTGGGCAAACTCGAAGATGGTCTCGATCGACTCCTTCTTTGCGTCCTCGATAAAGCCGCAGGTGTTGATGATGACCACATCGCACTGCTGCGGGTCGGCGCAGATTTCATAGCCGTTTTCCAGCATCAGCGCCAATAAAATCTCGGCGTCGACCTGGTTTTTGGAGCATCCCAGCGACACCATTCCTACTTTGATTGCCATAGTTTCTTCCTTCCTATTTTATCGGATAAACCCATTTTCCCGTCATTCTTCGGTCTCCCGTTCCTGCTGCAGCGCCTCGATCTCCCGCCGGATCTCCCCGTACGGGTAGCCCCTGCGCATCAGCCCCCGGATGGCGCGCGCCTGCCCCTTGGGGTCGTCCAAAATCGAGCCGTACTTCTTTTCCAGCAGCTGCCGCAGCGGCGGGAGCTGCACCGGTTTCGCAGAGGGCGCTTGTTCCTCCGGTTCCTCATCGGAAGATTCGGCGCGCAGCTTTTCCATCTCCCCGCGGATTTCCCCGGGGTCGTACCCTAGACGCACCAGCGCCGAAAAGGCGCGGCGGCGGCCCTTCTCCTCGCGCAGGGAGGCGGCATACTTTTTTTCCAGCAGCTGCCGCAGGGCCTGCCGCTCGTCGTAGTCTGCAAACTGCTCCAGCGCATCCTCAATCTCATTTTGTCCAATGCCTCTGTGCGCAAGCTCCTGCCGCACGCGGCTGAGGCTGTAGTGTTTGAGGTAGACAAGGTCCTTGGCGGCGCGCTGGGCGTAGTCCAGGTCGTCGATCAGCCCCAGATCGGCGCAGCGCTCCATCACCCGGTCGATGCAGTCGGGAGGAAAATCCCCCTCCAGCTTCTGCCGCAGCTGTGCGCTGGCGTAGGCGTGGCGGGAGAGCAGCGAAAAGGCCTTCTCCTTGGCCTTCTGGTACTGGGTCTGCTCCCGTAGCTGCTCATAGGCCCGCTCGTCCAGCCGCTTGCCCACCTTCAGGTCGTGGCGCAGCAGCGTCTCGTCGTCGACCGAGAAATCAAACTCCCCGTCAAAAAAGACCGCCATCCGACCTCGTTTGGTCTCCTTGAGCGCGGTGATCTGGCGCACCCGCTGTTGTGGATATTCCTCCATTATTTATCGTCCGCCTCGATGTCGATCAGGCTGGAGGAGGATTTCTGCGAGCCAAAGTCCTCGTCCAGGTCAGGGATGGAGCTGCTCTCCTCCCGCATCGGAACGACCGTTTCCTCCGGCTGGGAAGCTGCCGGTTTATCGGCCACGTCCTCCTTCTTCTTTGCCTTGGATGGAGCCAGCAGCTGGTCCTTCTGGTCCATCACCTGCTTGGCAATCTGCTCGCGGACATCCGGATTTTCCTTTAAGTACTGTTTTACCTTGTCGCGGCCCTGGCCGATGCGGTTGCCCTCATAGCTGTACCAGGAGCCGGACTTTTTGATGATATCCAGCTTGACGGCAAGGTCGATGATCTCACCCTCGCGGGAGATGCCTTCGCCGTACATGATGTCAAATTCCGCCTCGCGGAACGGCGGGGCGACCTTGTTCTTGACCACCTTGACCCGGGTGAGGTTGCCGATGATTTCGCCGCCCTCCTTGATCGGGTCCTTTTTGCGCACGTCCAGACGGACAGAGGAGTAGAACTTGAGCGCGCGGCCGCCGGGGGTGGTCTCCGGATTGCCGTACATGACGCCGATCTTCTCACGCAGCTGGTTGATGAAGATGCAGACGGCGTTGGATTTGGAGATGGCGCCGGTCAGTTTGCGCAGCGCCTGGGACATCAGTCTTGCCTGCAGGCCGACAAACGAATCGCCCATCTCACCCTCAATCTCAGCCTTGGTGGTCATCGCGGCGACCGAGTCGACAACAACCACGTCGATGGCGCCGGAGCGCACCAGCGCCTCACAGATTTCCAGCGCCTGTTCGCCGGTGTCCGGCTGGGAAACCAAAAGCGAGTCGATATCGACGCCCAGCGCCTGCGCATAGACCGGGTCCAGCGCGTGCTCGACATCGATGAACACCGCTTCGCCGCCCATCCTCTGGGCTTCGGCCACGATGTGCAGGGCAACGGTGGTTTTACCGGAACTTTCCGGGCCGTAGATCTCGACGATTCTTCCCCGCGGGACGCCGCCGATGCCCAGCGCGATGTCCAGCGAGAGAGAACCGGTCGGGATGGCCTCGACGTTGAGCGAGGAGTTCTGTCCCAGCTTCATGACTGCGCCCTTGCCAAACTGCTTTTCGATCTGAGCCAGCGCCGTTTGCAGGGCCTTTTCTTTTTCGGATTCTGCCATATTTTCCTCCTTGTATCAAAACCTGAATGGATATTCTACATCACAACAAAAACAATACATCTGCCGTATCATTTTCTTCCTTTCATTATATTACATCGCCCCCAAAAAGGCAAGCAGTCCACGGCAGCTTCTTTGGCGGGGCAGGCGGCTGGCTTGCAAACCGGCTTTTCCCAAAATGCAGGAAGGCTCTCCCGCAGGGGGAGAGCCTTCCCTATCAAACAACAAAAACTAGTCCGGATACTGTGCCCGCGGGCCGCCGATCAGCTTTGGACGGCTGCGCACGCAGGTGACGTGCGCCCCGCCGATCTCGGTGATGCCCACCCGCACCGGAATCTGCACATGTTTGATGTGCTGGCCGATAAAGGTGTCGCCGATGTCGATGCCGGCCTTGGCCACCACATGCTCGACCATGACCGGGTCGTCAAACCGTTCATAGGCTGCCACCGAGCAGGCGCCGCCGGCGTGAAGCGCGGGCTTGACGGTGACGATCTCAAAGCCGTACTTTTCCGCCGCCGCCCGCTCGATGACCAGCGCGCGGTTGATGTGCTCACAGCCCTGCACGGCCAGATAGAGGCCCTTTTCCTTCAGGATTGGCAGCAGTGCTTCGATGACTGTCTGGCCGACCTCGGCGCTGGAGGCCTTGCCGATCTGCCCGCCGCAGATCTCGCTCGAGCTGCAGCCCAGCACAAAGACGTCGCCTTCGCGCAGGTTTGCCACCTCCAGCAGGCGGTTGGCCACCAGAGCTACCTGTTCCTTGATTGTTTGCAGTTCCACTTGCATGGTGATTCTCCTTTCTTTTTTGTTTCTTTCTCTATCGATACTTTCTGCGAAACGGCAGTTTTTTCCAGGGGCGCTGCCCCAAACCCCATGGCAGGTCTTCTATCCCCAAGCCCCTTCTTAACGATGCGAGGAGGGGCTGACGCCCCATCCTCTGCACTCCTCCCCGTGAGGGGGCGCTCCGCCCCTCCACCCCGGGTGACTTTCTCCCCGATGAGAAAGTCACCAAAGAATCTCCCAGAGGGGGATACCCCCTCTGGGCACTCCCCCCTGGGGGGCTATTATCATCCCCCCAGCAACGCAAGCGTTGCTCCCCCCAGAAAAGGGCGCCAACCTGTACAGCTAAAATTCCCCGAGGATGCCACAAACTCTTTACCCCCGCAACCAATACTGCTAGGGCAGAAAGCCGGGGGATCAAAGGGGGCTACGCCCCCTTCGCCGGAGGTCCAGGAACCAGGAGGTTCCTGGTGAGTCTTTGCCTACTTTCTTCTCATAAGAAAGTAGGCCGGGTGCAGGGCGGAGCGCCTGCTAGTGGGTGCAGGGACTACCGTCCCGCAAAAGCCCCCGGGGCGCGGGGCGGAGCGCCCGCTGGTGGGTGCAGGGGCCATCGTCCCGCAAAAGCCTCGGGAGAGGGAAAAAACGCCTATGGGCGAATCACATCCTTGCCGCCCATGTACATCCGCAGCGGCTCCGGGATGCGGACCGAACCGTCGTCGTTGAGGTTGTTCTCCAAAAATGCAATCAGCATGCGTGGCGGCGCAACGACGGTGTTGTTGAGGGTGTGCGGCAGATAGGTCTGCTTGGTCTCCTTGTTCTTGACGCGGATGCCAAGACGTCTTGCCTGCGCGTCGCCCAGGTTGGAGCAGCTGCCCACCTCAAAGTATTTCTGCTGGCGCGGGCTCCATGCCTCGACGTCCAGGCTCTTGACTTTTAAGTCCGCCAGGTCGCCCGAGCAGCACTCCAGGGTGCGCACCGGGATGTCCAGCGAGCGGAAGAAGTCGACGGTGTTCTGCCACAGCTTTTTAAACCAGTCCATGCTCTCCTCCGGCTTGCAGACGACAATCATCTCCTGCTTCTCAAACTGGTGGATGCGGTAGACGCCGCGCTCCTCGATGCCGTGCGCGCCGACCTCTTTTCTAAAGCATGGGGAATAGCTGGTCAGCGTCTGCGGCAGCTGGGACTCGTCGAGGATGGTGTCGATGAATTTGCCGATCATCGAGTGCTCACTGGTGCCGATCAGGTACAGGTCCTCGCCCTCGATCTTATACATCATGTTCTCCATCTCGGCAAAGCTCATGACGCCGTTGACGACGCTGGAGCGGATCATGAACGGCGGGATGTAGTAGGTGAATCCCCGGTCGATCATAAAATCTCTGGCGTAGGACAGGATGGCCGACTGCAGTCTGGCGATGTCGCCGCACAGGTAGTAGAAGCCGGTGCCGCTGGTCTTTCTGGCGCTGTCCAGATCGATGCCGTGCAGCCGCTCCATGATGTCGACATGGTATGGGATCTCAAACGGCGGCACAACCGGATCGCCAAAGCGCTCGATCTCCACGTTTTCGCTGTCGTCCTTGCCGATCGGAACCGACTCGTCGATGATGTTCGGAATGACCATCATCCGCTTTTTGATCTCCTCGGTCAGCTCGCCTTCCTTGACCTCCAGCTCCTCCAGCTCCTGGGCCATGGCGGTGACCTGCGCCTTTACCTGCTCGGCCTCCTCCTTCTGGCCCTTTGCCATCAGGCCGCCGATCTGCTTGGAGAGGGTGTTGCGCTGGCCGCGCAGATAGTCGCCGCGGGATTTTGCGTCGCGGAACTGTTTGTCCAGCTCCAGCACCTCGTCGACCAGGACCAGCTTTTCATCCTGAAATTTCTTTTTGATGTTTTCCTTTACAAGGTCCGGGTTGGAGCGGACCAGTCTGATATCCAGCATGGTGATATCCTCCTTGACAAAATTGTTTTGATAGCCGTTCCACTCTGCCGGGCGGGATCAAACAAAAAAATCCTCCCGCCCAAAAACATGGGACGAAAGGAACTTTTCCGTGTTGCCACCCAAATTGCGCCCTCCCAAACAGGAAAGCGCCACTCGTTGCCGGCGCTTTATGGGGCGCCTCCCCCCGGCTTTCACCGGACGCTCTGGAAGTGGAAATCGGCTCTCTGCCTGCCGGCTCACACCTGCCGCCGGCTCTCTGCAAGGCTTATCTTGAGACGACCTTTTCCGTCATCGCGCGCTTTTTCTATTTCAAGGTTATTATATACCCTTCCCCGAGGATTTGTAAAGGGGATTTTGGGAGAAACTCTCCTCTTTTTTGTTTTCCCAAAAGCCCAAGGGGTAAAAACTTCTCCGTCACAAGTCTTTTCTTGCACATTAGATTCCTTTTTTAAGCCACAAAAAGGGAGGGGCCCCTTTGCCCCTCCCGCAAACATTATTTCACCAGAATCTGACTGTCGGCGGCGTCGCCGCTGTCGCTGCTGCGAATCCAGCCGTCCTTGACAGTAAAGGTGGTCCTGCTGACCTCCTGCTCATAGGTAAAGCCGTTCTCGTCCTGCACCCGCATGACAAAGCTGACGACGTCCCCCTCTTTGAGCCCGCCCAGCGTACCCTGCCAGGTGTTGGGGTACTCGGTGTTGTTTGAGCTGTAGACCTTGAGCACCGAGCCGTCGGGCTGCACCTCTTTCTGTACGGAGGTTTCCTGCTGCTCCGACTCTGTCTGTTCATCGCTCTGGCCAAGCTGCCGTGTCTCCACCTTGTCGCCGTTGAGGTAGAGACTAATGCTGGCTCCGGTCATCTCAGGGCCGTTTGATGCGCCGCCTGCGTCATAGCTGGTCATCAGGCTGACCTTGGCATAGGCGGTGTAATCGATGGAGGATTTGTCCGCTGAACCGACCTCAAAGCTCTCAAAGCCGCCCTCCATCTGAGGGTGCAGCAGCTTTAATCCCCAGACCGCGCTCTGATCCTGCAGCTTTTCCTGGCGGATGGCGGTACCGTCCTGCATCTCGACGGTCAGCGAGACATAGTCCACCAGCGGGATGGTCATCTGCGCCTCGTACACGCCGGACTCCACCCGCTCGGCGTCCACGCTGCGCTCCTCAAAGCCCTCGGTGTCGAACACCATGTCGTAGCCCTGATCTTTGGCCGAATGGCCGGTGCAGCGCAGCCGCACCTGGGTCTGATCGTCAAACTCTTTCGGCATGATGCGCACCGTCATCTCCATCGTCTGGTTCTGCTGGCTGCACTCGCCCCAGATCACCTTGTAGTCTGAGACGATGCTGGCGCTCTTTTCTGCGGTCTGGGTGATGGTGGTGATGGCGGAATTGAGGGTGGAGTTGATGTCGCTGTCGATGCTGGTGACCGAATGCTGCACCGCGCTCAGGTTGTCCTCCAGCTTTCTCACCCACGCTAAAGTCACCGCGGAAAAGCTGACCGAGGAGACCGCGATCAGGCAGAGGAAAACGACCGCCGCTGTCTTCCATTTTTTATTCATGCATGGTTCCTCCTTCTATCGTAAAAGGCGGCGGCGCTGCGGCCGTCGGTCCTGTCTGTTTCAAAAAGGAAATTGTCCTTCCTACCAAAAGTATACCGGATTTTGACAGCGATTGCAAGTTCCATTTGCCTGTTATAAATTTCCATAGTATAATGGTTTTGTAAACTTTTTAAGCTCGTAAAAGGAGGTCTTTCGATGAGCGACACCCGCCAGGAATTTTTGCACAACAGCGGAGCCAACATTTTTTATTCCGAATACTTCCCTGCAGACCCGCAGGCCCCCACCCTCATCCTGCTGCACGGCAACGGGGAGGACCACACCTATTTTGTCAAGCAGATCCCCGCCTTTTCCCCGCACTTCCGTCTGGTGCTGATGGACACCCGCGGACAGGGACAGTCCACCGGTGGGGACGGAGAGCTCAACTTCTCGGTCTTTGCCGCCGACCTGCTGGCCCTGATGGACCATTTGCAGATTGCAAAGGCGCACCTGCTGGGCTTTTCGGACGGGGGCAATCTGGCGCTGACCTTCGCCCTTGCCCATCCCGAGCGGGTGCAGTCGCTGATCCTCAACGGTGCAAACCTTGAGCCCGGCGGCGTCAAGCTCTCCACCCAGCTGCCCATCGTTCTGGGATACGGCTGCTGCCGTCTGCTCTCCCCCTTCTCGCACAAGGCCCGGCAAAACGGCGCGGTGCTGGGGCTGATGGTCAACCATCCGCACATCCTGCCGCAGGCGCTTGCCGCCCTGACCATGCCGGCACTGGTGATTGTCGGCGAGCGGGACATGATCCGCGACCGCCACAGCCAGCTCATCGCACGCTCGCTGCCAAATGCGCAGTTTGTGCGCATCCCCGGCGGCGACCATTTCTGCGCGGCCAAGTGTCCGGAAGCGTTTAACCGCGCGGTCCTCTCCTTTTTGCAAAATCTTCCCGCATAAAAGTTCCCTACCTTTAGGGATAGCCCGCCTGTTTTCCGCATAAGATTGCGGAGAAAGGGGGCTTTTTATGAAAATTTTCACCCTGCGCGCCAGGACCCTTCTCCCACTGGCGGCTGTCGGGGGCACGTTGCTGCTGGGGCTTGCGGCAGTTTTTCTTGTGCCACCGGTGCAGTCGGCCTTCTCCTCCACCTCCGGGCGGCAGCTTCCCATCTATTCGGTGCAGACCGATGAAAAGAAGGCTGCGCTCGGCATCAACTGCGCCTGGGACGACGCCGACATCCTGCCCATGATCTCCACCCTGCAAGAGTACGACGTCAAAGCCACCTTCTTCCTGCTGGGGGAGTGGGCCGCCAAATACCCTGCCGCCGCCCGGACCATCGCGCTGGCCGGGCAGGAAATCGGCAGCCACGCCAACACCCACCGCGACCTGGACACCTTGAGCGAGGAGGAAATCCTGCAGGAGATCGCCTCCTCCTGCCAGAACATCGAGGAGGCCTGCGGAATCAGGCCGGTTCTGCTGCGTCCGCCGTCCGGCAGCTACAATGATACGGTCATCCAGTGCATCCACCGCTCCGGCTGCATCCCCATCCAGTGGAATCTGGACACACTGGACTGGCAGGGACTTAGTGCCGAAGAAATCGCCGCGCGGGTTTCCCGCCAGCTGCAGCCCGGCAGCATCCTGCTGCTGCACGCCGGCGCAGAATATTCCGCCGAAGCGCTGCCGCTGATTTTGCAGACCGCCCGGCAGATGGGCTACCAGCTTGTGCCGGTCGGGGAGCTCATCGACCCGGACAGCGACACGGTCGACCACACCGGCATGCAGCTTGCCGCCCCCGCATCCTAGTATACTGATTTTGTATTTTATCAAACTAATTGCTGCAAAATTTAACTAAAAAGGCAATTCCATCCTATTTTATTCACCTGAAGGAATTTTAATATTTGTAAAACAATAAATTACGACATTATACACAGCCCATTCATCTTTCTGCTGTATGGTATAGGTACGGTGCGGGAGGGCCGTACCGTATCATACAGAAGGGAGTTTTTTCGATGAAAAATCTTTTTGCCGTATTGCTTGCATCGCTGATGCTGTTTTCTTTTGCCGCCTGTTCTTCCGAGACGGACAGCAGCTCCGATACAAATCAGAGCAATGTAGAGACGGTCACAACCGATGAGGAATCCGGTGATGACTCCACCGAGGAGACAACCGACGAGACCGATTCCGAGACCGGCGACGATGCAACCGATGAGACCGGTACTGACACAAGCGAGGAAACTAGCACTGACGCAACCGACGAGACCGGCAGCAACGAGACCGGCTCCGCAACCAGTACCGGCGTCTATACCGGCACAGCCGATCCCGCCGAGGAGCAGACCATCACCGGAACCATCCTCGACGCGACAATGAGCACCGTGACCATCCAGACCGAGGATGGCGAGGAGCTTTCCTTCTCCATCCCGGACGACGCGGATGAGACGGAGGTGGACGGCATGACCGTCGGCGACACACTGGAGATTACTTACACCGGCACCATCGACGGCACCGATACCTCGGGCGCCACCGTTGTCAAGCTGGTTCAGACCAGCGCGCAGTAGTTTTTTCTGCAATCTTCCTTATCTTTTCGACATACACTCTTCCAGAGGGAAGGCGGGGAAAAACCCCGCCTTCCCTCTTTTGCGCATAAAATTCCCTCTCTCTGTCCATGCTGACAGAAAAACAAAAGGGGGCCTTTTGCCGATGTTTTCTTCCATGCGCCTGCGCGCTTTTCTGATGGCGTTCACCTCCGCCTTTCTCTGCTTCATCGTCTTTTGGATGGCGGTGCTGCTGCTCAATCCCACCGCCGTTTCCTCCTCCCGCCAGCAGGAGGAGGTGCCTTTGGAGCAGCAGGGCGGCTCGCTCTACCTGCCCAGCCAGGACGACTGCATGACCCTGCTGCTGTGTGAGGAGGGGGAGCATCCCTCCCTCTTTTTCCTGCTGCGCTTTGACCCGGTGGAGGGGTGCATCCCCATTTTTGCCTTCCCGCAGCAGCTGGTGCTCACCCACAAGCAGGTTGCCGAACCGGCCGAAAAAATCTTTGCCGCCCACGGCATCGAGGGCATCCGGCAGGCGCTGCAGGAGAGCTGGAAGCTCCCGGTCGACCGCTACCTGATGCTCTCCAAAGAGGCCGCTGTGGAGCTGCTGCAGCAGTTTGGCCCCACCGCCCTCACCCTGCCCGAGCAGGTCGAGCTGACCGTCGGCGGCATCGGCATCACGCTGGAAAAGGGGGTGCAGCTGCTGGACGGGCAGCGGCTGTGGGAGCTGCTGCGCAAGGAGGTTCCCGCCGACACCCTGCTGCAGTGCGAGCTGCTGCCCGAGCTGATGGCGCTGTGCATCAACCAGCACCTGGAATATCTGCAGCAGGATTACTCCTCCAGCCTTTTTTCCGCCGCCGTCAACGCCGGGACCAGCGACCTGATCTTTTCCGACTACGACACCCGCCGGCAGGCCGCTGCCTTTCTCTCCCAGCTCTCCGAGGAGCCGGCGCAGCCGCTGACGGCGGAGTTTGTGCGCAACCCCGACGCCACCCTCTCCCTCTCCGCCGACAGTTTGCAAAAGGTTCTGGCCGCCTTTGGCGCGCAGGCCGCCCCGACACAAAGCTCTTGACAAGCGGCGCAAATTGGGTATGATGAATAGTGGAAGGTTTTTACAAAGGAGGATTTTTCCATGAGTCAACTTCACCCGATCCCCGTTTCTGAATTGCAGCAAAACGTCTTCACCGCCATCGGCAAGGAGTGGATGCTGATCACCGCCGAAACCGAAAAGGACGGCAAACCGACAGCCAACACCATGACCGCCAGCTGGGGCGGGCTGGGCCGCCTGTGGAACAAGGACGTGGCCTTTGCCTTTATCCGCCCGCAGCGCTACACCAAGGAATTTGTTGACAGCGCCGACACCTTCTCCCTGTGCTTTTTTGGCGGGGAAAAGATGCAGGAGCTGGGATACCTTGGCACCGTCTCCGGACGGGACGAGGACAAAATCGCCAAATCCGGCCTGACCCTCACCCACATCGACGGTGTTCCCTGCTTTGAGGAGGCCACCACCGTGCTGCTCTGCCGCAAGGTGTATGTCCAGACACTGCGTGAGGACTGCTTTATCGACCGCGCGGTGATGGAGAGCAGCTACCCGCAGCGCGACTTCCACGACGTCTATGTCGCCGAGATTATGAAGGTGCTGGTCAAGTAAATTTTCCCCATCAACACGCCAAAAAAAGCCGCCGGCACCCGACCGGCGGCGACCAACAAAAATGCTGAAAAGGCGATCGCTCCCCTTTTCAGCATTTTTGCCTTCTTGCCTTTTCTCTTTTTGCGCGCTTTCTTTTGAGCAGCCAGAGCGGCAGCACCACCACCGCCACTGAAAAGGCCGCCATCAGCAGCAGCGCGCTTTGATAGTCAACCTTTGCCGCCGCCAGCTGCCAGGAGCTGCCCGCCGCCGCGCCGATGCCGATCAGCACCGTGTCCCAAACCGCCGTCCCGATGGCGGTCAGCAGCAAAAACGGCAGCATCGGCATCCGGGCGGTGCCCGCCGGGATGGAGATCAGGCTGCGCACCATCGGCACACACCGGCAGAGCAGCACCGCAATCTTTCCCCGCTTGCAAAACCACCGCTCGGCGTCCTCAATCTCCTCGGGCTGAAAGCCGAGATGGGACAGCTTTTCCACCGGCAGCACCCGGCCCAAGCCATACAGCACCACCGCCCCCAACAGAGAACCGAGCGTCGCCGAGAGGATGGCCTGAAAGCGGGTCAGCTCGCTGCAGGTGGTCAAAAATCCCGCGCAGGTCAGCACCACCTCCGAGGGAATGGGCGGGAAGATATTCTCCGCCGCCATCAACAGCAGGATGATCAAAAATCCCCACTGCCCCGCCGACTGCATGACCTGTACAATCCACTGTTCCATAACGACCCTCCCCGCACCTTCGCTTTCTTCTGACCTGGCATCCATTCTTCTTCACAACACCTTATGCGATAGGAGTTCCTTTTATGAATCAACATCAGTATCGGGCACTCACTGGCTGGGCGCGGCAGAACCCCGCCCGCCAGCAGGTGATGACCGGCCTTTGCCGCCTGCTGCCCTACTCCCTGTTCTTTTTTTACGCCGCCGCTTCCCTTTGCCTCATCGCCCATTTTGCCCGCACCGGGACGATGAATCTGCTCCAGTTTTCGTTTTGGGCGGTGCCTGCCGCGGGACTCATTCTGGTCAGCCTGATCCGCAAGGCGCTCAATCTCCCCCGCCCCAGCGAGCTGTTCGACTTCGACCCGCTGCTCTCGCACGAAAACGGCTGCTCCTGTCCCAGCCGCCACACCGCTTCCTCCTTCCTGATTGCGTGTGCGCTGTTCTGGCTGACCTATCTGGGGCTGTTCCCGCTCCCGCTGTCCATCCTGGCGCTGTGCTGTGCTGTCCTCACCGCCATCTCCCGCGTGATTGCGGGGGTCCATTTTCCGCGCGATGTGCTGGCGGGGATGCTGTTTGGCATCCTGTTCTCGGCCGTTGGGTACGGGGCGGTTTTCGGGCTTTTTTCAATGCTGCTTCCTTTGGGCTAAGGGAAAGGAGCAGGCCGGTGACAGGCCTGCTCCTGTTCTTTTTGATTCTCTCAGCACCATTTTTCACAGACTCATAAATCCCTGCACCGTACAGACAACCGCTGCCACCATCATTGTCAGGAAGGAAAGGGTAAAGATTGACGCGAACCACAGCGGGATGAGCGACAGCAGCATCTGTACCGGCGCAAATTTCCCCGGGGAGAGCATATAAACACCTGTCCTGTTGTCGCGGTAGAGGGTGTGCATTGTGCCCGGCGCATAGTGTCTGGGGTTTCGAGACTGGCGGCAGAGCCAGTACACCGTTCCCTGCAGGGTTTCGCAGCAAAAGAGCGGGTAATCGTCATGGCTCTCGCTGTCCGAATACACGATGCAGCCTATGCACTGGGCAGGGACTTCTTCCAGCCGCCCAAGCATCTTCCGCACCAGCCACCCAATCGGCTTTACCAGCGGCCGGAGCCCCATCGGCATCAAAAAGAGAACAGCCACCAGGCTAAACAGGAAAAAGAAATAGGTCACCGCCAAAAAGGTCATGGTGCTGGCGAGATTTTGCTGCTCCATGGTGAAACCGTTTAGCTGTGCCAGGAAATCCCATCCCTGCGCCGCAACCACCGCACCTACCGTGACAAACACCGCCCCCGAGAGCAGCTGCAGCGTCCACCACGGCCGCACCTCCCGGCAAAAAATCCACTCATCCGTATCCGGACGGTAGAAAATCTTCAGCCACTCACCGGTGCGGGGCGCGTCCAGCGCCTTGTCAAAGGATTTTTTCACCGTATAGCTCGTTCCCCTGCAGGCAAAGGCCATCGTAACGGCCGCGCTGCTGTTTTGGCTTTCGATATCCCCCTGCTCATCCCGGACAATCCTGTAGTCTGCCCTGCTCACCTGGGCGCGGCAGCGGCAGGCACCGATCCAGTAAAGTCTTTTCTTGATGCGGCGCGCCGCGAGGACAAAAAAGACCACCCCCAGCGCCACCACCGCCAATCCGATCAAATGAATCAAAACCTGCGCCCCCTTTCTTTACCTTTATTCTAACACACCTTTTCCGCATTGGCTACTGCGCCATTTAAAAGGACTGGTAAAATTCTGGTAAGATCAATCCTCCTTTTGGGTCGCAGATTGATAATTTTTCGTCAAATTATAGTCTATTTGTTTGTTTTTTCACAATGAATTTGTGCAAAAACACTTGACAACTTGCCCCCGCTCGTATATAATGTGGGTGGAAAAAAGATTTGATAAAACGTTTTGCCATTCTTCATTCCAACCGAATATGATAAAAAAAGAAAGTCTGTTTCAGGGCGAGGTGAAATTCCTCACTGGCGGTGATGGGCGGTCAGCCACAGGTCCGCGACCCGGTTTTCCCCAACGGGAACCGGCAGACTGGGTGAGAATCCCAGACCAACGGTAAAGTCCGGTATAAAGAAACGGCGCGTATTCTGCACGTTCTCCTCCTGAAATTCCTTTCGGGAGGATTTTTTATACCTTTCCCCAAAACTGACAGACCTTCTCGATCAAACTTTCCGGCTGCTGCCGGCATTGAGAAAGGGATGTATTCTATGACAAACACCAACACACTTCCACAAAACAACCAGCTCCCGCGCCTGTCCAGGACCCGGATGGTCACACTGATCGGCGTCTTTGCGGCCATCTCCACCATCCTGATGTACATCGAGCTGCCCATTCCCTTCATGCCGCCGTTTTTAAAGATTGACCTGAGCGGCGTGCCGATCCTGATTATGGGCTTCATGTACGGGCCGCTGCCCGCCATCTATGTCACCTGCATCAAGGACATCATCCACATGTTCTCCAGCCAGACCGGCTGTGTGGGCGAGCTGGCGGACATCATCATCCTCTCCTGCTTTGCGGTTGTCTCCTCGGCGCTCTACCGCCGCAACCCCACCACCAAGGGCGTTGCGCTTTCGGTTGCTGCGGGCGCTGCCACCATCACCGTTGTTGGCGCGCTGGCAAACCGCTTCATGCTGATTCCATTTTATTCGCAGATCATGCCTCTGCAGGCCATCATTGATGCCTGCCATGCGGTCAACCCGATGATCGACAGCATCAACGCCTACGTCATCTTCGGAGCGGCGCCCTTTAACCTGATCAAGGGCCTGATTCTCTCCGTCTTCACCCTTCTCCTCTACAAAAAGATGGCCGGTTTCATCCGTTCCCGCGTCGCTTAACCTACCTTTTCTTTGCTAGAAAGAAAAGGTAGGACCAAAAGAAAAGTGTTTTGCTCGAATGGGAGAAGGAGTTAAAAAATAGCTTTTCTCTCCTTCCTACCTTTTCTTTACTAAAAAGAAAAGGTAGGACCAAAAGAAAAGATCATGGCTCGACTGGAAGCTGAAGCTAAAAAGTAGCCTTTCTCTCCTTCCCCCCTTTTCTTTACTAAAAAGAAAAGGGGGCCAAAAGAAAAGATCATGGCTCGACTGGAAGAAGGAGTTAAAAAATAGCTTTTCTCTCCTTCCTACCTTTTCTTTGCTAAAAAGAAAAGGTGGGGCCAAAAGAAAAGATCTTCGCCCAAACAGCAGAAGCTGCTAAACATATTTCCTACTGGCAAGGGGCCTGTTGGAATCTTCCAACAGGCCCCTTGCTTTTTCTATGACAAATCCAACTTATCCCTTCAGCCGTTCCCATTCTGCCTCTTTAAAGCCGACGAGGACAAAATCGTCGCCGACCACCAGCGGGCGTTTGACCAGCATGCCGTTGGTGGCAAGCAGGGCCAGCTGTTCCTCCTCGCTCATGGTGGGCAGCTTGTCCTTGAGCCCCTGCTCCTTATAGAGGTTGCCGCTGGTGTTGAAAAACCGCTTAAGCGGCAGGCCGCTTTTGTGGTACCACTCGGTCAGCTCCTGCTGGGTGGGGTTCTGCTCGACGATGTGGCGGTCCTCAAAGGCCACACCGTTGTCGCGCAGCCACTGCAGTGCCTTTTTGCAGGTGGAGCATCTGGGATATTCCAGTACCAGAATCATCTTCACTCATCTCCTTTTTCAAAAAGTTCTCTCAGAAAAACAAAGGGCAGGAGCCCCGGGGTTTCCGCGGTTCCCGCCCTGAATCGGTACGATTATTTGCCAAAGTATCTGTTGAGCAGGCCCTGGAAAGCGCAGCCATGGCGAGCCTCGTCCTTTGCCATCTCATGAACGGTGTCGTGGATAGCGTCCAGACCCAGCTGTTTTGCCTTGGTCGCGATGTCTTTCTTGCCAGCGCAGGCGCCAGCCTCAGCAGCTACGCGCAGCTCCAGATTCTTCTTGGTGGAGTTGGTGACAACCTCACCCAGCAGCTCTGCAAATTTTGCAGCATGCTCCGCTTCCTCAAAAGCAGCGGTCTTGTAGTACTCTGCAACTTCCGGATAGCCTTCTCTTGCAGCCTGACGGGACATTGCCAGGTACATGCCGACCTCGGTGCACTCGCCCTGGAAGTTCTGACGCAGACCCTCGAGGATCTCCGGATCAACACCTTCTGCTACACCGATTCTGTGCTCGTCAGCCCAGGTAACCTCTCCGCTTACCTGCTCCTCAAATTTGGAAGCCGGCGCTTTGCACTGTGGGCAGAATTCCGGTGGAGTCTCTCCTGTATAAACATAGCCACAAACTTTGCAAACCCATTTTTTCATGATACGTTTTCCTCCTTACATTTTATTGTCTCATCGGGTTCTCCCAGATGGAGCCCCAATGGATCTTCCTTCAATAGAAATTATACCACATTGGTATATCTCTTGCAAGGGTGTTTTATGAAATATTTGAGAAAAAAATTGGCAGTCTGTGTAAACCCTTTTCATTCCCTGCCCCCGCATGAATATCTTTACCCGAATTTCTCATACTATGAGTGCGGAAAGGTTTTGAACAAAAAAAGCCGCAGATTTTTAGAAAACAAAGGATGGATGAACGATGGCTAAAAAGAACCAGAAAAACATGCCGAAAAACGCTCCCTCTAATACCACTGTCCAGACCGGTCGAAATGGTAAAAATGAAGCTCAGGAATGCAAGACCGAGCATCCTGGAAAACCGGACGTCAGAAATTACTAACAAACGATAAACCTCCCAAAGGCAAAGGCGGTGATGGACTTTTCCATCACCGCCTTTGCTGTTGCTGTAATTCTCTTTTTATTTATGCTTGCTGCTCCTCCAGCGCCGTCTCGATGGCCAGGAACAGCTCGTTGATGCGCTCCAGCCTGCCCTGCACATAGAGGTAGCCAAACAGGCTTTCCAGGCCGGTGGCGCGGCGGTAGTCGCGCACGTTTCCGTTTTTGGGGGGCTTGACCGAGTTTAAGTTCCGGCCGCGTTTGAGCGCCGCAGCCTCCTCTTCGGTGAGCAGCGGCTCGATCACCGCATAGGCCTGACTCTGGTAGGAGGCGCGCACCTGCTCCACCGCCTGCAGGTGCGGCTCGCTGACCGGGCGGTTTGCCTTGAGCACAATCCGCTCCCGCACCAGCAGCTCATACACCGCGTCGCCCAAAAAGGCCAGCGCCTGCGGGCTATAGAGGCGCACATCCGCCTTCTGCCCCGCCTGCTGATTGTTCTGTTCCGTGATGTCCAGCCTCCTTTAGCGCAGGTAGTCAAACTCGAAGTTGAGGATGCTGACGGTATCCCCCTCGTTGATGCCCATCTCCTCCAGCTTGTCGATGATGCCGCTCTGCCGCAGCACACGCTGGAAGTAGCCCAACGACTCCTCGTCCTCAAGGTTGACCATGCCCAGCACCTTGACAAGCCAGTCCGCCTCGACGACATAGACCCCGTCCTCGTCGACATGGATCTCGAACTTCCACTTGTCCTCGCCGCTCTCCGGCATCACCGGAACGTAGTTGACCTCAAAGCGCTTGATCGGCGGCAGCTCGTCCAGCTTCTGAGAGATGGCGTAGACAAGCGGCTCAATCCCCTTGCGGGTGGCCGCGGAGATGCAGAAGAAGGGATAGCCCTGCTCCTCCACAAACTGCCGGAAGTCTTCGATCTGCTCCTCGGTGGCGATGTCGCTTTTGTTGGCCACCACAATCTGGTCGCGCTTAGAAAGCTCCTCGCTGAAATTGGCCAGCTCCCGGTTGATGGTCTTGAAGTCCTCCTTCGGGTCGCGGTACTCGCTGCCGGAGACGTCCACCACATGCACAATCAGTCGGCACCGCTCCACATGGCGCAAAAACTCGTGCCCGAGGCCCACGCCGTCGCTGGCGCCCTCGATCAGTCCCGGGATATCGGCCATGACGAAGGATTTTTCTTCCGCCACCTTCACCACGCCCAGCACCGGGGTCAGGGTGGTGAAGTGGTAGTTGGCGATAACCGGTTTGGCCCCGCTGACCACCGAGATCAGGGTCGATTTTCCCACATTCGGATAGCCGACCAGGCCCACATCGGCCAGGAGTTTCAGTTCCAGAATCAGCTCAAAGCTCTCGCCCGGCAGGCCCGGCTTTGCATAGCGCGGGATCTGGCGGGTCGGGCTTGCAAAGTGGCTGTTGCCCCAGCCGCCCTTGCCGCCGTGCGCGATGATCACCGGCGTCTCGTCGGCGATGTCGGCCATGATCTGACCGCTCTCGGCGTTTTTGACCACCGTTCCCACCGGCACCTTGATGATCAGGTCCGGCGCGCTCTTGCCGTAGCAGCGGTTGCCGCTGCCGTTCTGGCCGTTCTGCGCCACAAACTTGCGCTTATACTGGAAATCCACCAGCGTGTTGATGTGCTGGCAGCCCTGCAGCACGACGTTGCCGCCCCGGCCGCCGTCGCCGCCGTCCGGACCGCCCGCCGCCACAAACTTTTCCCGGTGGAAGGACACCGCGCCGTTGCCGCCGGCGCCTGCCTGTACCCGGATGGTCGCTTTATCGATAAACATGAATCTTCGCCTCTTTTCCCCGCCGTCCGTTGTCCTGCCTCCCCGCCGCGCGGCGGATCGCCGGCGTGGAAGAATTCTATTCAAAAAAATCCATTTACGCTTTGTCGACAGCAGTCTGTCTGCCCGCCGCCTTCCAGAAGGCCAGTACGGTCAGCGCCAGCAGCACCGCCGTGACCAGAAACGGCGTCAGATCGCCGAACCGTTCCAGCAGAAGGCCGCTGACCAGCGAGGAGATCGTGCTGCCCAGGTTGATGCTGCAGGAATACAGCCCGCTGAGCTGCCCGACGAGCGGGCTGGAAGCATCCTCCTGCTTTTCGGTGATCGAGAAGGAGAACACCGCGTCGATCGACAGGCACAAGCCCGTGACCGCCACCTGATAGCCTGCCCAGCCAAGGCCAAAAGAAACCGGTTGACGGCTGTTTGCCAAAAAGGCAAGGAAGAACAGCGCCAGCACCCCACAACATAAAAACGCTTTTCTCTCCCCGATGCGCTTGACCTGCGCCCCGATTTTGGGCATCAGCCAGGTCAGCAGGCAGGAAGGAAGCAGACAGGTGAGGCCGATCAGCATCATGTCCTCGCCAAAGCGCCCCATCATCACCAGCACAAACACTGCGCCCAGCATGTTGAGCGCCAGCGCCATCAGGGTGCGCACCGCAAGCAATCCGCCCACCCGGCTTGCCAGCAGGGCGCGCCAATCCATTTTGGGAGCAGAGGGCTGAACTGCTGTCCCCTGGTCTGCGGGCAGGTCCTTGTAGTTGTTTGCAGCGCCCAACAGGGTCAGCAGCGCGCACAGCAGGAAGAATGCCTTCCAGCCCTGCCCAAAGCCCAGCCAGGTGAGCAGCATGAAGTAGAGAAAAACGCCGTACAGCGCCCCCCGATTGGAGGCCGCCGACTGCCTGCCGCGGTCGATCGCCATATTTTCCCCGCTGCGGTCGGCCAGCATGGCATAGGTCGACACCGCCAGCAGCGCCGACGCCGCACCGTCCAGCACCTGCGAACTGTACAGCAGCGCCGCCCCCTGCGCGAAGGCCAGCAGCAGGTAGGCGCCGCTCATCAGCACCAGCCCCGCCAAAAAGACTACCCTGCGTCCCACGCGGTCGCACAGCCGTCCGGAGACCAGCTTGCCCAGCAGCAAAAAGAGGCTGTGCAGTGCGAACATCCGGGTCGTCTGCGCCGGAGAAAAGCCGAGCCCGGTGCAGTAGATCGGCAGTAAAAAGGAAATCATCCAATCTGGAAAACTGGACAGGGTCAGACTTTTGTTGATTGCTTTCATTGTTCTCTCCCCTTCGCTTTTTCCTTCATTGTACTACAGTGGGAGGAAAAAAGCAAGGTTTGCCTGCGCGCAGTCTGGCAGGCGGGCGCTGTCCTTTTAAGAAAGCTCAAAAAAATCCCGAGACAGTCATCTCGGGATTTTCTTCGCATAAAACTTGTTGTTCGATTACTGAACCGGGATAACGCTTACTTTCTTGCGGTCGCGGCCCATGCGCTCGAATTTTACTTTGCCATCTTTGAGAGCGAACAGGGTATCGTCGCTGCCGATGCCTACGTTCTCTCCTGGATGAATGTGGGTTCCTCTCTGACGGTAGAGGATGTTGCCAGCCAGTACAAACTGACCGTCAGCGCGTTTTGCGCCCAGACGCTTGGACTCAGAGTCACGGCCGTTCTTTGTGGAACCAACACCTTTTTTATGAGCAAAGAATTGCATGCTAAGTTTAAGCATTGTTGTACACCTCCGAAAGATTTACCTGGATCGTCCCCTCATAGTCCTGTGCCAGCAGTCTCAAATGTAGCAGCAGCGCCTGCAAAAACGGCTGCCCTTTTTCCCTTTGCCAGCTGGGGAGGGTGACACGGATTAAGTTTTCTTCTACATCTACCTTGGCTGGCAGCTTCAGCACCTCTGTGATGCCGTTTGCAGTCAGCTGAACCGCCGAGGTCACCGAAGCGCAGACAATGTCATGACCGTAGTCGTCATACCCTGCATGTCCGCTGACCGAAAAGGAGGTCAGCAGCTCTCCGGATTTTGTAAACTCCACACGGATCATTATGCGTTGATGGCAGTGATCTCAACCTTGGTATATGGCTGTCTGTGGCCCATTTTGCGTTTGCTGTCCTTTTTGGATCTGTAGGTGAAGACAGTAACCTTTTTGCTCTTGCCGTTTTTGATGACTTTACCGGCAACCTTTGCGCCCTCTACAACTGGGGTGCCTACTACCAGGCCATCTTCCTTGCCGACAGCAAGAACCTCGAACTCTACGTTCTCCTCTTCCTGAGCGTTCATCTTCTCAACGAAAACGACGTCGCCTACCGATACGCGATACTGTTTGCCGCCGGTTTTGATAATTGCGTACATAACTGATATACCTCTTTCTGTATAAACTCGCTGTCTTTCCAGGCGGCGGCCCCTCTTGAGCGCGCGCTTAAAAAGCCCGTAACATGCGGTACAACTTATCCTATCATATCTTTTTGGCTTTGTCAAGCCGTTTTTTCCCGATTTGGTGCGATTTTTCCGCTTTCTTGCGGGGGCTTTTTGCCCCGGCAGCGCGCAAGGTGCAATTTTCCCGGCAGAGAAAAAAGAAACGAGGGGAAGCATCCTGTTCTTCCCCTCGCAAAAACTTAGCTGTGATGTCTTTGGGCTGCCAGGATGGTGTTTTCCAGCAGCTCGGTGATGGTCATCGGGCCGACGCCGCCCGGCACCGGTGTGATGAACGAGGACTTTTCCTTGACTTCGTCGAAGTCGACGTCGCCGCACAGCTTGCCCAGCTCGTTGCGGTTCATGCCGACGTCGATGACCACCGCGCCCTCCTTGACCATGTCGGCGGTCAGGGTGTGGCGGTGTCCGGTGGCCACGATGACAATGTCCGCCTGGCGGGTCAGCTCGCCCAGATTTTGGGTCTTGGAGTGGCAGACGGTGACGGTGGCGTTGTGCCGGAGCAGCAGCGCCGCCATCGGCTTGCCGACGATGTTGCTGCGGCCGATGATGACGCAGTGCTTGCCGGCAATCTCGATGCCGTATTCTTTAAACATGGCGATGATGCCGCTCGGGGTGGCCGGGGCGTAGCAATCGTCGCCGATGCTGAGCAGACCGACATTAACCGGGTGGAACCCGTCCACATCCTTCTCGGGCAGGATGGAGCGCAGGACGACCTTCTCGTTGATCTGGCCGGGCAGCGGCAGCTGCACCAGGATGCCGTCCACCGTCCGGTCCTCGTTCAGGCCCTTGACCACATCCAGCAGCTCCTGCTGGGTGGTCTCCTCCGGCATTTTGATGACCTCAGACTCGATGCCCACTTCCCCACAGGCCTTGTGTTTGTTGCGCACATAGACCTCCGAGGCGCTGTTGTTGCCAACCAACACCACCACCAGCTTTGGCACAATGCCCTGCTGCCGCATCTGGGCGACGCGGTCCTTCATCTGCTCCTTGAGCTTTTTGGAAAGCTCCTTTCCATCAATAATGGTCGCCATAACGTTCCTCCTTACCTCATCAATTGTCCTTTTATTTTTCAGGAGAGCTTAATTCTTTTTCTCCTGTTCTTCGCTTTGTTCAGCGCCGTCGGGCTCCTGCTCCGGAGCGTCCTGTTCCAGGGCAGTCTGCAACGTCTGCTCTGCTGCTTGCTCTGCGCCGTCCTGTGTTAAGGCTCCCTGGCTTGCGGCAGATGCCGCAGCAGGCTCCTCGGTCTGGCCGGCGTCCGCTTTCTTTTTATAAAACTCGCCGCGGGCGATCAGCTGGCCTTGCTCGCTGTCCACAAACAGCTGGCGGCCGCCCGCCTTTTTGACCTTGCTGGTCTTGACAATCCGGATGATGGCCGCCACAACCACCATCGCCGCCGCCAGCACCTGAGAGGCGCGCAGCGAGGTGCCGGGGATCATCAGGCTGTCGGTGCGCAGTCCCTCGATGACTGCCCTGCCCGCGCCGTACCACATCATATACAGCAGGGTCAGTTCGCCGTCAAACTTGCGGCGCCTGGTGTACCACGCGATGAAGGCAAAGCCCAGCAAACACCAGAGCGACTCGTACAGGAAGGTGGGGTGAACCGGCATGTTCGGGTCGATGTCCATGCCGATGGCTTCCAGCTCCGCCTCGTGCTGGGTGAGATAGTCGGTGATGACCGACGAGGACATGCCCCAGGGCAGGCTTGTGTTGGCGCCGAAGGCCTCAATGTTGACAAAGTTTCCCCAGCGGCCGATGCCCTGGCCGATCAAAAAGCCGCCGACCACCAGGTCCAGCGCCGGCATGAACTTCACCCTGCGGATCTTGCACATCAAAAGGCCGATCAGCACGCCGCCGATGAGTCCGCCATAGATGGCCATGCCGCCGCTGCGGGTGTTGAAGATCTGGCTGAGATTCTGTCCATAGTAGTCCCACTGCAAGATCACATAGTAGGCCCTGGCTCCCACGATGCCGCCGATGGCGCCGCCCAAAATGACGTCGAGCATCCGGTCGGCGTCCACGCCAAACTCCCTGGCGCGGCGGCTGACGTACAAAATCGCCAAAATAAAGCCCAGCGCGATCAGGATGCCGTACCAGTATACCGGCAGGTCCCCAATCGAAAAGGCCACTCTGTTTACCTCAAAATCCAGCCCCAACCCGGGGAAGGAAACGGTGTTTGCTGTCTGTTCCATGAAAAATTGCTCCTTATTCTTTTTTATGCCATCACGATCGAAAGGCAGCTGTTCCCGGTGGAGAAGTCCTCCCGCAGGCGCTGCTCCAGCTGCTGCCGGGTGCAGTTTGCCACCATCTCGACCAGATCATAGACGCTGATGCCCGCAAAATGACAGTTTGTCATCGCGCTTGCCAGCGAATCCGGGCGGCTGAACAGCCCCAGATAGCGGCCATAGGTCGCCTTTTTGACCCGCTGGAAGGCTTCCGGGTCGATGCCGTTCTGCTGCACCTGCTCAAAGGCGCTGCAGACCCGCCTGTACACCTCGTCCGGGTCGCGCGACTCGCCCGAAACCATCGAGCACAGATAGTCCCTTCCCGCCATCGTCTCGCCGTAGATGCTGCCGTTGATCAGCCCGTCGTTGTAGAGCTGGCGGTACAGCTCGGTGGTCTCTCCGGTGACGATGTCCAAAAGCATCTCGTCGAAGATGACGTTGCAGAAGTTGTTTTTCTGTCCGGCGTCCGGGCTCTTAAAACCGATATAGAACATCGGCAGCGCCACCGGCAGGTGCTGCACCACCCGCTTTCTGACGACGCTCTCCGGCTCCTGCTGCGGCCGGCGCACCGCCTCAAAGGGTGGCGCTTTTTTGAGCACCCGGTCCGCCACCTGCAGCGCCTCGTCGGGGTCAAAATTTCCCGAGACGGTCAGCACCATGTTGTGCAGGTTGTAGAAGGTGTTGTAGCAGCGGTAGAGCAGGTCGGCGTCGATCCTGGCAATCGACTCGATGGTGCCCGCGATGTCCACCTTGACGCTATTGTTGTGGTAAAGGCTGTCCAGCAGGTTAAAGGTCACCCGCCAGCTCGGGTCGTCCTCATACATGCGGATCTCCTGCCCGATGATGCCCTGCTCCTTCTCCACCGTCTCCTTGGTGAAGTAGGGGTGGGTCACGCAGTCCAGCAAAATCTCCAGCGACTCCTGAAATTTGCCCGAGCAGGTGAACAGGTAGCAGGTCTTGTCGAAGCTGGTGAAGGCGTTGGCGGCGGCTCCGGTCTTGGCGTACCGGTCAAAGGCGTCGCCGTCCTCGCTCTCAAACATCTTGTGCTCCAGGTAGTGGGCGATGCCCTCCGGCACCCGAATCTGCTCTCCCCCCTCCTTCGCCTGGAAGCAGGTGTCGACCGAGCCGTACTGGGTCGAGAACATGGCGTAGGTGGTGGAAAATCCCGGCATGGGGTAGAGCAGCATGGTCAGTCCCGACGGATGCTCCACCCGGATATACTGTTCGCCCAGGTGCTTGTCCTGAATGATCTGGCTGCTCATCTTATTCCCCCTCCTTTTCCTGTTCGTTTGGCATGAGCATATAGACGGTGTCCAGCTTGATGTTGTTTGCCACCTCGATGATCTCCTCGCGGGTCACCTGCTCGGAGAGCGCGATCTCCCCGTCAGGCGAAACCTGCGACTGGCCCAGATTCTGGGTCAGGTACCAGCTGTCCATCGCGCCCAGCGAATCGGTGGTCGCCTTGAGCGCCGTACGGATATAGAGCTTGGTCTCCTCCAGCTCCTGGTCGGTAAACTGTCCCTGCTGCAGCAGTTCCAGCTGGTGCAGCACCTCGTCGCGGGCCTTTTCGGCGTTGGGCGCCTCCACGCCGCTGTCCACCATCATCATCCCGGAGATGCGGTCGTAGGCGGCGGAACAGTAATAGCACAGGCTGAGCTTTTCGCGCACATTTTTAAACAGCAGAGAATTTGCCGTCCCGCCAAACAGCGCCACCGCGATGCGGGCGATGTTGGCCCTGCGGTAGCTGTCGATCTGCTCCACCCGGAAGCCCATCACCAGCTTGCCCTGCTTGACCTCCATCCGCTCGGTCTCTTCTTTAACCGGGCCCTGCTGATTGCGGGCGCAGTTGGGGCTGACTTCAATCGGCTCGCGGCGCATCCCTGCAAACTTCTCGCGGAAAATCTCCTTTGCCGCCGAAGGGTCGCCGCAGCCCTCGAACATAATCTCGATGCGTGCGGTGCGGATCAGCTCCTCGTAGGCGGCCGCCGCGGACTCTGGGGTAATCTTTTCGGCGTCCTCTTTGTAGCCGTACTTTTTGATGGCGCAGCCCTCGCCCTGGCACATCACATCCCTGCAGCGGATCCAGGCGTAGGTGCGCTTGTCGTTGATCTCCGCCTGGATGGTGTCGAGCAGGTTCTGCTTCTCCAGTTCGGTATTTTTTTTGTCGAATTTACCATCTGTAATATTGGGCTCCAGCAAAATTTCTGCCAGCAGCCCCGCGCAGGCGCGCACCATGTCCTCACCCTGGAGGGTGAAGCGGCTGTCGACGCCGATCATCCCCAGCGCGATGATCTGATACTCGCCAAATTTATCCACGCCCGCCCCCAGCGACGCGCCGTACAGGTCGCACAGGCGCTTGTTGAGCTGGGTGAAGTCCGGACAGTTTTTGCTGCCCTGGCGCAGGATGAAGGGCACCACCGCGCGGCCGGTGACCTTCTGCCGGTCCAGCTTGGCAATCAGGTTGACCGACATCCTGTTATGCTTAAATTTTTTGTCCGTGATTGCGGAAAAGTACACGCCGGGGGCGATGCACTCCCTTACAAGCGGATAGCTCATCGGTTCATCTCCTACTTTTATCATTCACCATCGATCTGTTTTGGTAAAAAGCACATTCTGCTGTCTATTATAGCATATTCTTTTTGACGTTTCTACATACAGTCTGTGAACTTCGCTTTTTCTTTGCCAGCTCTTTTACCAAAAGAAGGCAAAGATGCCTTGTTTTGTCCTCAAAAAAAGAGACCGCTTTTGGAGCGGTCTCTTTTTTTTATATCAGGTTGTTTATTATCTTACGATGGGTTCTTTTTCGGGTGATCTTGTCTTCCGTCTTGAAAATCAGATTCTTAGTACATTGGTAGTTCCCTCGTCTGCTTCATATTCTTTCAGATAACCTTCGATTAATGGCTTTTGTGGAAATGCTTTCATTTTTTATCACATTACCTTTATGGCTCAATCACGTTTTCATGTTATCTTGTCAGCTGTAGCATTGGCTTCTTTTGTTTGGAAATTACCTTGCCGCAAATCTGCTTATTTCATCGGTCTCACCTTTATCAATTCATTTGGTATCAATGTTAATTAGGTTTCTTTTCCAAAATCTATATTAACAATGAAAAGGTAATATTATTTATTTTGATTGTCCGACTCGACAAATCGGATCAATTTGAAATTTGCATTTTTTGTGGGGTTGCTTTTTCCCCTTTTGCGATATTCAGTTTTCATGATTTTTTTAAAAGGTTTTTTCCTTTTCTTTCAGCAACTACATCCGCTGAAATCTTATTAAATATAAAACCCTGATAATCTTTTTCCATTTTTGCTTTGCTGATATTGCTTTCGATTTTGGTTATCCTGTTTTGAGATTTCTTTTGAAGTCTCTCTGTCTTCAGGTTTTCCAATCGCTTTGGAATGGATTTTGATTATCTTCTCTGGGTCTCCTCTGAGGAAACTCTGGATTCCTCAGAAAGAAGTGTAACTGGTTCTATTTCCATTTTCATAAGGAATCACCCTTTCTGTTTTATATTTAATATTACCTTTGTTGTGATTTTATTATACCCTATTCTTTAGCGTTTTTCAATAGTTCTTTTCAACAAATTTTAAATCTTTTATTGAACAATTTATAAAATCTGAGATTGTCATTGACTTTGGCTGTCAAATTGCTATAATAGATATCGTAAGTTGCAGGAAAGGAAATGGTACCTGATGATCGACAGTGAATATGGAAACGACATCCTGACGCTCGAGGACGACGACGGCGTCGAGCACACCTTCGAGGTTCTGGATTCGATTGAAAATGCCGGCACCCGTTATCTTGCCCTCTCCCCCGTCTATGACGATCCGCAGCAGACTCTGGCCGACAGCGGCGAGCTGGTCATTCTGCGGGTGGTGGAGGCTGACGGCGAAGAATTTCTGGAAACCATCGACGACGAGGACGAGATGGACGAAATCGCCGACATCTTCATGGAGCGTCTGGAGGAGGACTACGACGTCATCTCCGAGGACGAGGACGAAGAATAAATTTTTATTTTCAAGAAAAACTACTGCATGTACTCCTGCCGTGTTCGAGAATGTATGGTTTTTATAATCCAACACTTTTTAAAAGGGATGCCCCGCTCCGGCACTGGATTGCAGACCTCCCGCTTTTGCGGACGAAGGGAGCGTGAAGGTGCTGGGCAGCAACCCACCTGTCCATACGACGGGTTTTAATTTGCCATGGCGACGGCACGGTGGGGTATTTATAAAACAATCAAGGGTGCTCTTTTGGGGGAGCGCCCTTTTTGTTGCCCTGTGCGCAAAATCTCCCCTTCACAGCGGCAAAAGTCCTTCCACTAACACCTCATTTTGCGCCCAAAGTTGCACGTCAGGATGCAACTTTGGGGAAAAAATTTTTATAAATTTTTCTATCCATTACACAGGAGGTCAACCCCATGAACAGAGACTGGTTAATCCGCACCGAGACACTGATCGGCGCTGAAAATATCGACAAGCTGCAGCGCGCCACTGTGGCCATCCTGGGGCTGGGCGGCGTGGGCGGCGCGGCGGCGGAGGCGATCTGCCGGATGGGCGTCGGCAGAATCATTCTGGTCGACAGCGACACGGTGGACCGCTCCAACCTCAACCGGCAGCTGTTTGCCACCGCCGACATGGTCGGGCAGAGCAAGTGCCTTGCCGCTCGCAGGCGGCTGCTCTCGATCAACCCGGAGGTGGAGCTGAGCTGCCACGAACAGTTTTTCCTGCCGGAAAATGCGGATTTTCTCTTTGACGAGCAGCCCGACCTGATTCTGGACGCCATCGACACCGTCACAGCAAAGCTCTACCTTGCCGAGCAGTGCCAGCAGCGCGGCATCCCGCTGGTCACCTGTCTTGGCACCGGCAACCGTCTGGACCCCTCCCAGCTGCGCTGGGGCGACATCTCCGAAACCGCCGGCTGCGGCTGCCCCTTAGCGCGGGTGATGCGCCGGGAGCTAAAAAAGCGCGGGGTGCAGAGGCAGACGGTGGTCTACTCGATCGAGCAGCCGGTCAAGGCCATCTGCCCCGGCGGGGAGGAGAAGGGCCGGCACAGCCCTGCCAGCTGCGCCTTTGTGCCGCCGGCGGCCGGCTATCTGCTGGCAAGCGTCGGGTATTCTCTTTTTATAAAGCGGGCGTAGGGCCCGGGGGGTTTGTGCGGGGCTGGTAGCCCCAGCCTCCCCTGATGCAGGCGCTCCGCCCCGCGCCCCGGCCTACTTTCTCGCGGGCAACTTGTCAAGTCAAGTGCAACAGCAAATTGGAAAAGATTTCAGAGGGGGAGTTCCAGTTGAGGCATTTGCGAGGACGATGATTCAGCTT
>JABLTR010009353.1_pt1 | contig 43047 bp, 37 predicted proteins | sample 7160071 | NCBI WGS metagenome assembly JABLTR01 (sample SAMN14651230, study PRJNA627086) | human gut metagenome | isolation source: feces | host: Homo sapiens | reverse complement strand
CCACATTTACTGGTACTTCCAGCAACTTTTGGACTTCGATGTTTCTTGCCGTCTTATCCGTATTTCCCAGCCTTATATGTGGTTTCTGTCCGTCAGGTCAGAGGTTTGCCTACAGCTTCCTTCAGATTTCACCTCACGGTGAACACACTTGCTGTTCAGCTATGTGCTTCGTCGTTGCCTACGCGCACTCGGGACTTTCACCCGTTAGAGCCCGCCCATGGCGGGCGAACAAAAAACACACAGTCGTCTAATGACAACTGTGTGGCGAAAACACGATCTTATATCATCCGGAAAAATCCACACGCGATTTTCCTCGACTATTATATGGCAGTTCGCTTCTCCGGTCAAGATATTTTCCGCCGCAGTTTCCGGCGCGGATCCTCTTTCATTCCACCAGCACCTTCACGTAATTGATATTTTTCCCTCTGCTGCTGAACTTGTCCTCGTACTCGGTAGTCGTCAGGCGTGATTCGAAGCTGCTGCTGTGAAGATCTCGTGTCTGCTCAACAATCTCGTATCCTGCCGCTGCTATCTCTCTCAGAGTGAAATCGTACAAATCATCGTTATCGGTCTTCATCTCTATGAATCCGCCTTTTTTCAGCGCCCATGCATAGTCCTTCAGCCTTTCCCTGTGAGTCAGCCTCCGTTTGGCATGGCGCGCCTTGGGCCATGGATCGCTGAAATTCAGGTAGATTCCCGAGAGCTGTCCCTCATCGAACAATTCATCCATGGTATGGACGAAGGTAAGCATAAATTTGAGATTGGTCAGCCTGCCGTGGGAAGCGCCGGACATGCTCCCGGCCGGATCGGCGCTGTCGTATTCCCTGGCTTTTTCCAACGCCCGCAGTATCACCGTTTCCTGACCCTCTATGGCGATGAAATCAGCCTCCGGATGGGACGCTGCTTTGCTTATTATGAACTGTCCTTTGCCGCATCCTATCTCAACGAACAGATCTCTGTGATAACCGCCATCAGCGATCCTACGGCCGAAATAGTCCCGGCCGTCCTGGCCGGGACCATCTGTCATATAGGCGCTGCATTCCCGCAGCCTCTTTTCCAGGTCTTTAGCCTTTCTCTGTCTCATATCAAAGTACGATCCTTTCCGCTACTATGACCGCCAGGAAAATCACGAACACTATCGACGCGATCAGATCCCGGCTGTGGAATTTCATACCGTTCATTCTGGTCCTCTTGATATTGCTCCCATAGCACCTGGCCTCCATGGCCATCGCCAGCTCCTGCGCGATCCTGAAAGCGCTTATGAACAGCGGCACCAGGATAGGTACCAGCGCTTTGGCCCGCCTGATGATATTGCCGCTCTCGAAGTCGGCGCCTCTTGCCTGCTGAGCCTTCATGATCTTATCGGTCTCTTCCAGCAGAGTCGGTATGAATCTGAGCGCGATAGTCATCATCATAGCCAGCTCATGAGCAGGCAGTCCCAGCTTCTTGAATGGCGAAAGTAGAGCCTCGATCCCATCTGTCAGGCTGATGGGTCTGGTGGTCAGCGTCAGCATCGATGAACCGATTATCAGCAATATCAATCTGACTGCCATGAACACAGCAGTTCTCAGTCCTTCCCTGGTTATAGTCAAAAACCCGAAAGATACCAGCGTCTCTCCCTGTATCATGAACATATTTATCACGAATGTAAAGAGTATTATGATGAAGACCGGCTTCAATCCCCTCAGTATGAAACGCAGCGGCACCTTGGATACTGCGATGACCACAGCCAGTCCCAGGAACACTACAGCGAACCCGATAAAATCGTCAACCACAAAAAGGGACACGATGTAAAGCAGCGTCGCCAATATCTTCACTCTCGGGTCCAGCCTGTGGACGTATGAATTTCCGGGATAGTATTGCCCCAGGGTTATATCTCTTATCATCTCTTCAAAACCTTTGCTATCTCATCTGCCGCCTGCTCCATAGTCAGACAGCTGGTATCTATATCCATTCCCGCTCTCCTGAGCCGAGCCACCAGCTCCATGGAATCAGGCAACGCCAGTCCCATGGCTTTCAGCTCTTCTCCCCGTGAAAAGACTTGAGCCGGAGTACCATCCATAGCTACCTGCCCTCTGTCCATCACGATGACCTTGTCGGCCATAGCGGCGATATCGTTCATATTGTGGGATATGAGGAAGATTATATTCTTCTCCTGTTCATGTATGGCTCGTACCATGGCCAGGATATCGTCGTGGGCTTTGGGATTCAGCCCGGCCGTAGGCTCGTCCAGGATCAGGATCTCCGGCTTCATGGCAATGACTCCGGCTATGGCTACCCGCCTCTTCTGTCCTCCTGACAATTCGAAGGGCGACACATTCTTCACCGCATCATAATCCAGTCCTACCATCTGGATGGCTTCCTTCACCCGCTGTTCCGTCTCCTCCTGTGAAAGCCCCAGATTTCCCGGCCCGAAAGCCACATCTTTGGCTACAGTCTCCTCAAACAGCTGATATTCAGGATACTGGAAAACCAGACCTATCTTCCTCCTGATGTCCCGCATGACGACGCCGTCAGCCGTGATATCCACATCTCCCACTACAATGGTTCCGGACTTGGGTCTAAGCAGACCGTTGAGATGCTGCACCAGCGTCGATTTGCCCGATCCGGTATGACCGATCACCCCTACCAGCTGTCCATCCTCCACGTTGAAGGACACGTTTTCCAGCGCCACCGATTCGTGAGGGAGTCCCTCACTGTATATATGGGTCAATCCTTTTACTTCTATCGACATAAGCAGTTCACCATATCATCTATCGTCAAGATGCCTTCCGGAATATCTATACCTCTCTCCCGCAGCTTCATAGCCAGATCTACGGCAGGCGGCACATCCAGGCTGAGAGCCTTCAGCTCATCCGCTCTCAGGAATATCTCCTCGGGAGTCCCTTCCATTTTCTTTACACCTCTGTCCATGACGATTATCTTATCCGCCTGAGCTGCCTCCTCCATGAAGTGAGTTATCAGCAGCACTGTTATACCCTTCCCATTGAGGCGTTTGATAACTGACATGACCTCATCACGGCCTCTGGGATCCAGCATCGCTGTCGGCTCATCGAATACGATACACTCAGGCTCCATGGCCACCGCCCCCGCTATGGCGATACGCTGCTTCTGTCCGCCCGACAGCATATGTGGAGCCTTCTTCCTGAAGTCGTACATCTCTACACCTGTCAGCGCCTCATCGACCCGTTTCCTTATCTCGGCCGGTTCTATTCCCAGATTTTCCGGGCCAAAGGCCACATCATCCTCGACGATCGACGAAACGATCTGATTGTCAGGGTTCTGGAACACCATGGCCACACGGCTGCGGACATCCCATACATGCTCAGGCACAGAGGTGTCCAGCCCGTCTACCATGACTCTGCCCGACGTGGGAACGAGCAGCGCATTTATATTCTTTGCCAGCGTCGATTTACCCGATCCGTTCTGCCCTATTACAGCCGTAAAGCTTCCTCTTTCCACGCTGAAGCTGACGCTGTCGATGGCTCTCACCGCCGTCCCGTCTTCGCTTTTCACATATTCAAATGTCAGATCTTCTACCTTGATGAAGTCTTCCATTTAGTTTTCCTTTCCGTCGTAGTAGTCATCCAGCCACTTTTTCATGGTGTATACATCCACCTGTCCCGGCGCCGACGCTTCCTTACCGGATGCGAAGGTCACACAGGAACCGTACCTGCCCGCTGCCACTCTGGCCGGTTTGCCCATTTCTCCCATAGCTATCATAATGAGAGGGCCTATTCCGTTTCTGCTGAGGAAAGCTGTCGCTTTCAGCAATTTCTCGCTGTCCTCTTTTGTAGCCGCCATAGCCGCGAATTTGAACACATCTCCATCCAAGGCGGCCATACTCCTGACAGTCTCGACTATCTCCTCAGCTCGAGGCATACCGTCAAAATCATGATGAGACAACACGACCCTGCAGCTGTGCTTATGTATCTCGTCTATCTGTCTCGTCACGATTTCCTTCTCACCGGCAGCATCTTTCCCCGAAAACTCTACATCCACGAGATCCACCAGGCCTGATTGCGCCACCAGTCCTCTTATGCTGGCCAGGTGTTCATCGGTAAGCTCTACACCGCCTCCCTGATCCTTGCTCCTTATGGTGAATATCAGCGGTGTTCCTGCCGCTATGTAGTTGATATCATCTAAAATCTTTATCAGATCCAGATAAAAATCCTTTTCTCCCATGGCGCCCTCGGGATCCTCCATCGCTCCCAGGTATCCGTCCGCTCTCCATTCTATCATATCGCAGGGCATGTTTTTAACGCTCTCGCATTCAGTGATGATATCCTTCGGGTCGGCTGACACTATGGGGACCGCTATCTTCGGTTTCCCCGGTTCCAACGTCAAATCCCTTATCTTAAGCGTACTCATTGCCATCTCCCTTTCCTTCTACAAATTGCTTTTAATTGTACCATTTTTGACAGACATTGAAAAGCCTCCGCTGTCAAATGCAAAAAGTACGAGTTAACGGATATTAACTCGCACCTATTTACTTTATCCTATTATACTATTTCATTGTGACAGGTTTTTGTGAATAGGTAAAATATGTCCTGGCAGGTGTCTTGCACAAGGCTGTACTGATGAGTACCGATATCACCATTCCTGCCACGAATTGCCCGATATTCCATGGTACGCCCAATACCGGAGCCAGCCAGTTGCCGTACATGACCCCTTCGGCCACATAATATGCTGCCGCCATAAAGGCCCCCGCGATGACCATGGCCGCGATTTCCACGCCCATGAACCTCTTGCCGCTGCTTTCTCCCCCGCCGGCGAACTTCATCACGATAAGCCCCAATATCAGCGCCATTATCCCTTTTATAGCGAAAGACCATGGCGCCCACATAGCGAACCCGCCGATGATATCAGCCAGCATACTGCCAAAGGCTGCCGCCAGCGCTCCATATTTCCATCCCAGTATAAGCACTGACAGGAATATCATCGCGTCTCCCAGATGGACGTATCCCTGTGTGCCCGGTATAGGTATCCTGATGAACATAGTAGCCACCATTATCAGACACATCATCAATGCTGTCATCACTATTTTGAATGTATTGTTTCTCGTTTTCATAACAAATGCCTCTTTTCAAATATCATGCTTTGTACTATACTATAATACACGATAACTGTATGTAAGTTAATATACAAAAATAATTATTTTTATAATAACAGTTTTGTCGGATCAATGGCGGAGATAAACTTCAGCTGCTACCGAGATCCCTCATTTTACAGCAAGGAGGCCATATGAAAGCTATCATGCCGCTGCTGGACGAAACCAGCAAAAAGCCATATTATCTTCAAATATATGATTACATAAAGGACTCCATACTGCGAGGAGAGATAACGGAAGGGGAAAAGCTGCCGTCTCTCCGCGCTCTGGCCAGATCCGTCGGTGTCAGCGTCACCACCGTTGAACAATGCTACAATCAGCTGTTGGTCGAAGGGTATATCTATAGTCGGGCCCAGTCGGGATATTACGTCAGCAATGTCTTTTCCCACTCCAGGAGAGCTGCCGAATCGAGGGACAGCATCCTCTCCGTACAGACTTTTTCCGCGGATGAAGCCATGCGCGTTGCCCCGGTCCCTTTCATCTACGATCCTGACTGTTTTGACTTCAACAAATGGAAAAAATCCATGAACAAGGTGATCACTGAGCATTCCCCTGTGCTGTTCTTCGAGGGGGATCCCCAGGGAGAAGAGGTCCTGCGTACCGAAATAGCTAAATATCTCTATCTTTCCCGAGGCGTTTCCTGTTCCCCGGAGCAAATCATCATCGGTGCCGGTACTCAGCAGATAACCAACCATCTGGCTACTATCCTGAGAAAAATGGGGATAGAAAACGTGGCCATGGAAAACCCCGGATACGCGCCGGTACGCAATATATTCAGAGACCGGGGCTTTGCTATCACTCCCGTAAAAGTCTCTGATACAGGCATCCTTATAGAGAAGCTTCCCGCCAACATACGGACGGCAGCCTACGTCAGTCCATCCAATAATGTATTTACAGGTTCTGTCATGCCTGTCGGCAGAAGGTTCGAGCTTCTCAACTGGGCTGCGGAAAACGACAGCTACATTATCGAGGATGACTACGACAGCGAACTGCGGTACTTCGGACGGCCTGTCCCCGCCCTCAAGAGCCTGGAAGACAGCGATCACGTCATCTATCTGGGGTCTTTTTCCAGCACACTGTTCGCCGCGGTGAAAATAAGCTATATGGTCCTTCCCGAAGAGATGGCAGCTCTCTTCTCTTCAATGGCCGGCGACTATTCTCAGACCTGTTCCAAGCTGGAGCAGCTGACCCTGGCTCTTTTTATGGAGACGGGCAGCTATCAGACTCATATAAAAAAGCTCAGGAAGCTGTACTCCCAAAAATTGCTGGCTGTAACGGAAGCATTCGAAAGACACGCCTCGGACTTCATCGAGGTAAAGAACACTTCCTCCGGCATAAACATCCTGCTGAGAGTCAAGGGGCAAAGAGATGTGGAGACATTGAAAAAGGATGCCGATGATCTCGGCATCCCTGTCGTCATTTACGAAAAGGATCTCATGTTCTTCTATTATAATCAGATCCCTCTCCAGCGTATCCCTTCTCTTCTCCGGACTCTGATCCAGGCATGGAGGAAGGCTGACTGATCTCTTCCTCCTGCCGCCCTCTGCCATCGGGACATTCTTCATCAACAGACAAGGACACGCCCCGTCCCGCTGTCGATCTGCCCGGCAGCCTATATCGTCTGCTTCCCAGCCTTATAAGGAGTATCAGCAGCAATACTGACACTGCTGTTATGATAAGTCCTGCCACCAGTCCCGGCGGTCTGAACGACAGCTCTATCTCATGGACTCCTTCATCCAACGCGACGGAAATGAACACGCCGCCCGTCAACTCCTGTATCTCCTGTTCCTGGCCGTCCACCTTCAGCGTCCATCCCATATCATATGGTACTGATGTCACCAGCATCCCGCCGTCCCCGGCATCGACTGTGCCTTCGATAAAAGAGTCACCGCTGTCGGTCACCTCCAGCGTCCTTTCCGAGAGGATGGCATATGCGTCGTTCCACGTGTCATAGTCGAGAGCAGCCACATAGCATGTGATATCACCAGCTTCGCCGTTTTCATACTTTATGCTGATATCGAATGTTTCCCCCGCCTCCACTGTGCCTATGTTGACGATGGATCCGCAGTCATTCATTATCCCTATTTTCTCATAGGCCTCCTTTTCGTCATACACTGTTATCTCATCGGCATTATCAGCCTCCACGAACACATAATACTTCTGGCTCTCATCTGCTCTGTACTCCAGCACCACTTCCGCGTCCTCGGATGTATCTTCGATGTCGGCAGTCATCTGTCCGTCACCGTCTATACTAACTGTAGCGTTATTCGCCAGCACATCAGGGTTTTCCTCCATCCGGAACACCTGATCATATCTGTTGGATGTGGCGGCCTTCACGTAGTTGTCCAGCACTACAAAAGGATTATCGCTGCTGGTGTCCCATGTCCTTATTTCCGTACCTGTCATATATCCTATGGAAAGAGGATATCTGCTTTCATACAGCGTCGAGTTGCCCTGACTGTCCACTTTTACAAAATCCGGATCATCTACAGGCAGGTTCTTTGAGATCAGATACTTCACGTTGAGCATGGCGTTCGTTACCGGGTTTGTCTGATTATAATTGAACCTGTTCTTTCCCGGCTCTCCCTCAAGGCCTATCTTTTCCATGAGTTCTGTCGTATCGGCGTTGATGGATGAGGAAAACTGAGAAAGGCCTTTATAATGATACAGCGCAGGACAGTTGAGGATGTAGTTATAGCTTATCTCCATCCTGGCCATTTCGTCTTCCCGGCTTTCCGCCAGAGCCGTTACATCGTCGTAGTTCTCAAAATAAGAAGTGCGTTGTGTGTTCCCCACCGTGTCAAAGGCCGTGCATACCGACGAAATCATTTCCGCGGCTACGATGACCACTATAAGCATCACGAAAGAGCCTCGCGTCACCAGTTTTCTCTTTCTCAACAGCAGTACGGCGCAATAAAGGGCCAGCCACGCGATGCCTCCATAGAAGAACAGATCCATATCATCTATATGGCCGGTTAGCACTTTCTGAGCGAACATGTAATACATCAGCCCGGCAGCAAAGACCATCCATATGGTCCTCGTGTCGATGTCTTCCAATCTCCTGAAGGTTCTGTAGGCTATGGCGATCAGTACGAAGCATATCACAAAAGTATATCTGTACGGCAGCTGATTCGGGAAGTGAAATCCGTGCCATATGAAATCCAGCATGTTCACGTTCAGGCTCAGGAACATCACCATCAGGAATATCGAATTTATCAGCTTTTCCCTGAGGCTGAAAGTTTTGCCTGTCAGATAGAAGACCAGCAATATCACGACCATCATGCCGCAATAAAGATTAGGAAGGCCTTCCCTGTAGGTCAGTTCACTGTACGGCAACAGCTGGTTGATTACGTCGATGGCGTCGTTATAAAAGCTCAGACTTTCCGGCATCTCCGCAGAGATATAGTAAGTACTCTGCATGCTGATATAGGTCGGGAGCAGCATCACTGCGGCCATGCCTATAGCCAGGAACGAAAAGCCAACGGCTTTTCCCGTAGTCACAGCACAGTGACGGATCCCGTGCCATCTGTTCTTCGTAAAATACAGGACAGGATAGTACACCAATATGAAAATGCAGACCATTATAGCCATGTAGTAATTGGTGAATACTATGAGGGCCAGCGACACTGTGTAGAGCGCCGGCTTCCCGTCATCCATCAGGCGATTGAGTCCCAGTATACACAGCGGCAGCAGCGCGACCGCATCCATCCACATCACGCACCAGTAATAGGCCAGCACATATGAGCAGAGAGCGTAAATGGTGGAAAACGCCACAGCTGCCCAGTCCCACCTCCTGCTGATGTACCGCAGATACATTGCCATGAAGCTCCCTGCCAGCCCTATTTTTATCAGCAGTATGACAGTGACCGCCTCCATAATGAATTTTTCGGGGAACAGAGCCAATATCAGATTAAGGGGGCTGGCGCCGTAGTAGGCCAGCAGATTCCAGAAGTTGCATCCACCCGCTCCATCCCAGGTATAAAACAGGCTCCCTCCGTTCTGGAGCTTGTATTGCAGCTCGCTGAGGAAAGGAACATACTGATGATACATATCGATGACCGCTATCTGACTTTCACCAAAAGGATATATCCCCGTCACGGCCATCGCGGCTACAGTGAGCAGCACCGGCAGGAAAAAGGCCGCCAATATAAGTTTGTTCCGTTGAAAAAATCGACTAATCTTCATCCACATTGCTTTCCTTTTCTATATAGATAGGTCTTGCCTTGGTCTCCATATACATCCTGCCGATGTATTCTCCCATGATACTGAGGATAGTCGTTATAACCCCTCCAAAGAAAAGTATCAGACATATGGTGGACGCATATCCCGGCGTATCCTTCCCGGCTATCAAAGTTTTCAGCACTTCCACTATCAAATATACAGCCGCTCCCGCTGCCGTCAAACTTCCGAAAACTCCCGCGAACTTAAGCGGAGACGCGGCGAAATCGATGAATCCGTCCACAGCGTATTTCATCAGGCTCCACAGAGACCACTTGCTTTCTCCCGATATCCGTTTGACATTCTCGAACTCTATCCACCGGGTCTCAAATCCCACCCAGGCGAATATACCCTTGGAAAACCGCTGAGTCTCCGGCATACTGACGATGGCCTTGACCATCCTTCTGCTCATCATCCTGAAATCCACCGCTCCATCGACTATCTCTATATCGCTGTACCTGTTCATTATCTTGTAGAAACTCCTGGCAAAGAAGCTTCTGATGGCCGGCTCGCCTTTCCTGGAGACTCGCCTTGCTGCGCAGCTGTCACAGCCGGTCGCCTCGATGACTCTCACCATTTCCGCGATAAGCTCAGGCGGGTGCTGCAGATCAGCGTCCATTATCACGGCAAAATCGCCGCAGGAAGCCCGAAGCCCTGCGTACATGGCCGCCTCCTTGCCAAAATTACGGCTGAACGAAATATATCTCAGCTCAGTCTGAGCGATCAGTTTCTTTATCCTGTCCAGCGTATCGTCCACACTGCCGTCGTCTACGAATACATATCGAAAGGAATATCCATCTATGGCAGCTGTCACCTTCCGGGTCTCCCGATACAAAAGCTCTATGTTTTCTCCCTCGTTATAGCAAGGCACTATTATGTCTACAGTTCTCAGTTCCTTTTTCTCCATGCACTGCACACCTCACATCCGTTTCACACCGCCGCGGCCGCAGATCTTCAGCCTTATCCCATCATAGTCAGTCAGCGGCCTGGATATCCATGCCCTCAGTTTGCACCATCTCGTCTTCCTTGTCAATAAAGGCCGCTTCAAGGCCCATGTCCGGATATTCCTCCTGCAGCTGTTCCACCAGCTGCATCGCTTCATCCTTTCCCAGCATCAGACAGACGGTAGACAGCCCGTCACAGAAAGCGGAATTACCTCGCACAGCCATGATGGTCACAGCTTCCAGATCTGATTCAGCAGGATAGCCCGTATCCGGATCCAGCACATGATGATACAGCACCCCATCCTCCTCGAAATTGCGTTCATATATCCCTGAGGTCACCAAAGTACCATCGTCCAATGAAACTTTCCCCATCAGCTCCGTTCTGTCACTGTACGGTCTTTCTATCCCTACAGTCCATGAACTTCCGTCAGCCTTGGCGCCGACCGTCTCCACGTTGCCGCCGAGGTTTATCACCGCCGACTCTACTCCCTTATCCATCAGGAACTCCGCCAGCTTATCGGCTATATAGCCCTTGGCGATGCCTCCCAGGTCTATAGCCGCTCCCGGGTCTGCAAGGGTGACCCTGTTGCCGTCGATATGGATATTCCTGTAATCGACTGCCGGAAGCGCCGCATCTATCTCCTCCTGAGGCGGCACCGACGGATCTTCACCGGTAAAGTTCCACATGTCCGTCAGTCTCCCTACTGTGATATCGAACCTGCCACCCGACAGCTCTCCCATGGCGATGCCCTGGCGAAGCACTTCGATAGTCTCATCCGAGACTTCCACCGCTTCACCTCCGGCATTGTTTATCCTGTAGATATCGCTGCCCTCCACAGTCCTGCTGAGCATGTCCTCATACTGCCTCATGACATCGAAAGCTTCCGTCAGTATATCGTTGGCTTCTTTCTCCGACATACCGCCGACGGTTATGGTACAACTGGTATTGAGGGCAAAATCAGTTTTGCTGACCTCTTTATTTGAGCAGCCTGTTTGTGTTATAATTGCAAAAACCAGGATCATTATCAGTATCAGCGCTTTGAACAACGCTGAGCGTCTGATATATCTGGTGATTTTCCTTAATCTTTTCATTTGATAGATACCTCCGGAGGTCATCATGTTCAAAAAAGCCGATATACTCCTCGCCTGCTTCCTCGTGGCGGCGGGGCTGACCATGTCATATATATTTTCCTTCGGCCGTACCGCCGGAGACCAACTGGATATCAGCTGCGACGGCCAGCTTTTCGGCTCCTACCCTCTCTCCGAAGACAGGGAGATAACCGTTGAACGCGACGGCCATATTAATAAGATTACCATAAAAAACGGTACTGTTTCAATGAGTTTTTCCGACTGTCAGGGACAGGACTGCGTACATCAGGGCGCCATATCCCAGACAGGCGAAAGCATCATATGTCTGCCCAATAAGGTTGTCCTGGAAATCTCCGGCGGGACACGCCAATATGATACTATAGCAAGGTGATGAAATGGAGAACACGACTGATACAAAAAAATTGACGATGACGGCACTGCTGGCCGCACTGGCCCTCATCTTCTCATACATAGAGGTCCTGATACCCTTCAGCCCGGCCATCCCCGGCATAAAGCTGGGCATCGCCAATCTGGCAGTCATCGTTGCCCTGTACCACATGGGGCTGAAATACGCCATCACGATAAACGTGGTGAGGATATTCATCGCCGGTCTGCTGTTCTCCGGGGTCTTCGGCATCATCTATTCCCTCGCCGGGGCCATCCTCAGCATGACGGTGATGGTGCTGTTGAAGAAGACAGGTCTCTTTTCAGTGGCAGGCGTATCCATGGCGGGCGGGGTAGCGCACAATCTGGGGCAGATACTGGCTGCAGCGTTCCTTGTCTCCAACCTCAGCATCTTCATTTACTTCCCTGTCCTCATCTTCTCCGGCCTCATCAGCGGCGCCCTCATCGGCATCGTGGCCTACATCATACTGAAACGACTGCCTGGCGACCGACCGACCCGGCAGCATGATGACGAATGAGCTTCGGCCTGTCATGCCTTCAGAGCACTTTTCCGAGGTCACCGTCAAAACATCTTCCATCAGAAGGCCGCGAAACACTGTCTCAAACACACTGTGATTACCGCTTCGCCTTTTTTTATCTACATTTATCATTTTTTCTAATATGTAGATAAAATCCAATGGGCTCGAACAATCTGGACATTTTTTGTAAAGGGCTAAAAGCGTCGCTTTTTCGACTTTAACGGACTCATCATAGTCATGTAAGCCTTAAACGTTGAAAAAGTTACCTACATTTCGTGCTTTTTCAAAAATGTAGATAAAACCGGGATGATTATCGCCGACAATCGCTTTGTTCGCTCGGATTTTTTCACTTAATTACGAAAGCATTTACAAGGTGACCTTTGCCTGATGGATAATGGCCACAGAAAATCTCCGGCAGGATGGCCCATACGGTAAGGCTGTCGCAAAGCATGCGCCGCCGGACGCGCCGCTGACTACAAGAGCCGGAGTATCCCAGTTAGGGACAGCTCCGGCTCTTTCATATCTGTTACACTGTTGCACCTGACTGCGCGCTGAGATCCAGGACCGCGGGTCGCGAACCACAGACCACAGCCTGCGGGCGCAGTTCTCTTATCTTCTGACCTTTCCGCCTTCCGCTACACCGCGTCGGCCTTAGGCGCCTCTCCAGTCGCGGCCGCCTTCGCCTTCTTCTTCCTGAAGTTGACGATGGCGCCGGTAGGGCATTCCTTCTCGCACATACCACAGTTCCTGCAGGCATCCTGATCTATGCGGGCGAGATTGTTCTCTACCGTTATTGCGTCGAACTTGCAAGTCTTCTGACACTTCATGCATCCTATGCATCCGGTCTCGCAGTTCTTTCTGGTCTTGGCGCCCTTATCCGTCGACTTGCATGCTACCAGGACAAGATTCTTCTTCTTGACCATCTCGATGACATCGTTAGGACAGGCGTCCTTGCAGGCGCCGCAGCCTACGCACTTGTCTCTGTCTATGTGGGCCAGACCGTCGTACACGTCTATGGCGTTAAACTTGCAGACGTCGAAGCAGTCACCAAGGCCGAGACATCCGTAAGCGCACGCCCACTGGCCGTCGTAGAACATCTTGGCCGTCTTGCACGAGAATATCTTGTCGGAAGACATTATCGGCTTGGTCTTATCGTAGCTGCCCTGGCACATTACCATAGCCACTTCAGGCTCCACATCACCGGCGGAACCGCCTACTATCTCGGCTATCTTGCCGGCCACCTCAGGGCCGCCTACAGGACAGAGGGATGTGCTCAAGTCAGGGTCATCGGCAAATGCCGCCGCGTAATCATCACATCCGGCAAAGCCGCAGCCTCCGCAATTGGCTCCCGGAAGGACTTCCCTTACAGCCGCCACCTTTTCATCGACAGGTACGAACATCAGCTTAGAAGCTATAGTAAGTATGATGGCCGCAATCAGACCTACAGCCGCTACTATGACAGCAGGTATTATTATCATCGTCATCACGTCCACCTCCTAACCAAATATTCCTTCAACCACGCCGGAGAAACCCATGAATGCCATGGAGAGTATCGACGCTGAAATCAGCGTGATAGGCACTCCCTGGAAGCAATCGGGGATACCCTTGCAGTTTTCCATCTTTTCTCTTACACCGGCGAACAGCACCATTGCCAGCAGGAATCCTATGCCTGCTCCGAATGCGCATACCAGCGACTCAACGAAGTTATATCCTTCATCGATGTTCATGATGGCAACACCCAGTACCGCACAATTGGTAGTGATGAGAGGCAGATATACACCCAGTGCGCTGTAGAGCGGAGGCATATACTTTTTCAGCGTCATCTCAACCAGCTGTACGAGCGCCGCTATTACCAGGATGAACACGATCGTCTGAAGATATCCTATGCCGAAATTATCGAGAATATACACCTGGATCGGCCAGGTAACAGCTGAGGCCAATACCATGACAAAGGTTACGGCCACTCCCATACCTACAGCTGAATCCAGCTTCTTGGAAACGCCCAGGAACGGACAAATACCCAGGAACTGAGCCAATACAAAGTTATTGGTAAGGATAACCGAAAACATTATGATCAGTATTTCAGTCATTATTCGTCAGCCTCCTTTCTGTCGCAGGCTCCGCCGCACGTGCTTGCGAGCATGCAGCCCTTGCAGCTGAATTCCTTTCTTCTCTTGCTCTTGTCCTTCATGATGCGATTGACTCCCGCTACCAGCAGGGCAAACACGAAGAATCCTCCCGGAGCCAGCATGAATATCGTTATAGGGCTTATACCGGTATCCGCATAGATAGGTATGTTAAAAGCAGTTCCGTTTCCGAGGAATTCTCTGATCAGACCCATAGCGCCAAGAGCGAGGGTAAAGCCGATACCCATCCCTATGCCGTCAAGAGCTGAATCAAGGATCGTGTTTTTAGACGCGAACATCTCCGCTCTTCCCAGTATGATACAGTTTACTACGATGAGCGGTATGTACAGTCCCAGCGCGTCGTTGAGGGACGGCAGGTACGCCTGCAGCAGGAACTGAACTATCGTTACGAATCCCGCGATAACTACTACATAGCACGGTATCCTCACTTTGTCAGGGATTATGTTCCTCAGAAGGGCTATTACTATATTGGCACATGTAAGTACCGCCATGGTGGACACGCCCATGCCCAATCCGTTTATCGCGCTCGTACTGGTAGCCAGCGTCGGACACGTTCCCAGCAGGAGCACCAGAACAGGGTTTTCCTTTATTATACCCTTTGTTACTATCTGCAATTTATTCATCAGTTAACACCTCCGCATTCCTTGAACTGGTCCAGAGCCGCGCCTACAGCAACGTATACCGCGTCGGATGTGAGGGTCGCTCCTGAAATAGCGTCTATGTCGCTGTCTTTTCTGATATCGTCGCCTGCGACTTCACTTACCCCATTGTACTGAGAAAGATACTCCTCTGTCATAGCCTTAGTTCCCAGCCCCGGAGTCTCCGAATGATTCGTTACCGTAACGCCTGTGATGGCGCCGTTGGGATCTATGCCTATCATAACTTCGACTGTACCGCCGTAACCACCGGCTCCGGCTGTCACAGTCATTCCGGCGCCGTTATCGGCCATGTAGCAGTCGATGACGCCGTCGACCAGCTTTCCGTCGTACTGAGTGAAACTGTCTCCCTCAGGCAGAACCAACACTCTCGCTTCGTCGGCTGCCGCCTTCTGGTTCTCAATGATCTTTGGATTAGCAACACTGTACGTGCCTGCCAGAGCCAGAGTAGTGACCAGACATATGACCACCAGAACTATAATCGGGGAAAAGTTTTCTTTGAATGAATTATTTTTCATTTACAACATCCCCTTTCTTCACAGCCTTTGGCGCCTTATACATCAATTTTTCCGTCACTCTGTCGATATACGGAGTGAGTATGTTCATAAGGAGTATAGCGAAGGACACCCCTTCAGGATACGTGGCAAAAAGCCTTATGAGCATGGTAAAGAGACCGCAGCCTATGCCGAAGATCACCTTCCCCATTGGGAGCATCGGTGATGTGACATAGTCTGTGGCGCAGAAGAACGCTCCCAGTATCGCTCCGCCGGCCAGCACGTGGAAGACAGCCCCGTCGAGGCCTCCCCACAGGAAGCCGCACACGAACACAGTGCCGAGGAAGCTGAGAGGTATATGTATCGAGATTATCCTGGTACAGATGAGGAATATGCCGCCGATGAGCAGCGCCACAGCGCTGATCTCTCCTATACAGCCGCCGATGTTGCCAAGGAACATATCCATATTGGATGCCGTGACATCACCCAGACCGCTGCCCAGGTTCAGCTCACCGAGAGGCGTGGCCGACGTCACTGCGTCAAGCCCTGTTCCCCTTGCTGTAGGCCATGTGGTCATTTCCGTGGAAAAAGCGAGCAACAGGAATACTCTGGCTGTTACCGCCGGGTTTACGATATTCTGGCCTATGCCTCCAAACAGCTGCTTGACGATCACTATCGCTATGATAGCTCCCACTACTGCCATCCAGTAAGGGAAATTGGCCGGCAGATTAAATGCCAGGAGCACGCCTGTAACTACCGCGCTCAGATCGCCTATAGTCTGGGTTCTCTTCAATGCCTTATTCATCAGATACTCCAGCACCACGCATGCTATGACGCATACGAGAGTGAGGGTCACCGCCCTGTATCCGAATTGATATATCCCAACTATGAACGCCGGAACCAGCGCCAGAAGCACCATTCCCATCACCTTCGTCGTATTCACAGGGCCGACCTGGTGAGGAGATGATGTTATATCCAAATTGCCGTGATATCTGTTATCCGTCATTTGCCAGCCACCTCCTTCAAAAATCCTTTTGCCATCTTATGGGTAAAGCTCAGAGGCCGTCTTGCCGGACAGATATATGAACAGCTTCCGCACTCCATACATTCCGTGACCTTCAGCCGCTTAAGTCTGTCCACGTCCTTCCTCTCATATGCCTCTACCATAGATACAGGCATCAGATCAAACGGACACGCTCTCAGACACATGCCGCACTTTATGCAGCCCGTCTCTTCAGGTATCAGCGCCTGCGGTCCGTCGAAGATCAATATGGCATTGTTATTCTTTACTATAGGGAATTCGTCAGAGTAAACAGCCCTTCCCATCATAGGCCCGCCCATCAATATCTTCCTCGGCTCCGCTTTGTAGCCGCCGCATGCCGCCGCTACATCGGCGATCCTGGCTCCTATAGGAACTATTATGTTCTTGGGCTCGGCTATCGCGTTGCCATCCACCGTTATCCTCTTGGTGGTCAGCGGTCTGCCCGTTTCCAGATATTGACCTATAAAGGCTATGGACGTGATATTGGAAAGGAGTACTCCAAGCTCCGCAGGCAGAACACCTGCGTTTAGAGTCTTTCCGGTTATTTCATGTACCATTACCCGCTCCGCTCCCTGCGGGTACCTGGCCTTCAGCGTTTTTACTTCTATGGTGCCGGAGAGGCCCTTCTTCTCGATGACTTCTCTCAGCCTGCTTATGGCGTCCGGCTTGTTTTCCTCGACGCCGATATATACGTTTTTGATATCCAGATACTTAACCGTGGCCTCGATGCCCTTTATGATAAACTCCGTGTCCTCAAGCATCAGCCTGTGGTCGGACGTTATAAACGGCTCACACTCCGCTCCGTTTACGATAAGAGTGTCCACTTCGTCCAGATTTTTCGGATTGAATTTAATATGGGTCGGGAATGCCGCTCCTCCAAGACCCACGAGCCCGCTGGCCCGCAGAGCCGCCACAAAATCCTTCTGGCTCTCTATGACAGGCGGAGCGATATCTTCACTGACTTCCTGCTTGCCGTCAGTTTCGATGATGATGACCTGATCTTCTCCTCCCGCCATCGATCTCATGGATGAGATCTCCTTCACGGTGCCCGATACACTGGAATGGATCGGCGCGCTCACAAATGCTTCCGTATCTCCGATCTTCTGCCCGACTTTGACGTGATCCCCTTTTGCAACCAACGGTTTGCATGGAGCGCCTATGTGTTGGGCCATGGAAATACAGACGGTTTCAGGAACAGCCATCTTCTCAGTCGCACAGCCTGCAGTATGCTTTTCATGACTGACTCTGATGCTGTTCAAAGACCTCCCTTTCTTTTCCATTTCAAAAACCTCTCTTTCTTTCCCATTCTTCTATACTTCAGACGCATCTAAAGGTCGATGATATGGGTGTCAACGTGTTTTCTACAGATATTAAATTGTCCGTACGAAGTGCATTATATCACAAGCATTATTTAAAATCTATCATCTTTGTTAAGAATTGTACCTTCCAAACTTCTTCTATATATATGAAGCTTTTTGTCCGATTTTGAAAACTTTTTTACTTTCAATGAGTGCTCTTCATCATGAAAGAAGTGGAAAGAAGGAATTTTACAAAAAATAGCATCGGCATCAACGGGTCAGCGGAGAATCTCCACCACTCGAAAGTCACCCTTGGAAAGAGGCTCCCAGCTATCGTCCACCCGTATGCCCCGCAGATTATTTTCCAACGCTCTTATGACACCGCTATGGCTCACTATCACCACATCACGGTTATCGTCCTCTTTCAGTATCCTCCTCAGCTCCTTCACCGCTCTATACTGCATATCATAGAAATTTTCGGCACCGTTTCCTGTCTTGAAAGTGAAGATGTCCTGCCCCCGCCTGGCGTACTGCTCCGGGTACTTTTCCCTTATCTCGCGGACCGGCCTGCCGTCCCAGGGTCCCAGGGATATCTCCCGCAGTCTCCGGCTAAGCTCCAGTCTCATCGGCAGCTGTCTGTCGGATCGAAATTGCCGGCTCAATATCTCAGCCGACTGGACTGCCCTGGTCAGGTCGCTGGTATAGATGACTTCCGTTTCCGGCCGGAGCCGGGCGATCTCCTTTGCTGTCCGTATCATCTGCTTCATGCCCTCATCGCTGAGGGGGACATCGTACCGGCCTATGAACATCTTCTCCCTGTGCTGTCGTGTCTGTCCATGCCTCACAAGGAATATACGCCGTCCTTCGGCCAGCGACACAACATCCTCACGCCTGCGGCCTGCTTTCAGGAATTCCTGTATTTCCGCATAGCCTTCTAACGTATCCATGTCCAGCAGGCACCCTTCATCGTCCACCGGTATTCTCACCATCCTGTCCCAGTGTCTGTCGGTCACAGCCTTCAGCCCGCCGCCTCCTTCGTACCTGGATATCTCATCCGCATATTCTCTTGGGATATACAGAGGATGTCCTTTCTTCCCTTCAAATACCGGTACATAAAAATCGGATCTGTTCTCCCCGGTGCTGGCCACGATTTTCCCGAGCATTTTCCTTATGACGCCGTTGTCTATCAGAGGACAGTCCACCGGCATCAGAAAAAAGCCCGCGGCATCGCTATACAGCTCTGCCGCGCGCCTGATCCCCATCTTTATGGAAGAAAACATACCGTCATCGTAATTTTCGTTGTAAGCTTCGATCGCCCCGATTTTTTCCAGCACCGGCTCCAGCTGCTCTCTTCGATGACCTGTGACTACGACCAGTTTCTCTATTCCCCCGGCTCTGACACTGGCAGCCAGTCTTTCAAGTGCCGTAGTCCCCTCTATGGGAAGCAGGGGCTTGAATTTCTTCATCCTCGATGAATATCCCGCCGCCAGTATTATCGCTGCAAATACCGGCTCCTCTATTTTCAAACTGCCCTTTTGTATATCAGACATGTCTACTGACCTCTGTTTTTTCTGGCTCTTTCGCTGATTATCTCAGCTACTATGCTTATAGCGATCTCCTCCGGAGTTTCCGATCCTATCTCCAATCCGATAGGGGCATGTACCTGCTCCAGCTGTTCATCAGTGACTCCCTCCTGTTTCAGAGCATCGTAAAGCAATCCGTTCTTCCTCCTGCTGCCTATCATCCCCAGGTAGGCAAATGGCCTCCGGAGAGCCTGGCGAAGCACTTTGAGATCTCCTCTGTGGCCTCTTGTCACGATTATTATATAACTGTCCTCATCGGTCTCTATATCGTCGAAGGCGTCATCGAAATCGTCGACTACGATAGTCCTTGCTGCCTTCGGATATCTCTGTGGATTGGCGTATTCCTCTCTGTCGTCGATGATCACAGTCTTAAAATCCACATGGCGCAGCACAGGCTCCAGCGCGTAGGCCACATGGCCTCCTCCGAATATATATGCTGTGCTTGCCAGCTTGAATTCCTCCACGAAATCCCCCGGATCATCAGCCGAGATATAATCTATCTGTATTGTGGCGTCTCCTCCACACCCCATGTCAAGGGCTCCCTTCTGCTTTTCATCCAGCGTGAACTCGTAGATACGGCTCTTTTCCCTGGTTTCGAATGTCTTACGGCACAGCTTCTCAGTCTCAGCCTCCAAAAGTCCGCCGCCTACAGTTCCTATGGTGGAGCCGTCCTGTCTCATCAGCATGACCGCTCCTTTCTTCCTGGGAGCCGATCCCTTGGTATCCACGACCTTGGCGATGACAAAATCCTGCCCCTGCTCCAGCAGATCACGCGCATAATATGACAACTGTTCCGACATCTTCTTTTCTCCTTCCTACATTATATATATCACGCTTTCGGCTTCTCCGCCACCAACAGGAATCTTCCTGTCTTGCCGTCTTCTCTTCTGTCGCCTCCCTGCGGACCGGCCTCCACCGCATCCGTCACATCTTCAAAGGTTTTTATCACATATCCCGTCTCTTCCAGCTGACGTTTCAGCGGTCCTTCATAAAAGGCTCCGTCGAATCTGAAATCGACGAATCTGACAGGGTCGGTCTCACAGTCTCCTTCCTTATGTGGTATCTTGCTTTGCCGTTGTGCCTCTATGGCTACCGCTTTCATCTTTTTCGGGTCAGGATCTTTATGATATTCATCCACGATGACCAGTTTCCCACCCTTCTTCAGAACACAATAAGCTTCGTGCAGCGCTTCGTCCGGGAGGTTTATCAGCCTCAGCACATCCTGCATGAACACACCGTCGAATGTAAAGGACGAATAATCGTCCAGGAATTCTCCATCACCGAACTTCACAGCTATGTCAGGGTGTTTTTCCCTGGCTTCGCTTATGGCTGCCAGGCTGATATCGATACCTTCGGCTTTCAATCTTTTTTTCTCCGAAAAATAGGCCACATCATCTCCTGCGCCGCAGCCGATATCCAGCACTCTGTCTCCCGCTTCCAGCGATGCCAGCTCCAGCCCTCTTTCTGTAATATCGAATATATCCTTTTCGTATGTCATCACATTTCCGCGCGCTCAGCGCCCGCCCTCCTTTACTATCCGTTTGTCACCTATTATATCCGCCGCTCTGCCCTTAATCAAGACCAATAGCTGATCGTATCGGCCGGAATCTGACTTCGAAAATATTTTTTGTTGTTCCGACAACATTTGTATTGACAAAACAGGTGTCCTGCACGTACAATGATCCTGTAGATAATTACTCCGTTTTTGCGGGCTGCCAAACCCGCATAGAACTGATAACAACAATTTTTGCTAACTGCCTACGCGCGAAGCTGACATGTTGTGAAAGCATGTCCGGCTGCGCGCTTTTTCTTTTTTGCATTATCAAAACAACATTTTTTCATCTTTTTTAATGATCTGCTATATGATCCCGCCATCTTTCAGCGCCCCCGTCAGCCATACATATGGTATAATTGAATCACATTCTACTGCGAGGTGTACAAATGATAAAGATTTCTTACCACGATTGCAAACGCGATATGGAGCAGACAAAAGATATCCTCCTATTTGCCAGAGACTCCTACGCTCCTGCGGAGGAAGGCGTTTCCTCTTCCTCCCGCACAAGCCGCAGGTCCTGCGGATATCTGTTTTTCCCCGGATGTCGCCTGTGCGGAGCCGAACCAGAGATAGTCATCAAGATCTATGACTCCATCCTGTTCCAGCATCCGGACACTGCCATCCTCGTGGGCCCTTGCGGCAGCGATGCTGTCCGCGATATGTGGCTGTCTCTGGGAAAGCCTGTAGTCGTCACTCCCTGTATGGAATGTATGGCCAGGCTGCGGGAAGGCTCTCCTGATATGGAAGTCCTGTCCCTCTATCAGCTCCTGCTGGACATGAACGTGAGCGGAGGCTGCAATTCCGCGAGCTATACTCTGTTTGAGGCTGAAGGAGATGAAAGGTATTCCGCTGACGATGAGACCAAGGCGGCCATCATCGCTCTTGCGGAGGATATGGGAGCCTCGATCAGTCAGGGCAGCGACAAGATCCTGCCGTATCTGACCTGCTGCATAGATTGTCGCGACTCTCTGAAAAAGCAAGGGCAAGACGCTGTCCATATCCTGGAGCTCATCTACGGTATGGGGGATTCCAACGCTCACATGGAACACGAACATGACCATGGGGATAGCTGCGGCACCGTCCCCGAGACTGAAGGCGCCGCTTCCGCTGCAGCTGATCACGACCCGGCCGACGGCCTCCCTTCAGAGGAGCAGCGACTGGCCAACATCAGAGAGCTGATCACAGCCATTCCCGCGCTTATGAGATAATTGTATCAATAATGCAACACTTTCGATACAAAAGCAAATATATTATACTTTTTTAAGCAAATTAAGAGCGTTTCATGTTGTTATGACAATATGTACCGCTCTTTTTCTATGTTAAAATATTTTTGAATAAAAATATTGTTGTATTGCTACATTATCAATCATTAAAAAGTACAGGAGGAAATATGAAGAAAGTATTGACTATCGCGACAGCCATCATCATGGTCATGTCAATGATGCTGCTGGCAGGGTGCGGCAGCAACAGCGAAGACAGCGCTGAAAAACCTGAAGTTACCGTTCTGGCAGCGGCAAGTCTGACAGATGCCCTCGATGAGATCATCGCCGAGTACGAAAAGGACGCCGAATCCACCATCACACCTAGCTACGCGGGCTCCGGAGACCTGGTACAGCAGATAGAAGGCGGCGCTCCTTGCGACATCTTCATCTCGGCTTCCGTTTCCAACATGGATCAGCTTGAGGAAGGAAACTACATAGACACTGAGACGAGAACAGACATCCTCAGGAACACACTTACGCTTATCGCTACAGCTGAAAAGGCTGATGTGGTAACAATGGACAGCCTCACTACCGATGCAGTTGGAACTATCGCCATCGGCGAACCTGAAACAGTTCCTGCCGGCCAGTATGCGTCCCAGGTATTCGAAAACATGGGCATCACAGATCAGCTGACTGACAAGATCGTATACGCCAAGGATGTTCGTGCGGTACTCAACTATGTTGAGACAGGCGACGCAGACTGCGGTTTCGTTTACAGAACGGACGCTATGCTCCTGGATGAGGAAAGCGGTTCCATCATCGGTGATGTTGACCAGAGCCTCTACGATGAAGTCGTATATCCTGCGGCAATCATGAAGGATGCTCCTCAGGCCGACTATGCCGCTGATTTCTTCGAATTCATGCAGAGCGATTTTGCCAGAGAAGTTTTCGAGAAGTACGGATTCACTGTAAATTTCTAAACACCGCAACCTTTTGGATTTGAATCGAGTAGATATGTTTGATCCTATTATTTTATCACTTAAAGTCGCGACGCTCGCGACGGTAATAGCGTTTTTCCTGGGAGTGTTCTTCGCATATCTCCTTACGAAGAGGAACGTACCCGGCAAAAACGTATGGGAGACAATACTGATCCTCCCTATGATTTTACCTCCATCGATAGTAGGTTATCTGCTCTTGAAGGTTTTTGGAAGAAGAGGCCCCATAGGGGCTTTTCTTCTTGATACCTTCGGGGTTCAGGTGGTTTTCACCTGGATAGCCTGTGTCATCGCAGCGTGCGTAGTCGCGCTGCCTCTTATGTATCAGAACGCAAAAGGAGCCTTTCAGAGCGTCGACCCCAGCTATGAGCTGGCGGCCAGAACCCTGGGAAGCAGCCCTTTCAAAGTTTTCAGGACTGTAACCTTCCCACTGTCGGGACCGGGCATCGTCAGCGGCGTAGTTCTCGCCTTTGCCAGAGCGCTGGGCGAATTCGGAGCCACCCTGATGTTGGCAGGCAATATCCCCGGCAAAACACAGACCATCCCTACATCTATATATTACGCGGCCGTGGTAGGCAGAGATGATGAAGCCATGGCTCTGGTAGTCGTAATGGTAGCCTTCAGCTTCGCTTTGGTATTCGGCCTCAATCTCTGGCTGAAAAGAAGAAAGAGCAAAGGAGGTCTGATGTAAATGGCAGTGTCCTTCAAATTGATAAAAAAGCTCAATTACTTTACACTGGACGTGGAATTCACCATGGAAAACGAACTCCTGGTCATAGAAGGCTCCTCCGGCGCGGGAAAGACGACCATACTCAACTGTCTGGCCGGTATCATCACTCCTGATGACGGGAAAATCACCATTGACGACAAGGTTCTTTTCAGTCATACTGATAAGGTAAATGTCACTGCTGAAAAGAGGAACATCGGCTATCTCTTCCAGAATTATGCCTTGTTTCCCAACATGACAGTACGCGAAAACGTGCTCTATGGATTGAAAAACAAAAAGGTGTACAGGCGCAAGGCTACCAGGAAGCCTATGCTTGAATATGCCGATAACATGATGGAAATGCTGGGGGTAGCCCATCTGGCCAAGAAAAACTCTACTGCTATATCCGGTGGTGAGAAGCAGCGTGTCGCGCTGGCCAGAGCGATGGTGACCAGACCGTCTCTCCTTCTCCTGGACGAGCCTTTCTCAGCGCTGGACGAGAACACCAAGGGAAAGATATACGAAGAATTCCTGGATTTCAAGGAGAGCCTGAGGATACCGACAATCCTGATAACTCACAACCATCGCGAAACCGAGCTCTTCGCCGATAAAAATATCACCCTGAAGGAAGGTAGGATAATCAAATGAAAGAAGTCGCCGTAGAACAGGCCGTAGGAACAGTACTTGCTCATGATATCACTCAGATAATACCGGGCCAGTACAAGGGCCCTAAATTTAAAAAAGGGCATATAATCGCAGAGGAAGATATCCCTCTGCTGCTCTCCATGGGTAAGAAGCATCTGTTCGTCCTGGAGAAAAACGATACCGATGTCCATGAGAACGAGGCCGCCTACAGAATAGCCTCTAAAGCCGCTGGCGAAGGCATAGAGCTGACAGAACCGTCGGAAGGTAAGATAGAACTGAAGGCGGCTGTTACCGGCCTCCTGAAGATAGATCGCGAAAGGCTGTATCAGCTGGTTTCTCAGGATGAAATAATGTTCGCCACCATACACGAGAACATCGTGGTCCGTCAGGGAGAGAAACTGGCCGGTACCAGGATAATCCCACTTTTCGTAGCTGAAGAAGTGCTGAAAAAGGCGGAAGCCATCCTGGGAGATACCCCTATCGTGAAGATCGTCCCTCTGAAGGAAATGAAGGTCGGGGTCGTAACTACCGGCAGCGAGGTATACAACGGTATCATAAAAGACGCTTTTGGTCCTGTCCTTGTAGAGAAATTCGGTAACCTGGGCAGCAAAGTTGAAAAGCAGCTCTTTGCAGATGACGACGATGAGATGATCGCCGACTGCATCAGGCAGCTGATAGATGAGGGCATGGATATAGTAGGCATCACAGGCGGCATGTCTGTCGACCCGGACGACAGAACGCCGTCCGGTATCCGCAAGGCCGGAGGAGAAGTGATCAGCTACGGAGCGCCTGTCCTCCCCGGCGCCATGTTCATGTTGTCATACATAGGGGATGTTCCCGTTGTCGGGCTCCCCGGCTGCGTAATGTACAGCCGCACAAGCATCTTCGACCTGATAGTACCAAGATTGCTGGCAGGAGAACGAATAACCAAGCAGGATATCAACGGACTGGCTCACGGAGGTCTATGTCTCAACTGCAAGACCTGCACCTTCCCGGTATGCGGCTTCGGGAAGGCGTAAACGATAAAAAAGCCCAAACCATGATGCAGATAGTTACATCCGTACATCTCTCTATGAATACGAGGAAGAGGCCGCCGTATCATACCCTGATACGGTGGCCTCTTTCTCCATGTGTGCTTATTTGGTCATATATTTTCACGAAAATCCCGCTTTTTCCGATGCTTCATTCCACCTCAATTATCGATCGGCCCCGCGCCGTGCTGCCGCAGCACATTTGTCAGAGCTGATGCGCTGCTGCTATGTGCCCTGGCTATCTGTATCTTGTTCCTCCTGGCTTCGCTGACCGCGCTTTTCACCATCTTGTGAGACACCGTATTAGTCAGCAGTATCATAAGGTCCGGCGTCCCCAGATTCTTTTTGAATCCGCTCCGCTCCTTTACGAATACCTTTGCATCACATCCATGCTTCTCACAGATCTCCTCATATTGACGGACCATTCTCTCATGCCCTCCGATTATTACCACACTCATTACATCCTCCTGTCCTCGATGTATATCCTTCCTTCTTCCGGGGTTTCGCTTTTATCGGCGTATCTTATTTGCTGCCGGCAAGCGTACCGCCTGCATTTACAGTTATTAGCTTCTGTTGTTTTTTGCTTGGTTAGTTTTTACTAACTCAGCTTTTTAAATATACGGGCAATATTTCATGCCCGTATATCCGTCTTTGTTATTTTAGGCACTTAAGTTATTGTTAACTAACTTTTTTATTATGATACTATTTTTCAAAAGTTTTGTCAATAGTTTTATCGGAAAATTTTTCCCTTTTCCTCTTTTATGGGTATCCACGTCTGCTATTTCTCCGGACTTCCAGCTATCTGTATTATCAGCTTCTCCAGCTCCTCCCTGCCTAATATCTTCGGCACCGGATACAGCGGATTCGCTTCCTCCGCCGCCCACCGTGCTATAGTTGGCACATCCTCGGCCTTGATACATCTCAGCTTTTCCGGGATCGTCAATTGACGATCAACACTTCTTATCCAGTTTATGAAGGCTATCGCCTTTTCCCTATCGGATACAGCCTCTGCTGCCCTTTCTCCGTCCATGATCCCACAGGCATCAGCCAGCTCAGCCAATCTCTCCTCGGCGTAGCTTCCATAGACCTCCAGCACGTAAGGCAGCAGCACAGCCATGACTTTTCCATGAGGGAGACCATATAATCCTCCTATCCCATGTCCTATAGCATGAACATACCCGACACAGCCGCGGGTGAACGCTCTCCCGGCAAAAAAAGCAGCAAGCTGCATTTTCCTCCTGCCGTCGACGTCGCCACCATTATGGTATACCTTTATCAAATTATCATGGATCAATTTTACGGCGTCTTTTGCCATCTTATCTTCCCGCTCTGTGTTGTAAGTCTTATTGATATACGCTTCTACCGCATGGCAGAGTGCGTCCATGCCAGTATAAGCAGTCATCTCGGGAGAAAGACCGACCGTGAGGGCCGGATCCAGCACACACACATGCGGGATTATAGATGGATCGTTTATAGACTTTTTTCTATGAGTTACGCTGTCAGATATCACAGCTGCCATTGTCGTCTCAGAGCCTGTTCCGGCGGTCGTCGGTACAGCCCACATCAACGGCACATCCTTTCTGTGACGGACTTTCAGCGCGCCCTGCAGCTGTTTCACACTCTTCCCCGGTCTGGCGATGCGCGCCGCTATAGCTTTGCCGCAATCCATAGGTGATCCGCCTCCAAATAGCACCATTCCCTGACATCCCGCCTCCCGGTAGCGTCTCGCCCCTGATTCTACCTGCTCATCAGTGGGATCTGAAGCGAGTTTGTCAAAGATCACGTATCGTATAGCTCTGCGGCTCATAATATCCAACATGGGCTGGGGAAGACCACGCTTCATCATACTGGGTCCCATCACTACCATGACTTTGTTTATACCTTGATTTTCGATGTCATCCACCATTCTCTTCAGGGCCTCATCCCCTTCAAGAACGTCAGGCGTATGCCACGGCAGCGCGTACATGACCGCTTTCATCACCGCCTGGAACAGCCTGCAAAACATCCTGTATATCATTTTTCTCTCCGTGAAAACCAGCCTCCCATCGGCAGCGAGCCTTTCTCCTGCCAAATAATCAGGCTGCCTCACCGAACCATTGCCGGTCGACGGGCAGCCTTGTTTTCCTACCTTATTCTTTTTATGTCAGATCATTCTATTATTCTTCTTACCGTAGTGATCGCCCCAAAGCTCTTAGCTGTCGAAACGATTATACCGCTTCTGGAATTTGCCGCGTGGACGATATTGCCGCCTCCTATATAGATAGCTATATGCCCTGAGTAGCAGATCAGATCTCCCGGCTGGGCTTCACTGTACGAAACGCCTTTACCGCAGTTGGACTGAGGTCCCACCGTCCTAGGAAGCGATATACCGAACTGGGCGTATACGCTCTGTACGAATCCGGAACAATCAGCGCCGTCAGTAAGACTTGTACCGCCATACTTGTATGGATTCCCCACGAACTGTAATGCGAAATTGGCCACAGCGGCACCGCTGCCGCTTCCCATGACCTGACCGCCATAATCAGCTCTGACCGTATCCTTAGGTCTTTCCTTCGTACCCTTATATACTACCGTATCGACCGACTCATTGAGCAGAGCCGTATCGATCACCTGCGATGTAAGCACAGCGCCGTTGACGCTGGTTATCTCATTTGTTACGATCTGATCCCCGTCGGAGCCTTCGCTCTTGACTTCACTCTGTCCCTTATACAGTTCATCACTGTCTTCATACTGTGTACCGGCTTCTACCTTTTCCACCGAGCCTATCTCAGCGTTGATAGTTACCGAGAACAACGGATCCTCCTGACTGTTCTCCTCCAGTATATAGTTGACTGCTTCCTCTTCCGTAAGTACTGTAGGGGCCTTCTCTCCGCGACTGAGGCTCTTGTTGTCGACGCTGAGCTCCTTATCCACCGATATGGAGTTTATCTGGGCGCCGTCAGGCGTATACTGCTTGATAACAGTTTCTATAACTCTTTCCGCCGTTTTGGAATCCTCCACAAGGAACAATTCCTCATCTCCGGCCTTTACGACATATGGATCTTCTACCTTCGTTCCGTCCGCGTATACCGCGTACGGCTTTGTCATATTCAGGACAACCACTGACGCAACTGCCAGAATTACAACCGCTGCTGTCACCACAAGCGCTTTCTTGTAATTCCTTAAATTTGTAATCATAGTTTCCTCTCTACTGAAATAACTATCACTTATTGAAGAATACGGATTTATTATACAGTACCTGTTCTTCTATTTAAACCCAGGGGGTAGGATTTTCACACAAACTTCAATTTCTGTTCGTCCTCATAAGGCAGTCAAATGTGTGTTCAACCGCAATTCTGTCCTACTGCCGCAGCCCGTATTCCTCCGCCAGTTTTTTGAATCCTGCCATGGAATTCACTATGGTATCGTAGGAAACACAATAGGCCAGACGGACATATCCCGGACACGCGAAGGAAGTCCCCGGTACCATCAGAATATTATACTTTTTTGCTGCCGCGCAGAACAGATTTTCGTCCTCCACCGGAGATTTGAGGAACATATAGAACGCTCCCTCAGGCTTTACGCAATCGAATCCGCATTCCTTCAGCCCCTCATACAGCGCAGTCCTGTTCCTGTCGTAATACTCCAGATCCACCTGGACATCCACACACCTTCCGATGACCTTCTGCTGTAACGACGGAGCATTGACGCACCCTATGATCCTGTTGGCGTTGGACGCTGTATCAAAGACCATCTGACTGTCCTCCAGCTCCGAAGGGATGACCAGATATCCTATCCTCTCTCCCGGTATAGACAGAGACTTACTGTATGAATATGCCACGATAGTATTATCGTAATACTTTGTCACGTAAGGCACTTCCACTCCACCATACGCCAGTTCTCTGTACGGTTCATCGGAGATCAGGAAAATAGTCCTGCCAAGCTCCTTCTGCTTTCTGTTCAGGATATCGGCTATCTGCTTTATGGTCTCCTCGCTGTATATGACTCCTGTAGGATTATTTGGCGTATTGATGAGCACCACCCTCGTTTTGTCCGTTATGAGCTTTTCAAAGCTCTCCAGATCAGGATAAAAAGTCTCCTTATCAGTCGGCGCCTGTACCACTTTCCCATCGTAGTTATCCACATACCAGTTATACTCCAGGAAGTATGGTGCAAAGATTATTACCTCTTCTCCCGGATTAAGTATGGTCTTGAAAGCCACGTTGAGCCCGCTGGCAGCTCCTACCGTCATCAGGATATTTCCGCTGTCAAAGGATGTGCCGAATCTCCTGTTGAGAGACTGAGCTATGGCCTCTCTTACGTCTTCAAACCCGGCATTGCTCATATACCCGTGGATCGTCCCCGGATCTTCCTCGTTGAGGATATCTATTACAGCCTGTTTTATCTCATCAGGCACAGGGGCGTCAGGGTTACCCAGGCTGAAATCGTATACGTTTTCGGCCCCGAACTCAGCCCTCATCTTGTCCCCTTCCTCGAACATGGTCCTGATAGCCGAGTTATTAGCCATCAGCGGTTTCATTTTATCTGCAATCATGTTATTTCTCCTTTCTGCGTACGACCGTGATACCGCAAAACAGCACTCATCGCTGTATTTACGATATCGCAGAGGATCCTGGCTGTTCTTTCAGGATCATATCTCAGCATCCTTCACCGATTCGAATTCTTCTACGATTTCCTTAGATGGTTTCGTCAACAAGCTGAACACTATGATAGCCAGCGACGAGAACAGGAATCCCGGTATTATCTCATATATGTCGAATACTCCTCCCGACAGGTTGTACCACAGCAGATCTGTCACTCCTCCTACGATCATGCCGGCGATAGCTCCTGCCAGCGTCATTCTTTTCCAGAACAGCGAGAAGAGGATGAGAGGTCCAAAGGTCGCCCCTATGCCGCCCCAGGCACAGGACACCAGACTGAATATGGAGCTGTTAGGATCCAATCCCAGGAAGATCGCTATGACCGATACAGCGACTACTGCTACACGGCTGACCCATACCAGCTGTTTTTCTTCTCCTTCTTTCTTGAAGAGGATGGCGTAAATATCTCTCGATACCGACGAGGCTGTGACGAGAAGCTGGGAGCTGGCTGTACTCATGGTGGCCGCCAGGATGGCTATCAGCATCACTCCTGCCAGAACAGGGTTGAAAAGGGCGTCTATCATTTCCATGTAAACAGTCTCACCATCAGCCAGATCAGGCATGAATGCCTTTCCTATGAGTCCTACCAGAACAGCGGCCGAAAGGGTAAGCACCACCCACACCATTGCCATCCGTCTGGATGTCTTTATCATTTCAGAATTCTCTATAGCCATGAAACGCACCAATATGTGGGGCTGGCCGAAATATCCCAGTCCCCATCCGAGAGCGGACGCCAGCAGCAGGCTGTCTATATGCCCGCCGGTGGTTTCAGGGAAAAAGTGCAGCGTTTCATCGGTAAGCTGCGCCAGGTTCTCCGCTACCGCGCCAGGGCCTCCCACATGTACGCAGGCCACGATAGGAACGATGAGCAACGCGAAAAACATGATTATGCCCTGTATTGTATCTGTCCAGCACACAGCGGTGAACCCGCCAAGAGCTGTGTAAGCCAGTACGATGATGGCGACGATGATCATACCCAGAGTATAATCCATGTCGAATACAGTAGTGAACAGCTTCCCGCCTGCCACCATCTGAGACGAGGTGTACACAAGGAAAAATATCACAGTAAATATTCCCGATACCATCCTGAGTATGTGCTTCTTATCGCGGAAACGGTTCTCGAAAAAGTCAGGCAGCGTAATGGCGTTCCCCGCCACCTGAGTATACTTTCTCAGCCTCCTGGCGACGAAGAGCCAATTGAGATATGTTCCCAATGCCAGTCCAACGGCAGTCCAGATAGCTTCCGATGTGCCGGCGTAAAGTATGTAAGCCAGTCCCGGAAGTCCCGTCAGAAGCCATCCGCTCATATCCGACGCCTGAGCTGACATGGCCACAGCAATGGGCGGAAGCTTTCTCCCGCCCAGGATATATTCCGACATGTCGTCTTCTTTGTTGTAGTACTTCATTCCTATGACCACCATGACGCCCAGATATATGACGAATACAGCGGCTATGATTATCGTGTCCATTGTTTTTCTTCTCCTTGCTGTTTGGTCTCGGGGAGATCCCTGCTCCCCCTATTTTTTCTCTATCCTGTCTACTCCCATATATTGCCTCAGTGCCTCCGGTATCACTACCGAACCGTCTTCCTGCTGATAGTTTTCCAGGATAGCGGCCACTGTCCTGCCGACGGCAAGTCCCGATCCATTGAGAGTGTGGACGAATTCCGGCTTCCCCTTTTCAGCAGGTCTGAACCTTATGTTGGCTCTCCTGGCCTGGTAGCTTTCAAAATTACTGCATGAAGATATCTCCACATATCTGCCGTAGCTAGGCATCCACACTTCGATATCGTACGTCATAGCCGACGAGAAGCCCAGATCTCCCGTGGAAAGTCTCACCACTCTATATGGTATCTCCAGTCTCTGAAGGACTTCCTCAGCTGCTCTCGTCAGGGACTCCAGCTCGTCATAAGACGTCTCCGGCTTTACGAATTTGACCAGTTCGACCTTGTTGAACTGATGCTGTCTGATGAGTCCTCTGGTATCACGTCCGGCTGAACCTGCTTCTTTTCTGAAGCATGGCGTATAGGCCGTGTAGTACACCGGCAGTTCCGCCTCATCCATTATCTCATTCATCCTCAGATTAGTCACAGGTACCTCTGCCGTAGGAATAAGGAAGAAATCCTTTGCCGGCACATGGAACATGTCATCTTCAAACTTAGGAAGCTGGCCTGTTCCTATCATAGCGTCCCTGTTTACCATGAAAGGAGGCAATATCTCCGTAAATCCGTGCTCTTCCGTATGAAGGTTAAGCATGAAGTTTATCACGGATCTTTCCAGTCTTGCTCCCATTCCCTTGTAAACGGTAAATCTGGTCCCCGCTATCTTGGCAGCCCGCTCAAAATCCAGGATATCCAGATCGGCTCCCACATCCCAGTGAGCTTTCTGCGGAAAATCGAACTCTCTTGGTTCTCCCCACTTTCTCAGCTCCACGTTAGCGCTGTCATCGGCTCCCACCTGCACGTCCTTATACGGAGTGTTAGGCACATTGAGAAGGGCATCCCTCAGATCAGCCTCCACCTGGCTCACCTGAGCGTCGAGAGCCTTGATCTCTTCCGACAACTTTTTCATCTCCGCCATCAGCTGGCTGGTATCCTTTCCTTCTTTCTTCATCACCGGTATCTGTCTGGAGGACACACTCTGCCTGTTTTTCATCTGTTCCACTTCAGCCAGCAACGCACGTCTTTTCTTATCGTATTCCAGCACCTTGTCTATACCAAAGTCGCCCTGTCCTCTGGATTCGACGGCTTTTTTCACATTGTCAAAATCGTCCCTTATCCTCTTGATATCTAACATTTCACTTTTCCTCCGTCACTGTTTAAAATAAGTTTTTCTTGTATATTATATAAAGCCGCGTAAGCTCCGCCACCACCTCCTGCATCTCTATCTGCATATCGGAGGCATCGTTGTATCTTCCGCTGTCAAGGGCTTGCTTTATCCTGGTGAGCAGGCAATATTTGTCGAGAGTATCTCTGCCCAGATAATTCCGCAGCCGCTGTATCCTCTCCCAGTAATGTCTGTCGTAATCGACACAGTCCATTTCATCATGGGCCTTGCTGCAGGATCTGATGAAATCCATGGTGTCAGGGATTATCCTGTCATGGAGCTCGGTAGCCCACTGTGCTCTGACGGCTTCTCTGTAGGAATCCAGCGTCACATCGGTCATCACATCGTCTCTCTTGAATATGGCCAGCTTATCGGCATGCTCATCAAATGCTTTCAGATTCTCCCATACGGTTCTTGGCGCTCTGCCGAAGAACTCATCACGCTCATCGGCCGTATATTCGTCAAACACGTCCTTCTCGCTCCTGTACATCCTGTCCTTTTCCAGATAGAAGTCTTCCTCTCCGTACTCCTTGGAAATAGACTGTTCCAGCTCGGCAGGCGTCTTGCTGTGCTCCAGCGCTTCCTTTATGCCATCCAGCATGGCCATGTACGAAGCGGCCAGAACCAGATATGTATTGCTCTTAGGGTTTGGCGATCTCAGCTCGAATCTGGTAGCCATAGTGTTGCCTATCTGTCTCACCAGTCCTACGAGCACCGTCCTGTTCCTCGACGGCATTTTCGCGCTGTGTCCCAGGGATGTCACCGTGCAGACAGGAGCCTCATATCCCGGCTTCAGTCTGTTGAGGGAATCGTTGGTGGAGCTGACGAAAGGATTGACCACATCGTAATTTTTCAACAGTCCCATCAGCGCGCCAAAGCCTACGGGACTCAGGAATTCGTTCTCCACATCGGCAGGCGAGAAGAGGTTTACACGCCTTCCGTCCTTAAGTCTGGCCGCCACACCCATGTGAGTATGTTCGCCGTTTCCCGCCACACCTTCCACAGGCTTGGCCATGAACGTGACTTCCAGGCCGTAAGTCCTGAATATATCACGGACTACATATTTTATCTGGTTTTCATTGTCGGCCGCCTGTATAGCCGATGAGAATTTCCAGTCTATCTCCAATTGTTCCATCACATGGTCATAATTCCCCGAGTTGCCCAGCTTGGCCTTGACTCCACCGACTTCTTTATGTCCCATTTCCATATTGAAGCCGTACTTCTGAAGCACTACCATCACTTCTTCCAGCGCAGTCCTCACCGGACCGGTAGTCCTCTTCCAATATTGCTCTTTAAGCATCTGAGCCGTGGAAAGCTGTTCTCTGTCGGCATCGTCATCCGGAGTCTTTACCCAGAATTCCAGCTCCGTAGCGGCTGTGACCTCTATGCCTTCTATCTCGTCGACACTGTCCAGATCCAGATACTGGAACACATACGGATTCTCCCTGAGCAGCTCCATCAGATCCTCGTTGAAATTGTGTATGGCGTCTCTGAGGATCACCCTGGACCCGACACGATATGAATCGTTATGGACCAGTGATGATGGTATCCTGAGGGTCCCTACCGGAAGCCCTGTCTCGTGATCCGGATAGTTGAAATTATGATCCACGAACCAGTTGACGGTGGAATCCGGTATGATATCCACCTTGGCATTGTTGAGTTTCGCTATGTTAGGGAGCACTACACTGGAACCGTCCGTCTGGACACCGTTTTCGAGAAATTTTTCCATATCGTCGATGAATTCCTCCACCGGTATCTTCTCATCGGTGTCGTGGCCTCCTATATCTATACCCATAAGTGATACGAACTTTATCTCCGGGTGCTGCCGCAGTATTTCCCTGACCTTTTCCGGCTCATGACTGTCCGCGGGAATAACGTATAGCATCTTGTCCAAATCATACGATAACATAACTCATCTCCTTTGTATCTCGCTTAGAACGACAGAACATTCCCGTCAGACCTAACGGCATAAAGGGAATGTTCCGAACGATATTATTATTCACTTAACATATTCAAATACTGCTCCAGCTCATCCAGATACTGGCCGTATGCGGCCCAGTCTCCTTCCTGGGATGCTTTCTGGGCATTTGCAAATGCCTGCTGAGCATTGGAGATCACCTGTGCCTGGCTCATGGTCTGATCCTGACCGCCGCTGCCCTCTCCGGCTGCGGCTGACTGATCGCTTCCTGTGCTTTCCTCAGCGCTTCCTTCTCCGAACAGGGAATTGAGCGCTTCCGCCAGGGTAGTCTCGTAGGCGATCCTGTCTCCGTAAGCTACGATAACTCTCTTGACTTCAGGAATACTGGAATTGGTGGCCTCCAGATATACCGGCTCGATATAGAGCAGCGAATCCTCTATCGGAACAATGAACATATTTCCTCTGCTGTACTGTGACCCTGCCGAGCTCCAGAGCGAGAAATCTTCGGATATCTCCGTATTCTGGTCTATCTGGGCTTCGACCTGCATAGGTCCATATACCGTCTTGCTCTTCGGCATCTGGTACAGTATCAGTTCACCATAATTTTCGCCATCGTTCCTGGCCACAAAGAGCCCCATCAGATTTCGCTTATCCTTAGGAGTGAACGGTATGGAATTTACAAATTCAGCCTTTTCCTCTCCCGGCAGCTTCATGATGTAGTAGTTAGGAGTCATCCTCTGCTCTTCAGTGCCGTATATCTCATCGGATATTTCCCACAGGTCCTCGTTCTGATAGAAGACGTTGACGTCGTTCATGTGATATCTCTGGTATACCTGCGCCTGGATATCCAATAACGTATCCGGATATCTCATGTGAGCCTGTATGCTTTCAGGCATATCATCCAGATCCTTGAACAGGTCAGGGTATATCTTCTTGAAATTCTGAGCGATAGGATCTGTATCATCCACGATGTAATAGTCAGTCGTTCCGTTATAGGCGTCGATGACTACCTTTACAGAATTCCTTATATAATTGATATCCGAATTACTGCTGTAAGGTTCAGAATACGGATATCTGTTGGTATAGGTGTATGCGTCTATTATCCAGTACAGTTTTCCGTCGACTGTGAACATATAAGGGTCTTCATCGTACTCCAGATACGGCATGATCTCCCTTACTCTTTCCTCGATGTTTCTGTTTATCAATATCCTGGAATCGCTGTTGATATTGCCCGATACCAGCATCTTCAAGCTTCTCTCCTTGACGGCGAACATGAACCTGTTGAGCGGATTCAGCTTTATTCCAGCCGTTCCCTCGTACTGGGTATATTTATTTTCGTTGCCGTCAGGGTAGTCGAACTCATCCTCTGACGTATTGACCAGCACATAATTGTTGGTCAGTTCTCCATAGTATATCTCCGGCCTAGTTATCTGTATATCCTCGACGCTGGATACCGGCGGGATATCCCCTACCAGCACATCAGGCTGACCGCTGGCCGTTATCTGATCCACCCTGGAAAGGGTTATGCCGTAACCGTGGGTGTACTTGAGGTGCTTGTTGAGCCACGTGTCCTTGATGGAGCTTTCCTGTATCTCCCTGGCCGACAGGAAGGTCTGGGTGTACTCTCCGTTTATCATATATCTGTCCACATCCACATCGTTGAACGAATAGTACTGCCTTATGGCCTGGGTCTGATTGTAGAAAGTGTTGGTCGGCTCATAGTCGTTTATCCTGATGTTGGATATAGTCTCATCGTTATTGCTGATATCCTCGGACGTCAGATCATTGCTGGCCGCGAATTCCCTTGTATCAACATTGTCCAGCCCGTAGGCCGCCTGCGTGAATTCGATGTTGCTTTCCAGATACTGACTCTCCTTGTTTATCTCGTCAGGAGTAACGACCAGGTTCTGGACCAGCAGCCCGGCTCCCGATCCGACCAGGCCGATGATTATCATCAACACAGGCACTGTCACCACGTATTTCACGCGTCTCTTGTTTATACCCACCGCGAATCCGATGGCGGCTATCACCGACAGCACCATAATTATCCTGTACATCCAGAGGGTCACATTAACAGCCGTGAATCCCGCTCCGTAAACTGCTCCTGTGTTTTCAAACAGCAGCCCGTATTGTCTCAGGAAAAAGTTTACTCCCACCATGAGAAAGAACAGTACGCCCACGATGATCAGCTGCTTTTCGGCAATGCTCACCAGCATCTTCAGGTTCTTGTTATCCAGCGCTCCGCCTCCGGAAGGCCTTTTGAACCCGCCATTGCCGGCTTTTCCCGCGAAGGACTCGGCAAACTTACCGAACATTCCCCCCATGTTTCCAAAAGGCGATCCGCCGCCGGCGCCCGCTGAGCCGGCGTTCTCATTGGAAGCACTTCCGAAACTGTCGTCGCCTTCCTCGAATATCTTCGGCGTCCTCATGGACAGCAGTATCGAATAGTAAATGACCGTCAGCACCGCAAACGCTATCAGCAGTACCAAAACGATCTGATTCACCTCCTCTATGAAATCAAGCCTGAAAACATAGAAGGATACATCCATATTATAAAGCGGATCCTTGATATCAAAGTCCGTACTGTTTACGAATTGCAAAAAATCGAACCACAATCTGGTAACGGCAAAAAACGTCGTTATGGCGCCATATATTGCCGCCAATCCCCACGATATCAGATTGAGCCTGCCATGGTTCACAGGTTCATCGGACGATATCTTCTTAAAATATCCTCTCTTGAGAACTTTGAGATACACGTATGCAAGAAAGGTCACCACTACAAATGTAGGTACACCTATCTTTATCTGCGTGAACAGCTTAGTGAAAAATACCGATACGTAGTCCAGCTCTTTGAACCAGATAAAGTCCGTAATGAACCCTATCAGGCTGAAAAACAGCAGCAGGATCACGACCACAGCCACTATTATCCACAATAACGGTCTCCTCTTCTTCCCTTTTGCCAAAGTTTACCTCCTCATTAAACTTCATAGCGCGCCGACATCATCATGACGAATTCATGATCCGGATACATCGCATATACCCTTTCGACAGAATTGCCTCCGATGGTTTCTCTCACCCATACATAATAGTGATTGCCGGCCTGTCTTATCTCTCCAATCTCGAGTTTTTCAAAATCCCCTTCCATCCCCTGGCCGCTGAGGGCCGAGATCTCCGTATATAAATTGCTGTCAGGATCTATCGATCCGAGCACTGCTTCGTCGCCGTCTCTCATCAGGTTGACCAGATTGGACTCAAAATCTATTATTTCGCCTACGACCTGTTCGTCATAATATACGGGATAGTTATCCTCATCTCTACCCCACTCTACTTGGGTCATAGGCTGTGATAGGACCAGGTCCGATACCTCTGCGTCCCTTTCCTGATCGTACGCCAGATCCGAGCTGTAGGTTATCTCCTTTATATTGTCGTCCACATTCCTGTCGCGCTGCGACCTTATAAGGTCTGTTTTGTCTTCCATAGGCTCTGTCCTGACCTGTGCGGCTATGACGCTGTATTCAGTATCATCGCCGGTTATGAGCTGTATCACCTTGTTGAGCTGATTGTCGATAAATTCCGCCGCTGCGCTCTGCGGAGCCAGGAACCTTATTCCCATGCCTACGACTTCCGCAGCGAGTATCACGATAAGGACTATGAGAACTATCTTCAGAGCCAGTCTGCCTTTGCCGCCGCTCTTTTCTCCCTCATCTACGTCATCTGACGCGACGTTATCGAAATCCGAATCGCGCTTCGCGAGGATCTTGGCCTCCTTGGCCCTTTCCTTTTCAAGGCGCTTTCTCTCCTTTTCTCTCTTCTTCAGCTCTTTCTTGGAAAGCTGGGACTCATCTTCGTCATCGAAAAAGCTGTCGTCATAGAAGTCATCCATGTCGTTCCGGCTTCTTTGCCTCTGCTGTTCCCTGTAATTCGCCGCCTCGGCATTGCCGTAGTTGTCGAAATCATTGGCTGCCGCGGCCTGCCTGAAGGCATCGCTTCCGGACATCTCATTCTTAGGCATCACCAGCGTTTCGTTGAGGCCCGGTTTTTCCTCTGTTTTAAATGCTTCACTCAGATTCCCGGCCTGGATAGTATCGCTCATCCTGAACTCACCTGTCTGCTGAGTCCCCTGATATATCTCGCCCAGCTGTTCGGTCTGCGGCTGATCCTGCTGGAACTGCAGCTCCTGAACCTCAGGCTCCTGAGTATACTGACTCTGCTGTGGCTGCTGGGTCTGTGGCTGCTGAGCAGCGCCGCCCAGATCGTTCACGCTCTCGAACTGCGAAAGCAGATCATCAGCTTCCCCGGCAGACGACTCTCCGGCTGTTCCTGTCTTGAAATCTATCGGCTGCGCATCAGTTGGCTGCGCCCCGTCCGCATACGCTGTTGCGGCTCCTGCTCCGATAACAGCACCTGCGGCTGCACCGGCCAGCGCCGCTCCGGCAACAGCCGCGCCTTTCCCGTCATTCTGCACAGGCTGCTGTTCCGTCTGTTCTTCGCCGCTTGCCATATTATTGGTCTCCGCCGCCTTATCCAGGCTGTCGAAGAACTCATCATCACTTTCAGGCGCCGGATTTGGCTTTTTGGACGCCACGATAGTATCATCGTTGAGCCCCGCTTTGATGGAGGCTTTATCTATCGTCCTCGTATGTACAAATTCCTCGTTGGAGAGCATCGTCTCTCTTCCGGTCACCGGTCTTTCGGCAGCTTTTTCAGAATGCACGTCCTGAGACTGCGGCTGCGCTCCGCTCGCCTTCGGCTCGGCCTCCTCCAGCTCTGCGAAGAAGGTATCCCTCGCTCTGGCCATTTCGTTTATCTGGTTTTTTGTCGCCTGATGCGCTTCCTCCACTTCACGGCTTACCTTGCTGTCGCGCATCTGATCGATGCCATCTCTCATCGCTGCCACCGTGGCTTTTATCTTGGCAGCTTCCTCATCTCTCATCCTGGCTGTCTGCTCGATCACCTTGCGGACTTCTTCCTGAGCGACCGCCTGATTGGCTTCTCTGGTTATCTTCCGGCGTTCTTCTTCAAGACGCTTCTGAGCCTCCGCGGCTTCCAGCTGCTTTCTTTCCTGCTCGGCCTTGAATCTGGCCTCCGTCTCGGCAGCCAGTCTGGCCTCCTGCCGTGCTCTTATCCTGGCAGCCTCCTGTGCTGCTTTCAAGTCAGCTTCCGCCTTTATCCTGGCTTCTTCGGCGGCTTTTATCTTAGCTTCAGCTTCGGCTCGCTGTCTGGCTTCTTCCTCAAATCTCAGTCTTTCCGCCTCTTCAGCCTGACGTTTGGCTTCTTCGGCAGCCTTTATCCTGGCCTCCTCAGCCTGCCGCGCCTCCTCTTCAGCCTTTCTCTTGGCGATCTCCGCAAGGCGCGCTGCTTCCTCTTCGGCTCGCCTTCTGGCCTCAGCCTCTGCTGCTATCTTCGCTTCTTCCTCCGCACGAAGACGAGCGGCTTCTTCAGCCTGGCGCTTAGCCTCCTCCTCGGCAGCCTTCTTGGCGGCCTCCTCGGCTTGCCTTCTGGCCTCTGCCTCTGCCGCCGCGGCCTTTCTGGCTTCTTCGATAGCGGCCAGTCTGGCTTCTTCTTCTTTTCTCTTGGCTTCTTTCTCAGCTTCCTGAGCTTCTATCCGCTGGAGCACATCGGACTCAAAAGCCTTAGGCTGATAAGGCTTTACGATTCCCTCCCTTTCCAGGAACGCTTCCATCGACGGATCTTCGGTCCTGGCTTCGAATTTCTGCTTAGCCAGCTCTTCCGCCTCGGACATCTCGTTTTTTATAGCATTTCCGGATTTCACCTTCTCATATTCTCTGTTGAGAAGCTGCTGGAATTCTTCATTTTTCTTATTAAACGTATAGAACTTGTCTATCCTGTCAGCCGCGCTCATCGTCTTGATCTCTTCAGTCGCAGATGCCGAAGATGGCGATGTCACTGCATGCGCCCCCTGCGCCGTGTCTCCTGCCGATGACGAAAGTCCCAGGCCCGGCGCTTCCGCGGCGACATCCTGCACTGTACGATCTGCGTCAGAAGCCGCTGTCACGCTCCTTCGCGCTGTAGCAGGCACTGTATCCGGTATATCGCTGGGATCTGCGTTCCAGTCGAAGTCTACGTCTTCGGTTTTCGCCGGACCTCTCCCCGGGTACTCTTCAACATTCCATTTGAATTCATCGAATAATGGTTCCCTCGGAGTATCGTCTGTCTTCGTTTCCTGTTTCTTCTCCGCCCCCGGCGTCGGCACTGATGCCGCTGCCGGCGCCACTGACGCGGCCGCCTGAGGTTTTGCCGTCGCAGACACTGCAGCCGCAGGATCATCATGCTGCTGAGGTGCCGCTGCCGTTACAGGGCTTCCGCAGTGGTTGCAGAATTTCGAGCCATCCGCAATCTCATTGCCGCAATTCTTACAATACATATATTCCTCCTTCTGGATATTACTCTTTGATCAGCGCTTCCAATTCCGATGTCGTGTATTTCTTCCCGCTTCTCCCAACATCATATCCTATCGTATTCTTCGTTTCGTTCTCTATATCGCTTTCGATCTTCAGCTCACCTATCGAATCGAGGTCTATCTCTCCGTACGGAAGATCTTTTCCGTCATCTCTCATCAGTTCCGGCTGGTCCGGTTCCTGTTCGACGACATCATCTCTTTCATCGCCCTGCTCCTCGGCAGGCTGCTCCATCCTGTTTTCAGGCTCTTCCGGCTCACCTTCCGGAGCGCTTTCCGCCTCGGAGGCCAGCTCATCCTCACGGATTTCATCATCGCCCGGCCCGCTGCCATCGTCTGCCGCTGTTTCCGGTCCCGCCGCTTCATCATTCAACCCCTCAGCCACAGGCCTGACTGAGGCAGCCTCCGCCGCCAGTCCTAACTTCATTATCTTCGAGGAATCTCGCCCCGATCCTGTTTCTTCAGACTTTTCCGTACCGGACATCGGTGTCGTTCCCATAAAGGCCGGCTCTTCTCCAAACTGCTTTTTCGATGTTTCGTCTGTTTCCTCTGCCCCGTTGTTTTCACCCCTGTCATCGCTACGAGGCGAACGTTCCGTGTCTCTAACCCATCCGAAAGGATCCCAGCTCCCGCTCCTTCCCGACTTGTCCGACGCCCTTTCCGCCATGACGGACTCGACATACGCCAGATCGCGCTTTATATCCTTCAAGTCCCTGTCAGGTCCCTCCGGGAAGATCTCCTGCCCTTCCGCACCCATCTCATGAGTCTCGCGCGAAAGTTCCTGTGTAAGCTTTTCCAAATTCTCCTCTATGGCTTTTATGCTGTCGGTCCGCATCTCCGACTCGCGCTTCCAGACCATGAAGGATACGACACATACCGCAACAAAAAAAACCAGGGCCACAACAACTACAACTATGATTGTCGTCATGTAATCTTCTCCCAATTAATATGGTTTAATCGTAAAATATCGGTCTGATATACAATTACACAATTATACAGTCTCATGTATTATACTATATATAGGCTTCGATTTCAAATGCATATGTAAAAAAGTGTATACAAAAGCAGGCTTTTTCCAGCTTTCCAGTGAAATTCCCCGAAAAAAGCCTGCTGCGGGCGGCGTGTCTTTTCAAAAATTAACGCCAGCCGCGTTCCGCAGCCCTATCTGCTGCTGGTGTGTCTTGCCCTGTCCTCTGCTCTGTCGGATTTCTCCGCCCTGTCACAGTGCTTTTTCTCACTTCTTTCACTCTTAGCGCTTCTGCGCTCTTTTTCGCTTCCGCACTGGTCGCTCATCTTGTTCCTTTTCATTTTCATCCCTCCTCGTCTTTAGTTTGCGCTCATTTATTTTGCGTATGTGAGGAAATAAATTGATTTTTTTGTTGACAAGTCCTTTGTAAACCGCTATAATTGAATCTGCTCGACAAGAAAAGCTCCAGCTTTTTTATCGACTGTGAGCACCATTAGCTCAGCTGGCAGAGCACCTGACTCTTAATCAGGGTGTCCAGGGTTCGATCCCCTGATGGTGTACCAAGAGAATCCTCAAATGCATTGAAAACAGGGCGTTTGAGGATTTTAATTTTTTGAGATTTGTTTACATAATGTCCATCT
>JABLTR010041922.1_pt1 | contig 43320 bp, 39 predicted proteins | sample 7160071 | NCBI WGS metagenome assembly JABLTR01 (sample SAMN14651230, study PRJNA627086) | human gut metagenome | isolation source: feces | host: Homo sapiens | reverse complement strand
GCTCGTTCTCGTCGTCGCCCAATTGCGCGCCCAAGCCGGAGATGAGCGTGCCGTACAGCGGGCCCGCGGAGCCGCCGCGCACGGCCATCACGTCCATGCCTAGATCGTCGAGGAAGTCTTTGACGGAGGCGTCGTCCCACTGCTCGACGCGCTCGTTCACGAGCTTGGCAATCTTCGTGATGGTGATGCCGTGATCGCCGTCGCCGAACTTCGAGTCGATGTCGCTTAAGCGCTCGGCATGCTCCAGCATGAGCCGCGCGCCTTCGCGCAGCATGGCCTTGCACGTGCCCCGATCGATCATGGCATCCCCTTCCTGTCGGTAATCGTCGAGGTCAACTCTACCCGCAACGTTCGGTAAGGTCAATGGGAGAACCGATGCCGCCGCGCTCGGGGAGGCGCGGGAAAGCCATGCGAATCGACGTCGCTCGGCTGCAGGAGCGGCTGTGGTGCCCGTTATCGGGGGAATTGAAGACGGCGCACCTCGATTCACAAGCCCTCCGTCCTGTTGAGAACCGGACATCGCAGACAGCTGCGATGTCGGCATTCTGTCGGATGCCATAGAGATAAAAAGGTTCGTGCCTTGCGGTAACGGATGCTCCTGCCGCCTTATCCGCGCCTTCACGGGTTGTCTGCGCGAATGCCCTTGTCCAGATAGTACCCATCGGACGAGAAGCGCCTACGATAGGTGAGGTAGACAGCCGCAACGATGGCGATAGTGTTGGCGGCCGAAAGCATGAGCATGACCACGATCTGGTACTTCGCCGCAGCCACCGGGTCAGCCCCCGCAAGCAGCTGTCCGGTCATCATGCCGGGAAAGGTCACGATGCCCGCTGCCGACATGTTCGCCAGAATCGGCGTCATGCCCGCCCCGATGGCTGCCTTGAGCGAAGGGGCGGCCGCTTCGCTCGGCGTCGCCCCCAGCGCCACAAGCGAGAACATCTCGGAGGCGCGGGCATCCATATCCGCGAACAGCCGGTCGATGGCCACGGCTACGGCCGCCATAGCGTTTCCCATGATCATGCCGATGATAGGCACGAGCTGGCGAGCGCTGTACCATGGCTCGGCATGCACGATGCCCTCCACCACGATGAACCCGACGGCGAAAGACGATACGAAGAGCGACACGAACACGGCGCCCGAGAGTCCGGGGACGCGGTTCTTCACGCGCGCGGTAGCGATCTGCGTGGCGGCGATGACCATGGCTGCCAGCACGAGCAGCACAAGCCACCATGTCTGGAATTCGAACAAGTACGTAAGCAGGAAGCCCGCAGCCAAAAGCTGCACGAAGCAACGCACCGACGACACGACGATGCGCCGTGTCTGCCCCAGCTCCAGCTTCCACGATACAAGACCTGCTACCAACATGAGCGCGCTCGCCGCGAACAGCTCGATGTAGCCGATGTCCACCACGCTTTCGGTCACAGGATCGCCCCGTCCTCAGCCGCGGACGCAAAGGAGAGCACGCCGTCCGAGAGCGCAAACGTGCCGGACGCGAAGCCATCCGAGGCGCGGTGGCGGATGCGCAGGCAGGTCGTGCGCGCATTCATGAAGCTATGCACGAGGCGGCCCACCGCGAGCGCGGAGTCGTCGTCAAGCGCAGCATCCACCTCGTCGAGCAAAAGCACGTGCGGCCGCGTAGCGAAGGCGCGCAGGAGGGCGACACGCGCGGCCTGGCCGCCCGAAAGCCGCGATACGTCGCGCTCGAGCCCCACCTCGGAGAGATCCGCCGCCTCCAGCAGGCACGCGAGCTCGTCATCAGAGGGAGAGCTCATTTCGGCATTCACCTTGAGCTTCCATGGGAGCACCAGATTATCGCGCACCGTGCCCGCCACAAGCGACGCCTGCTGCGGCACGAGGCACACCTCGCGACGCCATGCAGCCGGTTGAAAGCCCGAGGAGGGATGCCCATCGAGGTACAGCTCACCCGTATCGCGCTCCATCATGAGCGCGCATGCGCGCAGAAGCGTCGACTTCCCCACTCCTGAAGGCCCCACCAGATCGTAGACGGACCCGGCCTCGAGCGCGAACGACTCATCGTGCAAAAGCGTCACGGCTTCGCCGCCGCAACGGTAGGACAAGGTGATATGCTCAGCATGGAACAGGCTCATGCGTACATGGTAGCACCGGTCGAGGCAACGTGCTCTCGACCGAGCGCTGAAGCCTATGCGTTGATGTAGACGTAAATTGTGCGGATCGTGTCGGCAAGATTGCCGGAGGCATTGGCCGTGGTGTAGTCGTAGAGCAATACCGACGACCATTCGTGCACAGCTCCGTCGATGTCGGCAGTGCCATTGAACGAGCATGACTCTTTCACCAATGTCGTGCCATCGGAGGCATACGTGGAGTACCCGGAGCGATCCTCGGGAAGCTCGACTGTGTTTTCAGACACGGCGATGCCGGCTTCCTGCAACGTCTTTTCGATGATGCGATCATTTTCTACCGCGTCAACGAAGCTGAGAGATCCGTAGCCGAGCGATGCCGTGGCGGCCGAGTAACCTGCTTGCACGATCGCGCCATCCTCTCCCAGGCCGAGGTAAACCGTCGGCGTTCCCGAACGCGTGTCGGATGGCTCGCCTGATAGCGCCACCGTCACACTCGTCTTGATGGGATTGCCCTCCTCGTTGACCTCGCGTGTGCTCGTGACCGTGGCGCCGCGCTGCAGAGCCGCAACCGCCTCCTCCTGCGTCCTGCCCAGCAGTGCGACCAGATCGGGTACGTCGGTCGTTTTCGTTGTGGCGGTGTCCGCGTCAGACGTGCCGTCTTTCGCCAGCGCATCGACATCCTGAACGCTCTTCTGCTCCTGCGCCTGCTGCGCTGCGACAAGTTGGCTCTGATTGAACCATTGCCAGGCAAAAAAGCCGAGCGCGCCCAAAAGCAGGACCAACAATACGATTACAGCAATGAGTATCCTGCGCATACGGCGGGACTTACGCTGATAAGGCGGCACGTTGTCCTTGCGCTGCCTGCCGTGCTTGCCAGCAGGCTCATCCGGCACCACTGGCTCGGAGCCATCGAACACCACGGCGGGAGGATCCTGCGGCTCGAGACTGTCAAGCGCATCGGGGTATTCATCGTCGCTGTCGCCGCGGTAGCTGAACCCGCCCGCATGCGAACCGTCGCTGTCGGACACAGGCGCGAATGCCTCGGTCAGACCGATACGCTCATCGGCATCGCTCGCGCCGGAAAGATCGGCGGGGGTTTCATCAGATGCATGTTTGATGTGCTTGGCCATCGTTGTACCTTCCTGACATGGGCGGTGCTAGCGCATGAGCGCGATATACACGACGATTGCAACCACAGCGAGGCCCGCAAGAATAATGATGATCTTCTGCATGAGCGACATGGGCGCCAGCTCGAGGTCGTCGGCGGTCGTCTTATGAGAGCTCGCATCAGACCCGACAAACTCGGTTTTGCGCACGGGGCGATCCGAAGACGAGTCGTGTTCCTTCGGCGCATCCGCGGCAACCGTCCGTTTCGTCTGCTCCTCGGCAGCCGGAACGTCAGAAGACGTGTCGCCTCCTGCCATATCGCCGCCGATCGCTTCGCCGCAGCGCGCATCATCGTCCTCCGTTGCCGGCAGCGTCGATTCGGCGCGCGCGCCCGCATGGATGACAACATCGTCGTCTTCGTCGCTCGTCACGGTTATACGGGAGAACCTGGTTCGATCAAGACTCACGGGATCGTCCTTTCGCATCATCAGCGATTATACGGGACTGCACTGGTGCAGGCGCCTTCGTCCAGATAATATCCATTGCAGAATGCAGGCATCCTGCCTGGGCGCTCATCTGCACTCGACCGGCGCCTGCCCCGTTCAGCCGCGCCTCTCAACGACGTTGGACCCATTCGAGCAGAGGAGCCCCCGGCATCCCGAGAGCTCCTCGCGGTATCGAAGTCGAGCGCCGATTTTTTCGGAGGCATCCGATCAGAGCTCAGTGCCTCTTGTTCCACCACCATGCGCCGATCAGCAGCGCGCAGAACACGACATCGGCGAAAAGAGCGGTGCTGCCAGCGGCCATGATCGTCGCCTTTCTCGTTCGGGGCGGAATCTGCGCACAGTATAGGCGCGCGCAAGCCGAATGACAACCCGAGCGGCTCCTCGTCTCAGAACCGTATCGGGCCGGTTCCCGTTCGAAGGGATGAGCAGCAAGCCTCTTCGGACTACTTCTTCAGGTCGTCCAGACTCGCCGATTTGCCCGGATACAGTCCCAGCGGCTCGAAGTGGATGGCGCCGGCCGACACGAGCGTGGTGCCGTTCTCGGCGTTGTAGTCCTCCAGGTACGTGATGTGTTGGAAGTAGTTCGCGTCCAACTCGCCGTCGTCGAGCGCGACGTTCGGTTGGATGTAGTCAGAGTACTCGACGACTTCGAGCGTATAGCCATGCTCGGCAAGGATATCCTTCGCCTGGGCGAGAATCTCAGCGTGCGGAGCCGGAGACGCGCCCACCTTGATGACCGTGTCGCCGTCCGTCGCGTCCGGAATCTCGACGTCCGACGCGCTTCCCACTGGCACAACCGAACCACCGTAGGTAGCGTCGATGAAGTCGCGCACCTCAGTGCTCTGCAGCGCGGCAATGAGAGCCTTGATCTTGGCGCTATCCTCGTCGCCGTCGCGCACGGCCACCACGTTGGCGTACTTGTCGGCCGCTTCGGAGTCGGTGGCCTCTTTGGCGAGCGCCGTCGAAGTGTCGATGCCTGCGCCGATGGCATAGTTGCCGTTAACCACGCCCATGTTCACATCGGAGAGCGTGCGCGGCACAGATGCCGCTTCGGTCTCGACGATGTCGATGTTGTAGGGATTCTCCTCGATGTCGTTCTTCGTGGCCGACAGTCCCGTGCCGTCCTTCAGCGTGATGAGCCCCTGATCCTGAAGGAGCAGCAGGGCACGTGCTTCATTCGTAGGATCCGACGGGACGGCGATCTGCTTGGCAGCCGATCCCGACGAGCCGCAGCCCGCCAGCGCAACCGCCACCGCACTTGCGACCGCCGCAGCAGCGACCGCCCTGATCAGTTTCGATGCCTTCATATTGTTCCCTTCCCTTTTTCTCTTCGTCTCTTGTCTCGCATCAAAGCGCTATGAGTCGCGTTCCCTCGTTTCAGCGAGCAGCAGCCTCCCGCTCCCGTCGCGCGGCGCATGCTCTCGCTGGACGCAAAACGCAGCATGGGCGCAAGGCGCTCTTTCGAGTTAGCGCTTGTCCACTTTTCGGGCGGCAATGTCGCCCGCACTCTGAAATACCTGCACGAGCACGATGCATAAAATGACCGCTGCTATCATGACGTCGTCCTGGTAGCGCTGGTACCCATAACGGATGGCAATATCGCCCAGTCCGCCCGCACCCACCGTGCCCGCCATGGCCGAGTAGCCGAACAGCGTAATAAACGTGATGGATACGCCACGGATGAGCGACGGCAAACTCTCCTTGAGAAACACCTTCGTCACGATCTGCCAGACACTCGCGCCGAAACTCTGCGCTGCCTCCACCAGCCCGCCATCGACCTCCGCCAAGCTCTGCTCCACCATGCGTCCCACGAACGGGGCGGACGCCACCACGAGCGGCACGATAGCCCCCGGTACGCCGAGCGACGTGCCCACGATCCAACGTGTAAACGGGATGAGCGCCACAAGCAGGATGATGAAGGGGATGGAGCGTCCAATGTTCACGATCCAGCCGAGCACCGCGTTGAGCACGCGATGAGGCTTCAAACCGTTCGGGCCCGTCACGATGAGCGCCACGCCGAGCGGAACGCCGATAACGTAGGCGAACAGCGTGGACACACCCGTCATGACGATGGTGTCCCACGTGCCCTGCGCAAGCAGCAGGCCATACGCGTCGAAGAACTGCATCAGGAAATCCATGCTACCTCCCCTGCCGATCGAGGCGAACCGCAGGGTTCCCAGGCGCGTCGACAAGCCCCAGAGAACCCGCAGCAGGATCATCCAGCCGGTTCCCTTCGGACGGCTCAGGCTCCTTCCACGCCGCTAGATCGCCCGACAGGCTATCGTTCTCGATCAGCTCACGGGTCACCGGACTCTGCGGGTTTGCGAACACCTCCGCCGTAAGCCCTTCCTCCACGATGCGCCCGCCGTCGATAACCGCGATGCGGTTGCACACCTTCTGCGCCACAGCCAGCGAATGTGTGATGACCACCATCGTGACGCCGAGGTCGCGGTTGATGTCGGCGAGCAGCTTCAGAATAGAGACCGTCGAGCGCGTGTCGAGCGCGCTCGTAGCCTCGTCGCACAACATGATGGCGGGATTGTTGGCAAGCGCTCGAGCAATGGCGACGCGCTGCTGCTGGCCGCCGGAGAGCTGACTGGGATAGCGGTCGGCCAGATCGCCCAGCCCCACGAGCTCGAGCAGTTCGCGCGCTCGTTTCTCACGCGGCTCCTTCTTCTCGTGGCGAAGCTCCAGCGGGAATGTCACGTTGCGCAGCACGGTGCGCTGCTGAAACAGGCTGAAGTTCTGGAAGATCATGCCGATGGAGGAGCGCAGCTCCAAAAGCTGCTTACCGGACAGATCCGTCACGTCTCGGCCGTCGATGAGGATACGACCTCCGGTCGGACGTTCGAGCAGGTTGATGCACCGCACAAGCGTAGACTTGCCCGCGCCCGAAGCGCCGATGATGCCGAACACGTCGCCGTCGGCGATTGCGAGGTCGACATCGCGCAGGGCATGATGAGCCGTCTCGGCGCTGCCTTCGTAGGTCTTGCTCAGATGCTGTAACTGGATCATGGTGGTCTCGATCGGTCGTCGTTTCGTCCTTGTTGCGGAAATGCGGCCATTTATTATAGACGAAGGCCGCACGGAAGCTAGGCCTGGGCCTCAGCGAATGCGCCGAAAGGCCCAGGCTTGGGCATGCACATGGCCACGGTATGCGCGAAACGCGAACTCATAGTTGGGTATCTTACGGGAAACGAACGCTGAGTCAATGGTCGATCCGGGGAAACGCTATGCGAATCCCCAAACATCAGATATCTATAATACAGATAGCCTTGCTGACTGTTCGCACAATTGCCATGTACCGAGCAGGAGACCCCGAAGACGCGAAACGGCGTCCCGGTCGGAAACACGCCCAAACGGGCCGCGGCATTAAAATTCAACAAATCTATGACAATTCGCACTCCGCCTCGACGCTCGCAGCGTGTGAGCTCTATACTCCGCCCCTGTCGCGCAGAGGCGGATCGCGCGCAGGGCAACCGTAATACGGAAGGATGACCATGAGCGAGGATCTACTGGCCGCAAACGGAGTGGATTATGACGAGGCCATTGAGCGCTTCGGCGGCAACAAGGAGCTCTACAAGCGGATAGCTGTCAAATTCGGCGACGATCCCCACTTCGCCGCTTTGAACGACGCAATCGACCGCAACGACGTCGAAGGGGCGTACCACCATGCGCATGCGCTCAAGGGAGTAGCCGGCAACCTCTCGCTGGGAAACCTCTACCGCGCGGCCAGCGATATGACCGAAGCACTGCGCTGCGGCGATATGACCACGGCACATTCCCTGATGGGCCTGGTGCGCGAGACGCACGCCTCGGCGCTCATCGGGGTGGAGCAACTGAAGCGCATGTAGAGAGTCAAAGCCGTCTTCGAGCGAGACTTACGAGCGGGGCGTTCCGCTCCCAGCACCTTCGTTTTCGTCGCGCCCAGATCCTCCTTCAGAGTCCGATCCCCCGGCCTCCTCGTCCGTACGGCCATCCCCATCGGCGCGCCCGCGCTTCGTTTTTTTCCGGGGATGGTAGTGGTGGAGCAAGACGGGATCGAGCAGATGCAACTTGAGCACTCCATACGCCGTGACGCCCGCAGCGATGCAGAATACGACGATACGCCCCATGCCACTCAGTCGCGTGATGAGCACGCCGCACAGCGCGAGCACCGCCGTCCAACCCCACATGATGAGCGTCGTAGCACGCTGAGAAAAGCCCGTCTCCATAAGCCGATGATGAATGTGCCCGCTGTCTGCCTGGTCGATGGGCTTATGCGCACGCGTGCGGCGCACAATAGCAAGCGCCGTGTCTATGATGGGCACACCCGCGGCCAGAAGCGGCACGAGCAGCGACACGAACGCCGCCGAACGCGCCACCGCAAACAGCGACACGATGCCAAGCGAGAACCCGAGGAGCAGCGCACCGGAATCGCCCATGAAGATGGATGCAGGGTGGAAATTGTACCTGAGAAATCCGACGCAGACGCCGGCGAGCGCAATGGACATGATAGCTGCATCGGGACGGAACGTGAGCACGGCAAACGCGAAGAGCGTGAACGCCGAGATGGCCGTGATCCCGGCGGCGAGCCCATCGAGCCCATCGATGAGGTTGATGACGTTCGCGAATGCGACAAGGTAGAACACGGTGAGCGGATACGAGAACCAGCCAAATTCCAAGAAGCCCGCACCGAACGGATTGCGCACGCTCGAGAGCAACAGCCCCGAGGCCACGACGATGCATGCGGCCGCCACCTGCCCCGCCAGCTTCGTCTTCGGCTTCAAATCGACCACGTCGTCGACCACGCCCACAGCGAACATGAATAGCACACCCGCTCCGACGCCGATATAGTTCACCTTGAGAGACGGGTGCGGTACGAAAGGATCGGCCCAGCCGAGTACGCACATGCCTACAAAGACCGCGAGCAGGGCGACGAGAAGGCCGCCGAGCATGGCCACGCCGCCCATGCGGGGCACGGGCTCTTTATTGACGCGGCGAGCGCTGGGATAGTCGATGGCATCGAACCTGACGGCCAAACGCTTCGCCGCGGGGACGAGGAGCATGGTCGCGAGTGCGGCGAGCACGAAGAGCGCGAGGCACTCGACCAGGTTCATGCACCACACTCCTTGTCTCGGCAATCTCTGCCATTTTTTCGAATTGACGCCGCACCGAAGGAATATTATAACGTTTCGTTTAGAATTGACTATAGGCATGTTCGCTTGCACGCTTATGGAAAGGCCGTCCGTGGCGCACCGCCCTGTTATCAGCATCATCATTCCCGCCTACAATGTCGAGGCGTGGCTTCGCCGCGCCGTGCAATCGCTGCAACGGCAAACGCTGGAGGATTTCGAGCTGCTGATCGTCGACGACGGCAGCACCGACGCGACGGGGGCGATCTGCGACGAGCTGGCTGCCGAGGACGGGCGCGCCAAGGCAATCCACCAGCGGAACGGGGGCGCGGCGCGCGCCCGGAACACCGCCATCGCCCAGGCGACGGGCGAGTTCCTCTACTTCATGGACGGCGACGACTGGTGCGAGCCGACCATGCTCGAGGACATGCACCGGCTCGCGGCCGAGCATGCGCTCGATTTGGTGGTGGCCGGCTTCTACATCGACACCTACTATGGCGACGACAAGTTCTACCGGGAGCTTCGCACCGCCCCGGACGCGGTGTACGAGACGCAGCAGCAATTTCGCGAGCAGGCCCATCGGCTGTTCGACGCGCAGCTGCTCTACGCGCCGTGGAACAAGCTCTACCGGCGCTCTTATCTGGCTGAGCGCGGCATCGTGTTCCCCGAGACCTTCTGGGACGACCTCCCTTTCAACCTGGACGTCATCCGCGATATCGAGCATGTGGGCTGCATTCCCGAGCGCTACTACCACTTCCTGCGCGCACGGGCCGAAAGCGAGAACACGAAGTACCGCAGCGACATGTACGGCAAGCGCGAGGAGGAGCACCGGTGGCTGTGCGAGCTGTACGGCCAGTGGGGGCTCGACTCGGACGAGATCCGGGAGTTTCTGGCGCGGCGCTATGCCGAGCGCCTTGTGGGATGCGTCGAGAACGTCACCAACAAGAGCTGCACGCTGCCCAAAGCCGAGAAGCGAGCCGAGATCGAGCGCATGATCTCCACCCCGCACGCGAAAGACGCGCTCGCGAAGGCGCAGCCCCGCTCGACCATGATGAAGCTCATGCTCGCACCGCTGCGCCGAGGCGACGCGCGCCTGACCATGTGGGAGGGCGCGTTCATCTCGTGGGTGCGCCGCCACAGCACGAATCTGTTCGCGCGCCTGAAGGCGAATAGGTAGGGGCGAGCGCTCCATGCCGGCAGGAACCATGCAGCGAGCACCCCACCCCGTTTTGCAACGAAAGGCGGAGACGCAATGAGCCGTATCGCGGCAGTGGTCGTGACGTACAACCGGAAAGAACTGCTGCTGCAGTGCCTCCAACGCCTTCAGGCGCAGAATCATCGGGCAGAGTTCCCCGGAGCCGAACTCGAGGTCATCGTGGTGGACAACGCGAGCTTCGACGGCACCCGCGAGGCGCTCGACGAGCTCATACAAGAGGGCGGCATCTGGTATTCCAACACGGGATCCAACCTGGGCGGCGCCGGCGGCTTCAACTGCGGAATGCGCAAAGCGGTCGAGCTGGGCTGCGACTACGTCTGGATCATGGACGACGACTGCATGCCCCACGAGGACACGCTGCTGGAGCTCCTGCGCGCAGACGCCCAGCTCGGAGGAGACTACGGCTACCTCTCGAGCGTGGTCCGCTGGACGGACGGCGGCATCTGCACGATGAACGTGCAGCGCCACCCTCTGACGCGCAGCATCGTCGACTTCGCACCCGAGCTGCAGCCCGCGACGCTCGCTTCGTTCGTGTCGCTGTTCGTGCCCGCGGCGATCATCAAAGAGCTGGGCCTGCCCATCAAGGACTTCTTCATCTGGAGCGACGACTGGGAGTTCACGCGGCGAATCTCGCGCGCGCACCCCTGCTACGTGGTCGGCAAGAGCGTCGTGACCCATGCGTCCAAGAGCAACGGCGTGGGAAACATCGCGTTGGACTCCGAGGAGAAGATCGCGCGCTACAAGCTGGCGTACCGCAACGACGTGGTACTGTACCGGCGCGAGGGCCTCAAGGGCTACGCGTATATCGTCGTCAGGGGCTTGTACCATACCGTTCTCGTGCTGACCAAGGCGAAGTCGAAGAAGCTCGAGCGCTGGCGCACCATTCTGCAGGGCAACCTGGAAGGCTTCGGGTTCCACCCCGAGATCGAGTACGTGGATGCAGGTACGGAGGAGAGCCTGCCGTCCCACGACGTGCAATAGGGGCACTTGGCAATTCGTTGTCGGATATCGAAGGCCATCGCAGAGCGAATGGCATCTTCCGTCTTCGACTATCCTCTTGGATTCAAGTCCGTTCCTAAATACTCGTTCCAGAACTCCCACGAGACGAGATAGGGCTTCGCCGCCTTATAGGACGCGCGCACCTTGTCGCCACGCGCGCGATAGTCCTTTTTCAGATCGGACCAGCGACGCTTCAGGCCCCTCCAGCGATCCTTGTCCATATGGCGCACGCAACCGTTCTTGCCGCCCAGATCGAGCGCAACGAGCGTCTTCGCGCCCATCGTATAGGCGCCGAGCGTCGAGAGGCCGCTGTAGAACACCGCTTCGGGGCGATCGCGCAGGAAGGCATCGGGGAGGTAGTGGCGATCGTAGGGTAGCGTGCGCCACAATTTTAGCAAGCTGTCCTTGCGCACGCCGCCGTCCAAGTTGCCTGGAACGATTTTCAGCGATGCTATCGTGTCTTGGTCGAGCTCCCCCACCGGCACAAGCTTCTCGTTCTTCGCCCCGTTCGTCTTCATCAGCTTCTCGCCGCTCACATGCGCCAGATAGTCCGGCCCCTTGAGGTAGTCCTCGAAGCCGTCCAGGAACAGCTCCACCGTGTCGTAGGACATCGTGCGAAGATGCAGGCGGATGTTGCGCCCGAGGCGCGTGACGAACAGCTTTTCGGAAGCGCAGTCGTCCATCGCGATCATGATGAGGAAGTTGCGCACGTACTGGTAGCAGTCGACCGAAGGGCGGAACCGGCCCTCGAACCCTTCATGCCACACGCAGATGCCGTTCATGGTCATGTAGACGGGCTCGGCACGCATGCCGTACTCGACGTCGTCGCAGCGGACGAACAACGGCAACGGCAGACCCTTCTCGCGCACGACAGACAACGGGATGCAGCTGTACCACCAGGCGCCGTATGCCTTCGGCACCTCGACGCTGATGGCCTCGTTGTCTGCGATATCCTGCGCGCGATCGATGTGCAGGTCTTCTTTAATGCGAGCGTACGCTCCAGTGTCGCGGACGAACGACACGTCCTCGAATTGCAGGTTCGGCTCCTCGACAGCCAGCATGGCGCCGTTAATGAACGCGCTGCGGTACCTTCCCTTCGCGAGCACGAGCAGGTTGAACGTGCGCTTCAGGCTCTCCGGCGATACGATGACGTCGTCGTCCATGAGTAGCACGTGCGTGAAGCCCTCCTCGGATGCCAGCGCCTCCATCATGCCGCGCGCGAATCCGCCGGCTCCTCCGACGTTGGGGTTTGGCAGAACCGTCACGCCGTCGTCGCTGAGTTCCTCGGCATCGAGCGTGCGCCCATTATCGACGACGAACATATGGAATGCTTCGGCTATCGGATCGTCGGAACCCAGAACCTCGCGCTTGACGAGGCCGATGTTCGGAACGATATACTGCTCTTTTTTGAACGTGGTCGTGGCCAAGGCAAGCCGAACGGGATTGTTGTCCGCGTCGTCCACGTCAGCATGATAGTAGGCTTCGTGCAGCTTCGTCGCTCCACTCGATTCGAGCTCGAATGCGACGATATCCTTGTCGCTTTCGGGCAAAGACACGTCGAAGATGAAGCGATCGCCTTCCGCACGAACGCAGCACGCTTCATCCTCTTTCAAGATCAAGTCTTCCCCAAGCGATGTCGGCTCGTCATCGCCGCTCGCAATCCCGCGAAAACGCAGCATGCACCGATCGCCCGACAAGACGAGACGCAGCCGAACCGACTCGATTTCCGCATAGGTACGCCATTTTTTGACGGAGCAGGCGTTGAAGTAGGTCAGGAAGTCAACCGTTCCTGAGAACGCAAGCGCCCCCGCATCGAACGTTGCCGAGCCTTCCGCCCGATAGTACGCCTGCGGGTATGCGGACATATGGTCGTCCACCTTCAACATAACGTTCGAAAGCTTATGGCTCGTCATCGCTGCCTCCATTGGGCCGGCCGCATAATCCGTCGGCTCGCGCACGGTGTCGGAAAAGAATACCTCCACCCTACCGTATAGCGTGGAAATCGGCAGCTACCTCCAGGCCAAACCGCAAGACAGTTCCATATAATCGTTGTATGCTTTCGCTTTCGGCATCGGCAAGTAGGCTATAATTGCGGGCGATGATGTACGGGGAATCCGCTCAGCGAATCAACACGGGAAGGCCTTTGCTTTGCGCAGCATATCGAAACCTGAAATGCGCCGGAATTGGTTCATTCTCACCTCGTTGGTGTCGAAGGACTTCAAGCTGAAATATCGCCGCAGCGCTTTGGGCGTGGTGTGGTCTGTGCTCAATCCGTTCCTCATGATGTGCGTGCTTTCGGCCGTGTTCAGCACATTTTTCCGGTTCGACATCGAGAACTTCCCCTTGTATCTGATTCTGGGCAGCACGCTTTTCACGCTCATGGCCGATTCCACCACCACCGCCATGAACTCGATCATCGATTCGTCGTCGCTTATCAAGAAGATCCGCATCGAGAAGATCCTGTTTCCTCTCGAAAAGGTGCTGTTCCAACTGGTGAACTACTGCCTCTCGCTTATCGCGGTCGCCGTTGTTATGATCTACTTCCAGGTGGCGCCCACCGTCAACCTGCTGTTCCTCCCCCTGCTGCTGCTGTACGTCCTTCTGTTCAGTGCAGGGCTGGGATTCCTTCTCTCTGCGCTCGTCGTGTTCTTCCGCGACATCGGTCATTTGTGGAGCGTAGTGATAACCGCCTGGACGTACGCAACACCGCTGTTCTATCCCGTGAGCATTCTTCCGGACTGGATGGTGCCGGTCATGAACTTCAACCCCATGTACCACTACGTCACCTACTTGCGCGAGATCGCCCTATGGGGCCAGACGCCAGGGCTCACGGAGAACCTGATCTGCCTCGGAATGGGCGTGGCTGCGCTGCTCATCGGCTACTTCACATTCCGCAAGCTCGAGAAGAAATTCATCCTTTACGTATAGGTGGTCAGCATGCCCGAAGTCGTCAATACTTCGTTTCTCGGTTCGAGCATCGAGGAAGTGGAAAGTTCAAGCGAAGAAGTCATGGTAAAGGTCGATCATGTCTCGATGGTTTTCAACATGGCCAATGAGACGATGAACAACCTCAAGGAGTATGCGATCGCCCTGGCCAGGCGGGAGCTGCGCTTCAAGGAATTCCGCGCGCTCGACGACATCTCCCTCGAGGTGCGCAAAGGAGACGTATTCGGCATCCTCGGCACCAACGGATCCGGCAAATCGACTTTGCTCAAGATCATCGCCGGCGTCCTCGAGCCCTCCGAAGGCACGTGCACCATCAACGGCAACATCGCACCGCTCATCGAGCTGGGTGCCGGGTTCGACATGGAGTTGACGGCGCGTGAGAACATCTATCTGAACGGCGCCCTGCTCGGCTATTCGAAGAGCTTTATCGAAGACCATTTCGACGAAATCGTCGAATTCGCGGAAATCGAGAAATTCCTCGATATGCCCCTGAAGAATTATTCGTCCGGCATGGTAGCGCGCATTGCGTTCGCCATCGCCACCGTCATCGTTCCCGACATCCTCATTGTGGACGAGGTGCTCTCCGTCGGCGACTTCATGTTCCAGCAGAAATGCGAACGGCGAATACAGACGCTTATCAAAGAACATCAGGTGACGGTTCTTATCGTCTCTCATGACAACAACCAGGTAGAACGCTTGTGCAATAAGGCAGTATGGATTGAGAAGGGCCATGTGCGCATCGATGGCACCGCGCAGGATGTCTGCCAGGTGTATCGCGTCCTCGGGGGACATATCGGATCGGCTGAATCGGAAGAGCGCATATTCGAACTGCTGCGCGATCCCTCAATACCTTGCGACGAGCTTGTAGAAACGTTCGCCGGCGAAACCCGCTACGCTACGCCCGTGAACCTCCTCGAAAGCCTCGAAGGGGGCGAACGATCAGGCTCGATCATTCTCGCGCCTGGTGAAAACCATGCCGTCTGCATGCTTGCCAATGCCTATTCCAGCTTGAACGAAATGCCTGTTTTGCTCACGCGACCCGACCGTCTTCCAGATATTGTGGATCAGAAAATCCGCCAGATGCAGATATCCAGCATCACGGTGCTGGGAGGAAGCGACTTGATTTCGGATGCCGTTGTGAAACGGCTTGAAGTCATCTCCCCCGCTGCAACTATCACACGCATCGATCAGAATTCGGAAGAGCGCTTGGCTTACGCCCTTTTCAAGCACGGCGAGAGCGAGTGGTGGGGACGCAAAGCCATCCTTACCTATCAGGAGGGCATCGGCGACATCCTGTGCTTCATGCCATACAGCTACCGCAATCGCATGCCCTTGTTTTTCAGCGTTTCACGCGGCGTGATTGGGGAAGACGTCCTCAAATCTCTCGTCTCGGGCTCGTTCGACGAAGTGCTCCTCCTCGGAGGAGAAGACGTGTTCCCAGCGGAGTGCCTGGCGCCCTTCGAAAAGGCCGGCATCCCGATCACGCGCTTCTGCGGCAAAGACCCCTTCGATGCCAACAACATCATTACGTCATGGGTAGAAGCACGAGACAATACGACCGACCAGAGTTTCGAGGCCTTTTTCGTGTCTATCTGGAATCCGTCCGACGCCCTTGCCATGGGCCCTTTGACGAAACAGCGTAATGCCACCGTGCTGGTAGAAGATGCCCAGAACCTCGACAGCATCACCAACAACTTCAGCTACATCGAAGCAAAGAAAGACACGCTTTCAAAAGTGGTCTTTTTCGGCGACTCCACGCAGTTCAGCGATTTGGACAAGATGCTGCTGCTGAAGGATCTGCAAAGGTCTCTCAGAAGCTAGGGATCACTCTGCATCCCCACAAGACGACACGATTAAATACTAGTTCACCGGAAGAATTTCATACAAGCGCATGTCGCCTTCAGCAAGCAACGTTTTAAGTCCAGGCGTTTCATCATCGATATTGTTAAAGCCCGTCCATTTACTCGGCGTATAGTAGCCATAGAAACAACGCTCGTCGGTTATCTCGCCACCTAAGTCAAGAATCAAAATGTACCTAATATTAGCATCCTTGATCACCTTTTGCACTTCGTCATCAGAGGCGAGATCATCAATCCGATTTCTCAGGAGTTCGCTCTGGACAGACTCGCCTCCATCAAGAAGTTGGGCTGCCGATCTGCGATAGCACAGATTGAGGCCTTCGAAAGCATAGGCGAATGGGCTACCGTCATCGGCATTGTTGTAAATGCAGTATGCAGGATCAACGACATCCTTCACCTTTCCCGCAAACGCAGCTTCTTCCCGATCATACAGATTGTCGCGATCTTGCAAGTTTGCAAGAATGTTGCACGTCTCATAATCGCCGAACGCGGTTACAACATTTCCGCGCCCAGGAAGCGTGTAACTTGGATAGTAGTTCACAGCAATAAATCCGATAACGAGCGCGACCGAAAGAATAGTTATCAGACTCTTGCTCTTCTCGGGCGCCACCATCCTTGTCGAAATTTTTTTCACCGCCTGGAGCAAAATATAGAGGCCCAGGGTGGCAAGCGGAATGCCAATTAAGGCTGCCATCGCCGCGAGCCGATAAGGATCGGTATACCAGAAGCCCGTAAGAAAGCTCTTGAGCGCACCGTCAGTCGTTGCTCCAACAAAGCAGAATGCACATATGACAGCATAAGAAACCGTTAACCACAAATATCGTCTTTCGTATAGCGTATACAAGATGCCGATAAAAACCAGTATCGCGAGCGATATTTGCGCAGCAGGAACCCGAAAGCCCAGTGTGACTATATTGACCAGTTCTTGACGAATGCTTGCATACGATGCCCAGTTGTAGTGCACTGTACTCTGAAGATACGGCGTGGTATACAGCAAATACCATATCACTGCTACACCAACCAAAAATGCGAGGCATCCAGCAACGGCATACCAGGGTTTAATCGAAGATCGTAAGCCGCTATTCATGATGCGAAGGAAAATCTGATAGACGCAGAAAGGGATAAGGATAAGCGCAGTGGTAAACGCTGCATTAGCATGCAGCACGACCAAAGCCATTAGACCGAATACCAGCAGAATCGCAAGCATTGCCATTCGGCGCCGCGAGCCCCCCCTACACAACCGTATAAAGAACGTGCAGCACAGCGGCACGAGCGAGAAGCCTGCGAGGTTGGGAAATAGAGGACCAGAAACAGAGAGCACCATGCCCCATGGGAACGCAACGAATCCCAAGCATATGATGGAACCAAGACATACAAGCAACCAGCTGTGCTTCTCGAATAAAGTCCGCAAAAACAAGAACATGCTCGACGGAAATACCAGAATTATAAATAGGCAATTCACCGCATTCGCTGCAAGAGAAACAGGCACCTGCAAAGCCATCACATCGAGAGCAGCTAAAATATGCCATGCGGCTGGATAGAACGAACCAGTAACCGGAACGAGCGTCGTCAGCCCTAAACCTTCCAGATCATGGTACAGCGTGGCGTCGAGCATCGAAGCGTTTCCCGATTGACTGAAGGACTGAATAAGGGCAAGATGCCAGCTATTGTCGCTATCTTGCGCAAATGACCAGGCTCCATCAAGCGTTTGCACATAATAGAAGAACGCAAGAATAGCGGCAACGAGAACGTAGCAGAACAGACCAAACCATGCTGAGCGAGTGATTGGCCTTCTCTGCTGCCCAGCTCGGAGCGATGCGGCAAACCTTACTGTTCCGCGCGCGAGAGAGCAGCCGAATATGACAACCTCCAGCACCACGAGAGGAACGACGAGAGTCGCCATAGAAGCAGCGACACCTATCTGCGCGTACACCACACCCAGCATGCTGTAAACCGGTATTGTGAATACCGGAGCACACACGATACTCGTCAACCAATCCGAACGGAACGACTTCAAGAACAAGCAACCCGGTACATATACAATTCCGGCTAATACTATACATGCCAACAAAAATTCAACCCACATTGCTACTACTTCCGAAACTTTCGAATCATTTTGCTGGCAATCCTTCTTCTCTTACTGCCTTCGGGAAACAGCAACCTTTTTGCGGACGGCGCATCGGGCTCCAACTCCTCAGCCAACAGCACCTCATATACCGTTGTATCCCGCGCCGCAATCCAGAATGCCCCGCCGAAGCGATGACTGCCGCTTAGCAAGGGAGGTTTTCCGTACTCAGGATACACTATCGTCGGATGCCGCGCAGCCTTCCATGCCCGAGCGGTGTCTTCGTTCGCCCAAGTCATAGTATCTGGTAAGTCGATGCACGTCGACACGTTCTCAAATGGCAGCGGCATAGCTCCTATAACCGAAAGGAGTTGCGCACGGAAAGCCTGGTTACCCAAAAGGTACGCCGAAGGGACTTCGGTCCTTTTCCGCACCTCCGGCTTATACTCAGGCCTCTTGGGCTGGGTATAGCGGTATTCCCCTCTTAATTTTTGCAACTCATTAACGATCAATGCGGGATCGACCGCTTCTCGCGCTATTTTCGAATTGATCGCCATCACCGTTGTATCAAGAATCTCATCGACTCTCGTATCCAATCCATACTCGCTTAAGAAATAGCGTGTCGTCGGCTTATTCAACTCACGCTGCAAAAGAATGTTTTGCATGCAAACGAACGCCGAATCACCGTCTACGGCATTCAGCATCTGAGCCGGATCATCCTGAAAGAGTGCGAGCCCATCGATCCAGAGAACATTTTCATATCCCGAGCTCAACCAGGGCAACAACAAGGGCTGTGCAATATCAAAATCGTCAAGCGATAAGGTTGCGACCTCCTGGGGACAATCGAAAACCGACCATTGCGAATGCTTGATTATGAGATTGTCGGGGATGGCTTTGAGCGCATTGAGCACCGTGTCGAAAACGAAATCCACTTCATGAAGCACTTCCACCTCGTAACTTCGAGTCGGATCAAGGGTACGAATCAGGCTCTCCAGACATACAACGAACGCGCTTGTCGGCCGATCGCGATACCGCCAGACAATCCTCGCCAGATCGGCTCCGGTCGAATCTTCCTTCGAAGGAGCGCATGATACGGACGTGTCGAGGAAGAAAACGAGCGGGTATCGATCGATTCGCAGCTCTTCTTCTTCAATACGACGCACGAACACGCTATACAGTATCTCACCCAAATAGCCGCAAATACGTTTTCTCGTCGTCGTCAAACCCTCATAGTTGAATCGCTTGTCAAACTCAAGCAACACATCGAACTCGAATTCGCAAAACCGCTGGAACAGATCCTTTCGCATGATGTAACAACTGTAGCCAAGATATTTACTGCCACTTAGGTACGCGTCAAGATCGTTTGCGTATTCCGGCTGTCGTTCTTGAACGATCTCTCGAAGTAAAGCAATATCGTCCTCGAGAAACAGTCCGTAAGCGACCATATGCTCCTGTATGGTCCGCTTCACCCCATCCGGGGTTTCGGCCTTGGATATGTCCCAATAGGGAGGGGCCACCATATCGCACTCCGAAACACATCGCTCGATCAGATCCGCATCGTCTAGCCGGTAATCGCGCAGAGAGAACGACGACAGAGAGTCTTCTTCAATTTGAAGGTGATCGTTCGCGGAATGCTCGAGGCCATCAAAGCAGAAGTATCGCCGGTAATGGCAGAGGCCGTAGTAGTCGGCATCGAGGTTCTTCCAAGCCCAGTACTGGGCGGTTAGCTCGCAGAATGTGAAATTCCGATCTGATATGTTCTCCCCTTCGTCATCGGGCTGCATCCCCTCGAAGCGCCGGGCCGCATTTGCCGCGCCAACCTGCACAGGAAGAAACACGTCCGATTGCGGATGGGGAGCCTCTTTGTGGCATGAGATCAGTATCTTGATGTTCGGGTTTTCCGTACCGGCCACGCTACTCATCCTCCTTGACGCACGGCAGGGCGAACCGGTCTTCATGCTCGGCGTAATACTCCATCATGCCTTTGGTCTGGGGTCCATAGCCAAGGTGCCCTGCTATCACGTTTTCGCTCACGACCATAGCCCGGCCCGTGAAGCACGCGTAATGGCAGATATGCTCTTCGTCATCGCCCAAACCAAAGTCGCTTCCGACAAACGTGAGCGGGAATTTGCCGAATTCCTCCCACGCATCGCGAGTAAAAAGGATCGCCCCGATGCTGTATCTGGTCGAGCAGATGGTGTATGAAAGATCGTCCATCATAAAGCGCTTCGTCAACTCGTCGACATCACGCAGTACAGGCTGCGTCTCGCCCCAGAGGTAACGAGCGACTGCTGCGTCTTCAAGTACGCGCTTGTTATGGTGGATGCCGTCCGTTATCTTCACGTCGCTTAGCTCAGTGGATCGGAAATCATCAATGAGTCCGCATTTCTCAAGCAACCTGATATGCCCATAGCAGCTGACGTTGATAAGGGGAGAGACGAATGCGGGCTGATAATAGCTGTCGCGTTCGACCAACCCATAAGTTTCAATAAGCGGCTCGAAGAACGTCTTTGGCAGAAACATATCCTCGTCGAGCTTGAATATCCATTGAGCCGACGGATGGAGCTCGATGGCGAGGTTCTGTATGAGCGAGAGGTGATTGACCTCCGTTGACAAATACGACCAGCCGTTCTCTTCCGCAATGCGCGCGAGCTGCTCATTTTCCAAACCGCTCGTCATAATGCAGATGTCCATATCCTCGGGAACGGCATAGGCAAGGCGTGAGAACACGTTGTCCCACAGGGGTTCCTTGTACCCCGCAAGCACGATGCAAAGTCTCTCGCTGCCCGTGCTCCTATCGACGAAACGGTGCTCCGAAGAAAGCACCGTTTCTACCTTTTGCCTATGTCGGCGAATTCGCCTCGCTTCAAGCAACGCACTGCCGAAGCCGTTACTGTTAATGAATCCATACAGCGATTCTTTCAAACTCATTCGACTCTCCCAGACGGTATAGAACACACCAGAATATAGATTTCAACTTGAGGGATACATAATACTTCAAGTGGGGTAAAGCTGCAGAAAATGCATCAGCGAGCCATAAGCCTCAACTCTACCCGCCATTTAGCCTTCGCAAGGGGAAAGGAACTCTAAAGTTTCATCTGTGCAAGCTAAATCATCTAACGGCAGCTATGCTTCCAAGGAGGCTATCCTTCTCGCTCAAGATGATCTTCGAAGGATTGAATACGTCGTCCCCCTGCAAAGCAGGCCAGTCAATGCCGATTGCCGGATCATCCCACCGGATCCCGCCCTCATCGTTGGGATGGTAGACATCGTCGCACTTATAGCAAAACTCGGCCGTTTCGGAAAGCACAAGAAAGCCATGTGCGAAGCCCCTCGGAATGAAGAACTGCCGACGGTTTTCGTCCGACAGAATCGCCCCTTCCCACGTGCCGTAGGTGGGACTCCCCTTCCTCAAGTCGACCGCAACGTCGAACACCTCGCCTTTCGTGACGCGAACGAGTTTCGCCTGAGGGTGGTTGATTTGGAAATGAAGCCCTCGTAATACGCCCTTCGTCGATGAAGACTGATTGTCCTGCACGAACTCGCAGTCGATACCGCCAACGGCGAAATCGGTCCGCTTGTACGTTTCCATAAAGTAGCCGCGCTCGTCACCATAGGCTTTAACGTCGATGATCTTCACGCCTTCGATAGACGTATCCGAAAACGTGAAGTTACCTGATGTTACGGTTGTCACGCCAATCTCCCTACTTACCCTCGTACATAGCACGGTAATAATCCTGATAAGTGCCGCTCGTCACATGCTCAACCCATTCGGGGTTGTTCAGATACCAGCGAATAGTCTTGACGATGCCGACTTCGAATGCCGTTTCGGGATACCAGCCCAAATCCGCCTTTATTTTATCCGGGGCGATACCGTACCTGCGATCATGGCCCTTGCGATCTTCAACGTAGGCAATCAGCTGATCGGTTATCTCCGCATCGTCCGCCGCCTTCGAGCACTCCTCGATAATCTTTTTCACAATGAAGATGTTTGGACGCTCGTTATGGCCGCCGACATTGTACACCTCCCCGACCGTACCGTTTGAAACGACCATGTCGATGGCCTTGCAATGGTCCTCCACGTAAAGCCAGTCACGCACGTTCAGGCCGTCGCCGTACACGGGCAGGCTCTTGTGCTGCAGCGCGTTATTGATCATGAGGGGTATGAGTTTCTCAGGGAACTGGAAGGGGCCGTAGTTGTTCGAGCAGCGGGTGATGTTCACCGGGAACCCGTAGGTGTCGCCGTATGCCTTGACGAAGAGATCAGCTGCCGCCTTCGATGCAGAATACGGACTGTGGGGGTTGATCGGCGTATCCTCACGGAAGAACACTTCAGGATCGTCGAGCGGCAGCGAACCATACACCTCATCGGTGCCCACCTGAACGAACTTGTGGACGCCATAGCGGCCATCCGCCTGCCCCCAGGCCGCCCTCGCCACGTTGAGCAGGGTGACCGTGCCCATGACGTTCGTGTCGGCGAATACCTCAGGATTCCTGATCGACCGATCAACGTGAGACTCTGCGGCGAAGTTCACCACAAAGTCCGGCTGATATTCCGCAAACGCCCTTTCCATGGCACTCTTGTCGCGGATGTCAGCCTGGATAAAGACATGACGCTCGTCGCCCTCGATGGACTTCAGGTTCTCCAGGTTACCTGCGTACGTGAGCGCATCGACGTTCACCACGCGAATGTCGTCATGCTTGTTCAGCAGGTGCAATACGAAATTCGAGCCGATGAACCCGGCTCCTCCGGTCACAAGATAGGTCTTCACTCGGTGCCTCCCCGTTCGGCCAGGTTGTTCAGGTAGCTGGCAAGGGCCTTTTGCCAGGGGCGCATCTCGTCGCCCAGCGTCGCTTCGAGGCGCTTGTTGCACAGACTCGAATACTGCGGACGATCTGCCGATTGCGGGAAACGTCGCTTGTACTCCTGAGAACTCAAAGGCTCTTTCTCGCATGGCACGCCGGCCCCGTCAACGATGGCCGAAGCGAAATCGAACCAGCTGCAGGTTCCATTGTTTGTACAGTGGTATGTCCCGTACTCATCCGTAAGCGCGATCTTGAGCATCTCGTAGGCAAGGTCGTTGGCGCTAGTGGGGTTGCCCATCTGATCGGCCACTACCGATATCTTGCAGCTCTCGCGCACAAGACGAAGCATCGTTTTAACGAAGTTCTTCCCGACGTAGCCGTAAAGCCATGCGGTGCGCACGATAAATACACGATCACAGGCAGCCTGGGCAAGTACTTCTCCTGCCCACTTTGTACGGCCGTATGCCGACACGGGACAGACGGGATCGTCCTCAGTACGAGGCTCCGGCACATCTCCGGGGAACACGTAATCCGTCGACACATGGACGAGTTTGGCACCGCACGATGCCGCTGCCAATGCAAGGTTCTCCGCACCTGCCGCGTTCACGTGGTACGCGCGGGCCTCATCGGCTTCACATCCATCGACGTTCGTCGCCGCAGCGCAATTGAACACAATATCGTACGGACCGTGTTCGTCGAACCATATCTCGACTGCAGGAGCGTTTGATATATCGAGCACATCGAAGTCAACATAATCCACCTGTGCACCTTCGTATGCAGCAGGAATGGCGCCAATTTCAGCATATCCTGTTTCCAGAAGTCGCCTGAGCTCGTTTCCAAGTTGCCCACGAGCCCCTGTAATGAGGATATTCAATTAGCCACGCTCCTTGGCCGGAATGATCTTGCCCTCAGCGACCTTCAAGAGGTGCTGGCCATAGACTGATTTCCCATACTTTTGCGCCGCCTCAATAAGACGACTTTTACCTATCCAGCCATTCTGATAGGCAATTTCCTCAATAACCGAAACAGACAGCCCCTGACTACGCTCGACGGCGCGCACGAACTCGCTCGCCTCGAAGAGCGATTCCATGGTGCCCGTGTCGAGCCACGCATATCCTCGACCAAGCGTAACGACATTGAGCGACCCTTCTTGCAGATACATCTGGTTGAGCGTTGTTATCTCAAGCTCACCTCGTTCAGAAGGCTTAACCTGCTTTGCGAAATCGCATACACGGGAATCGTAGAAGTAGAGTCCTGTAACGGCATAATTTGATTTGGGATGCTGAGGCTTCTCCTCAATCGAGACAGCATTGAAATCTTCGTCGAACTCCACCACACCGAAGCGCTCAGGATCATCCACATGGTAGCCGAACACCGTGGCGCCGCCCGTGCTCTCAGCATTCTCCACCGCCTGACACAGGTGGCGCTCAAGACCATTGCCGTAGAAGATGTTATCACCCAGCACGAGCGCACAGGAATCGCCGTCGATAAACTCTTCGCCGATAATGAACGCCTGAGCAAGCCCATCCGGCGACGGCTGTTCGGCGTACGACAGCCTGATGCCGTAATCGGAGCCATCCTTAAGCAACTGCTTGAAATTGGGGAGGTCGCACGGGGTAGAAATTATGAGGATGTCCTTGATGCCCGCCATCATGAGAACCGATAGCGGGTAGTAGATCATCGGCTTGTCGTACACGGGAAGCAGTTGCTTGCTGGTCACCGTGGTGAGCGGGTACAAGCGCGTCCCCGAGCCGCCTGCTAGTATGATGCCTTTCATGAAACCTCCGATAAATCGTCCGACCGAACCGGAAACATCTTACGGTTTTCCAGCATCGTCCACATCGGTGCCGGTTGCAGACACGGCGCGTTCCCTATCGTTCTGATAGCGTTCGAACTTCTCTATTGCTAACTGCTGCGTCAGCTCCTTGAGCTTCGTATCCACCTGCGATATACGCATGTTCAACGTGAAACACTGGATGAGTAAAATGAAGATGAAAAAGAGGAACACGAAGTTGACCGTCGAATACGTGCCGGCCACATCGGACAGGAAAAAAAAGATGCCGGGAAAGATACTGACCAGAAGCAGCAGGCCCGCAATGCAGAACCAGAAGATGGAGTCTTCGAGGCGCACCTTCGCATCCCGCACCTTGCGGGTGATGAACACGAGAGTGAGCAGCGACACGACGAGCAGCGTGATCCTCAGCTCCAGCGTCATTTCGCACCACCCCCGATGCGCTTGCGGAAGAACTGGATAAATAGAATCGATATCGCCATGCGCAGCATGTACATGGCCGATGACCACGGATTCAAGTAGCTCTCCCCCGCCGCACGTTCTCCCATTTCCACCGGCACCTCGACTACTTTCGCATCGGCTCGTTTAATCAGGTAGGAAACAGTATCGGGTTCAGGCCCGAAATTCAGTCCGTGGGCCATCTGTTCGATCATGCGCGCGTTGAACGCACGCATTCCTGACGTGGGATCGGTGAGCTTCTCGCCCGTAGTGAGCCTGATGGCGAGTTGAATCAGCGTGCTGCCCACCATGCGCATGCTCATCGGTTTCTTCGAACCTAGGAACCGCGATCCTATTACGATGTCGTAGGTTTCCACGGCCTTCGCCAACGGCTCGATGTATTCAGGCAGATGCTGCCCGTCGGCATCGAATTGGATAGCGCAGTCGTACCCATGGCGGTATGCGTACTTCATTCCCGCTTGGAAGGCTCCGGCCAGTCCAAGATTCGTCGAGAGATCAAGGAAAGGGTATCTGTTCTCGCGGCACACACGTACGGTGCCGTCGCGAGAACCATCGTTCACGATAAGCAGGTCAACTTGCGAGACTGTTTTTCGCAGTGAATCGATAGTCGTTTTCAACGACTCTTCTTCATTATACGCAGGTATGATCAGTAGGGTTTTCAGCAAACTTATCTCTTTCGCTCATGAAGCACTTCCGTTAATTATATCGCTGGGCACCGGAATACGCACGGTTGATCATGCGGGCGAAAGGCGCCGGCCAGAACCTCTTCAACATCGCCAGATCCTCCTTTGTCCTTACATCATCCATTATGCAAGCCGACGTCTCCGATCCCTCGTGGACCCTGTGATACATTCCAACCCAATCGTCGAACACAAACGAACCGTCACGCTGGGAGAAACGGTACCATGCATCCCAGTCCAAATTGCTTTTAAACCCCGAGCGGAACAAAGGCTGTTCCAAGTTGTCGAGCACGTACGTTACCGCTGGACAGCATATTGGATTACCCAACGACAAGACACGGCGTTTGATGAAGGGGGAACTCTGCAACGCCCGAATTTTGCATGGATTCAGTAATAGACGCTTCATCCCCGAAAGCTCAGAAGAATCGACTTCGACGCCGTCTCGCAACTCACCATAATCTGAAAAATATATTAATGGGCGAACCGCTTCGTTCACCCTTTCCATCATTCGCTCAGCATAGCATTCGCAGTACACATCATCTTGGTGGGCTATAGTAACCAGAGGAGTCTCCGCACACGAAATGGCGAAGTTCCAATCACCGGCGATACCGGCCTCTCCCTTGTTCACCGTAACAGGAACGCCGCATCGCGCCGCCTGCTTTTCGATAAGCGCGTTAGGTGTCGAGGTGGCGAACCGTATATTCGTTGCAATCGACTGCCTCGTGAGTGAGTTTACGCATGTTTCTAGATATTCGCTTTCTTGATAAGCGCACACCACAAACGTATGGTCTTGAGGGGTATACATGCCAACACCTTAAGTTGAAAGCCAAAGCGGCACGAGCTTTGAAGTATCTATGCGTCAATGCCTTCGCATTTGAGCCGAGCATACTCCTGGAGTTTCAGTCATGCCACAGGATCCGCCATAACAATCCGCATCTTCTCCTATACTATAATGATAAATGAAAAAGCAAAGCCTATTTAATTGAAAGCAACTGCAATTAACCTCGACAGACAAACAACAGTTTTACATGGAGCGCTCGCATGGTAAAGATAAGCGTCGTGGTTCCCGTCTATAACACAGCCTCCACACTGCCCCGTTGCCTGGATAGCGTCCTTGGACAAACGTTCACGGATTTCGAAATTATCATCGTCAACGATGGTAGTACGGACGAGTCGCACGCGGTCATAGCTTCCTATGCGGCTACTCACCCCGAGATCGTTGTGGTCACTCAGGAAAACCAAGGGCTGGGTGCTGCGAGGAATGCAGGGATCCGAGCAGCACGCGGTACTTACATAGCATGTGTTGATAGCGATGACCTCATTGACTCAACTATGCTTGAAAAAATGCTGCGTGCCGTGGAAGCCCATGAAGCAGATGTAGCGATATGCCAAGCTGATAATGTCCTGTATTCCGATGGAGAAAGAATTAAATCCCTTGGCATTTACACAATACCGGGAAAGGCCGAAACCATAAATGGTAAAGAAGCGCTTACGCTTCAAATCAACTATATTGTGCCCATTCTCTTCAACAGCGTTTGCTTCAAGCTTGTTCGAAAATCCCTTTTCTTCGACCACGGAGTCTGGTTCCCTGAACAATTTCGCTACGCCGAAGATACCCCGACAAGCGTCGGCATCTTTCTTTATGCAGACACCGTCGCCCTTGTTCGTGAAACCCTATATGATTACGTGAGGGAAAACGAATCGCTCACCAGTTCATACTCGTTGAAGAAAGCACACGACATCTATCTTGACGTCGTCGATATCTGCTCCTATATTCAAAAGGTCGATCCGAGCATCTCAGTCGATAACTTTGTGCTTGGAATGCTTTTTTCAATGGAGAAGCAGATTATCTGGTCTGAAACTAAGGATAAAGAATTCAAGGATTATCTCATGATGATTGGCGCCAACCTGCGCACAATCCATACGCCACAGCTTCACTCGCTTAACATTCCATTTATTCAAAAATTAAAGATATTATGCGCCTATCATGGCTACACCCCAATGGTGTGCAAAATGATATCTTTGCTCAAATGGATTCCTTTTGTTAGATACATGCTCTGATCACAACCACCTTGATCAAGAGATTGCGACAAAATTTATATATCTAATCGAATAATCCTTTAGATAAATGAGGCTTTAAAAAGTTTAAAAGCCTCATTGGGACGGAAAAGTTCATAGCCATATCGCAAAGCAGAGCTCCTACTTTTCTTCCGGCTGAAACGCCCGGCACCGATAAAAGGGTTTTCCCTGGAAATTTTATCCATATATCCTTAATATACTTAAGTGATTCTGTATCGCCAACGATATAGCTTTGTCGTATGATTCCTGCCACGCATTGAGCTACCCTTCCTTTCGCAAGCATACTTTGATCAGGGTAATATCTGCATGTAAAATTGTATATTTTGCATCGCATGTGAAGCTCTTGGTATGATCTTGCCTTATTGAACCCGGAAGACAAGCTACCTTGTCTTTTTCGATATAGATAATACTTTTCCTGCAACAGCATCACCAATTCGCAACGCCTTGCTGTATTTATCCAAAACCATTCGTCTTCAAGAATGGAAACACTTTCATCAAATAAAATGAAAGGCGATTCGAATAATAATTCTTTACGAACAACTTTACCACATGCATATCCTTGAAATGGACTATCTAGGCTTAGAATCCCAGAAGCCATATCGGCTGAAGATCCTTCTTTCCCTTTCAAGTCAAAAGACTCGGAATCGCCACTTCCATCATAAGGCCATTCACGAAGCCCAAAAAGTATACAATCGTAACGGAGCGATTGTATTAAAGGAAATAAATTCCTGAGAGTGTTTGGCTCAAGACAATCATCACCATCGACGAACATAATATATAGTCCGTGGGAAAGCCTGATGCCCGCATTGCGAGCCGCTCCAACACCATAATTATTTTGCGATTCTACGATTACCTGATTGTAAGAGTTAGAATAGGAATTTAAAATCGACCAAGAGTTGTCTTCCGAGCCATCGTCGATGCATACAATTTCGATAGGTAAAGCATCCATTTGACTCAAAATGCTTTCGAGGCATTCGCCAATATATTCCTCAACGTTGTATATGGGAATAATGATTGACAATAGAGGATTGCTCATTTCAGAAGTTCTTCCCCGAAAAGGTCAGATACAATGTGATAGCAATTAACACATTTGCAAGCACAAATACAGCTTACCACATTGTCAATAGCCTTGGAGGTATTTCATTTATAATAAAAGGTTCTAGAAACGAAAAGGAATCGCTACAATTTATTTAAAATCTAGATGAGCGCATACTCCTCGAATTGAGTAAATATGATTAGATGGCTTTTTTTTGCAGACACCCCACTTCAACTGTACAATTCATATCTTATAGCATCAGATATTTCAAAAAATGGTGAAGTTGCCGACGTGCTTGTGTATGGTCAGTTTAGCGACGCTAAGTCATTAGCAAGTGTCTATGCTCAAACCAACCGCTTCAGTACCATATATATCTGCGAACCGCAGAGCTGCGTTGATTTTAAGGATTTATTCCTTTGGCAACTCAGCGTATGTGTGGGCAAAAATCGGCTACATCTTCAAGGTCTTCCCGAAAACTCATACGATTACTATGCAATAGCTTGCCCCACTCCTGCCACATTTGATATATTACGAACTCTTAGAAAGAAAAACCCGAACGTTAAAACTGTTTTTTATGAAGACGGTACAGGAGCCTATAACGGAAACATTTTTCGACAGCCCTTCTATTTCGATAAGCCACCTGACAAATCGCTTCGCGCGGTTACATACGTAAGAATCATTCAATCTCTATTTTCAATTTTCCCTAATAAAAAGATTCTTTACTCGCCTTCAAAACTCTGCCTTAAAAGGCCGGAATTGTTGCAATATCAATTAACTATTCCCTGTGCGAAAATCCCGATAGATCCTGAGGCAATCCAATCTCTAAAGCGCGTTCTCCCTCCTGTAAACAACGTACTTCCAAAAAAACAAAAGATAATTTTTCTTGATGTACCCAGAACTGCACGAGAGAATACGGGGGCTAACATAATAGATCATATGATCGAAATTGCTCAGCAGTTAAATACTCCTTGTCTTCTTAGGACGCATCCCCGTTCGACTTTTGCTTCAAGTTATAGTGAAAAATGTATTGATTTTTCAACAGGGAGTTGGGAGTTAATATGCCAAACCCCAAACATCGATAATGCAATTTTAATTAGCGTTGGCTCATCAGCCCAACTCGCTCCATTTATTGAAACAGGAAAGAAACCTTTTCTCGTTTTTCTGCATAGATTGGTCTTTAAACGAGGCACTCAGAACTATGAACTTGACGAACAAATCGTTCAAATGGCGGTACAAGGTTACGGGGTAGAAGCTGATCACATTGCCGTCCCATCATCCATCAATGAAGCCATTTTAGCAATAAAAAAATTTGTCAGCTAAGTATTGAACTGATTGCGTGCTTCTTAAGTTAGCCAAAGCACAACTTCGACATCAACACAGGAAAGAGCAGTTTTCCGCACCATCCAATCCTGCTTCCCGGCTTGCGCAAGCAGTGCGAAGAAAAGAGAAGACGGACATATGGAAAGCAACTACACACGGATCGCATCTGCTGAGCGAATCCGCATTGAGGAGATGATCAACGAAGGCGCCTCCCTGGCCGAGATCGCTAACACCCTCGGTAAAAGCCCCACGAGCGCCTCGCGGGAGGTGCTGCGAAACAAGGTGACCTGCGCGGCGTATCTTCGTCGTGGTTCATGAGAAACCCGTGCGTCAAGCGGGAGTCCCGTACGAGGAAGAGACTGTGCGCGGCGAAGGGCTGCAACAAATTTTACTCCAGATGCTCGATGACGTTCTGCCATGCCCGCTGCGACAAGTTCAAGGCTTGGACGTGCCATTACGATTTGTTTACATTTAAACACTTGTATACTGGATAAATTCGTGCGGCAAGAACAGGGAACTTCGCAATGAGCCGGTTAATGAAACGAATCCCCGGCGTCGTCTGATCAATATAGTACGAGTTTTTCCACCAGGTAGGAAATTCTGTATGCAAATTTTTCATTATCAGCTTCATCTCCCGCAAGGGTAAGGTTTCGAACTTAGTTAAAAAGATCGAATAGCTATTGAAAGCATACCGGAACGTGTAAATATACTCCCAAGCCGAATAATATCGCTCGAAAAAACCTCTGCTTTTCACTTCTCTCAACAGTTCATTTTCAATTACAATTCGATCAAAGTGATATGCCGCATTGAATTGATGAGTTGTTGAATTCGAATTCTGGCGATAAAAATATCGCACACAGGGCACGAATGAAACTTTATTAATATAGCATTTTAGCAGTGCTGCCCAATAGTTGTCTTCATACCTTATGTGCTCAGGAAATAAGACTTCGCTATCGAGAATAGTTGACTTTTTCCAAAGTCCGCAAACCACTCCTCCAATTGGATAGCACATCACGTCCATTCGCCCTGCGACAGACAACTCGCTCCCACTTGCATCGATAAGCTTTTCATTCCAGCGAACATACGGAGCAATGCCGCCATTCGTCAAATCGGCGACATCAGCAAGGACGCTGTCTTCGGAAATGCCGGCATACTGGATAAAAGCTACGTCAGAATCATCGTCGCAGATAGTCTGGTAAAGCAGCTCATACATATCATCAGCTACCATATCATCGGGATCCACGAATCCCACATAAGCACCTCTCGCTGCCGCGAGGCCAAGATTTCTTGCCCCACCTTGACACAAGTTCTCTTTCGAATCTATAACCTGAATTATATCAGGATGCTGCTTTTTGTTCTCGAGAAGTATCTGAAGCGAGTTATCCGGTGATGCATCATTTACAAAGATATACTCGATTTCTTGGAACGTCTGCGCAAGCAAACTGTCAATACACAGCTGCAAAAACCGCTCCACATTATAGACCGGAACGATGACGCTTATTACCGGACTCATCCGCACTCCCCTTCGAAATATATCCCAAGCAGCTTAAGCCATCTCGCGCTCAATTTCCATGTAGCAAACTACGTTTGATTTTAAGCAATATTCCTTTCACCAAAACCCGTTCGGAAGTGTTCATCGAAAGGAAATATGAAACTATGACGTATAGCAAGCAGTATAAAAATATACCTCCGATTAAGCTGGGCCAAGTAGAATAGTGAATGGAAAACACCATCAATGCCACGCCAAATAACCCCGAAAGCAACAGCAACGGCCCGATCACTCTAGCCAAATTCAACCAAAAACACTTAATGTCCAGCTCGACTTTTTTCGCATAATAATAGTTCATTATTAACCCGTTGCCAAGAAACAACGATATGCCAGTAGCTACCGCAGCGCCTATCGCACCATAAGATGGTATCAGCAAAAAGACGAGCAGGATATCCAGCAAGGACATAATAAGAAAAATCTTGCCCCGAAATGCATATCTGTCAACCACCTGCAATATTGTCAAACCTAAGCTTTGTAGCAGGTCGATGGTAAAAGGGATCATCACAATAAGAGCAATCCAGTAAGCATCGCCATAACCCGAACCAATCCACAGCCCAATAAAATCGTACCCAAACAAAGCAAAACCAAATAACACTAAAAAAATTGGATAGGCTGCTATTCTACCAACACGGGTAAAAAGATTAGAAATCTCGTCAATGCGTTTTTCTTTGAAATACAGTCCAGAAATCTTGGGCATGAAAACCGCTGAAACGGCAGTGCCGACGGGCGCATATGCATCTCTTATCTGCATGGCAACTGCATACACTGCCACAACCTCCGTCCCATACAGGTAGCCAAGAATCAGTTGATTTGTTTTCCAAAAAATCAAATCCCCTATCAAAACTAATAGAATGCCTGACGAAAACAAAAGCAATGCCTTGAACAACTTTTTGTCTTGATGATGGTACACAACGCGCGCTTTCAGTATTCGCCTCGCAAATACTCGCTGGGCAATAGCGCAAATTATATTTAGAAAGAGCTGGATTGCACACACTGTCAGAGCGGAGGGGAAAAAGAAGATTGCAGCAACGACTGCGACAGGCTGCAGAATCGCGGTGATCAATTGAGTTGCTTTCAAAAAGACGAACTTCTCGTGAGCGCTTATGATCGCAACGTTTATGGTGTTGTTCATGGTCACAATCAGGTTCGCGACCAGAACGGCAACCATAATTGAACTTTCAAACAGTTGAAAATCAGTCAAAACCGAAGCATATATTACACGCACGGCAATGGCGGCTACTATGCCGAACGGAATAGCGATAACAGACACAAACTGATAGATTTTTCGACCATAGGCAAGCACATTCTCCATCATCGTTGTGTCTTCACTGGAAAAGTACATGCAATAAAATCTTGTGATACCACCTGAAAAAACCGTATTCATGACAGCCATATAAGAGATAACGGAACCTATGAGCTGGAATAACCCGTACTCGCTCGATCCGATGCCAGCTAACAGGAGCGGCACATACAAGAGTCCAACGAGTACTTGGGCCAATGAGTACAAGTATGAAAGCAAAGTTCCTACGGCACGCTGATGCGCATTATCGCCAACAAGAACTCGAGATTGTTTCATTCTATCGGGCTCATCGCTCATATGACGTCATCGACTTCGACATCAATACAGGAAAGAGCAGTACGCAGCGACTTGTCTGCTTCGTCATACGAATCACCCACACATATGACATGACCAATACGATCATTGCTCGAATGCGGTGAAGCAACACGTTCTCCTGGTGCGCGATAAAGCTCCACCTCAACAACACCGGCGACACTGCGAGCCTCATCTACGCCCCGCGCTGAATGGATGACGCCCCCTTCCGAAGTAATAAATCCTATTGTTGCCACACGATTTATCGTTTGAACAAAATCATACGTTTTGCATAGCGCAACAAAAACTGATCCCTCTACCAGGTTAATCCCGGTCGAAAGAGGAACCAACCTTGAGGTGATATAATCGCCGCCCAGCCGAGCGGCGATTTCAATAACAACGGGCCCGGCTTCGGTAATTTTCATCTCGGTATGCGAAGGGCCATCAACAATACCAATGGCATTGATAGTTGCTCGCGCCACTTCTTTAATGGAGTTCCTAACAGATTCGGGGAGCGCAGACGGCTCAGTATGACCAAGCTCAACGCAATACGGAGGCTCCGTAATCCGCTTATCGGTTATGGCGATAATCTGCGTATTACCTGCTATCGTCATTGCCTCCACGCTAACCTCGGGACCACTGACGCGCTCCTCAACCATCAATACGGCCCTATGCGAAAAAGTTAAAAACTCATCGAACATCTCCGCGGTGAGAAGGCCCTTAAGAGACCCGTCGATCATCTTAACTCCACGACTGGCAGCACCATCGGTCGGCTTGACGACACAGTTGTAGTCGAATGATTCTATCGCCCTGATCATATCCTCGGCCGAAAGGCATACACAAAAATCCGGCATTGGGATTCCGCAGCTAGCGAGACGCGTTCTCATTTCATCTTTATAAGTGGCACATCGAGCGTTCTCATAGCTGATTCCGGTCGGAAGGCCAAGACGCTCTGAAACATAAGCCGCAGTGCGAACCGGCGCATCACTTGTTGATGTTAAAACGTAATCAACACGCTCTCTCCGCGCAAGTTCGAGCACCGACTCCTCGTCAACTGTGCTTATCAATTCAGCCTGGTCAGCAATGTCAAAACCAAGAGCTCTAGGGTCATAGTCGACACAGACCACATGACAACCAACGTTCTTCAAGACCTTAATTGCTGGCAGTTGCAACGGACCTGCACCGAGCATAAGCACCTTGCAATCAGCATCTTGCCCCATCATGACAACCCCAATTCTTCGATGATCCGTTCGCAACCTGCCCCATCGATGAGCGCGTGAGAGGCGCTTGCTAGCTGATTTCGACGCTCACTATCCTTAATCAAAGCTTCAAAAGCCAGCCCTACCGCAGCAATGCAACCATCGAAGTCGCTCTGAACGCAACCACAATATTCAACTATACCGAGTCGCCCCAATGCAGTTCCGCTTGAAACTTGCTCATCCACCATAGCAAACGAAATAGTGGGAACCGCGCACGCAGCAAGCTCGTACACTGTTGTACCGTTTGCAGAAATAGCCAAATCGCTTTGCAGCATGAGCGCACTCATAGAATCCACATGGCGATGCAAATCTACTTTTGGATTATCTCCATACCGGCTTTCAAGACTCTCGATATCATCGAACATTCGTCCTACAACCACATCGATGCCTGAAATCAAATCTGAATAGAGGGACAACACTTTGCTCAATATCGCATCAATAACATGCATTGGGTCGGAAGCCCCCGTTGTTAGAAGCACTCGTCGCACGCGCTTGCTTGCGTGCACGCAATGATCGCTGAACTCTTCTCTCAAGGGCGCATAACTAGGACCGAGTAACAATGTGGTTGAACCTTTGCCATAGGCATCGTCATACCATGCATAATCGATATCCGTGCTATAGTTTATCAATCCTGAGATTTCCCCAAAGCACTCTTTTTTGCTCCCAAGATAAACGATGCTCGCATAGGGGAGCAGCGACTCGACGTACTCTCTTGATGCCTGATACGTATCCAGTAGAAGCGTAGAACCTGGGCTGCTTGAAAGGATCTTTTTCATCTGGGGAATCTCAAAAGAAAGATCATCCCATCTGCTGTCAAGGTTTATAGCTTTGATCCCTTGCTTTTCAATCATCGGCAATGGGGCAGAATCAGCGCATATGAATGCAACTTCAGAGCCCCTCTTGCACAATTGTTTAGCGAGCGTCAAACAGCGTACAATATGGCCCGAAGCAATCTGTTCGTTACCGTCGGCTCGAAAATAGATCACTATTCCACCCCAAAGAGCGCCGAATACACACCACGCTCCTCCTCCTTTTTCCAATCACTCATCAACGCTTCAAATTCGCTATAACGGGGGGTATATCCAAAATCATTTTGCGCTTTAGCTATGTCAAAAGAGTACGCAGTTAGCCCGTTCTTCCTTGTTCGATCATTCGTAATCGTCGATACGCCGTTACTGGGCGCAAATACCTGCGCTATCACCTCCACCTGCTCCGACAGCGACGAAGCAACGCCTGATCCGATGTTATAGAGGCCCTTGGCGTTTGGACTCTCCATAGCATCGACGAAAGCCTGGGCCACATCTTTGACATACACGATATCCCGCCTTACGTTTCCATCACCATAAACGCAAATGGGTTGGCCGAGTTTCGCTCGCTCGATAAACACCTCTGTACCGGATTTCCTCCGCACGCCGTCAACTAAAAGGGAACCATGGGGACCGACGCCGTATACGGGAGGCAACCTGAAAATCACATTCTTCATCCCGTGCTGACTGTTGTAGTACGTACATATATCATTTGCTGCATTTTTCGAAATCACATAAGCAGCATGATCGCCTGTAAACTCAAAATTTCGCTCCCAGTCTTCTCGAATTGCAGAGTCGCATGACCATGAACGTTGAACGTCTGCGTAGGAAGTCGTCGTTATCAATCGATCGACTCCAGTCTTTCTGCAATACTCAAGGAGCCTCGCCGTACCAACCGCATTGACTTCCAAATATTCCCAAGCATTGTCATCGTTTTTCAAATCAGATTGGGAATTCGCAGGTAGGAGCGCCGCTAGAAGAACAACACCTTCAACACCCTCGCTGGGCAAACGCTCTATATCACGATCGCACGCAAGATCAAATGACATATAAGGCACTCCACGCCTTGCGTAATGCGATTCGAAACGAGTGCTTCGCCCAGTCGCTATCACTTCATAGCCCGCATCAAGAAACGCCTGCACGGTATACGCGCCGATAAAACTCGAACCGCCGACAACAAGAACGGACATCCCCTATTCTCCTTCCGTCGTGCTCTCAAACCCTGCAATATATTCTGGTTTCAGCGGAGTACCGCGATCAAGGGAACAGGAGAATCGGCATCCGAGTACCTCGAAAAGATGCTTGGGCAACATTCCTGAGCCAGGCCGGATCGAACGCACATTCTGCTCGGTCACAACATCGCCTTCCGCTACATCCTCGACAACAAAAAGCGATCGACGATTACGCAATCCGCGAACCTCCCCTGCGCTCGGACCATATGAAGCACGTCCAAGCATTTGCTCTACCTGCCTGACATCGGACACCATTTTTCCAAACTCGCCCTCAAGCATCGAGAACGAGGCATCGGGTCCTTTGTCATCATGCGACAGGCAAAGATGCTTTTCAATAACGACGGCGCCAAGCGATCGCGCCACGATGGGCCCCATCGAACCAGGAGAATGATCAGAGAGCCCCACCGCACAGCCAAATTCGCTTTCCATGTCGGGAATAAGCGATAAGTTCATGTTGGAGAAATCGGCCGGATACTGACTGCAACATTGAAGCAGGACTATTTCAGGAGCCCCCCCTATTCGTGCAGCTTCCACGGCATCTGATATTTCTTGCTTGCTAGCCATTCCCGTTGAGATAATCAATGGCTTCTTCTTTCCTGCGGCATACTGAATCAAAGGGATGTCGATGATTTCCGGGGAGGCAATTTTAAACGCCTCTACCCCTAGATCGTTAAGAAAGTCGACTGATGTCGGATCGAAAGGGGTTGACAAGAAATCTAGCCCCAGCTCCAAACAGCGCTTCCGTATAACATCGTGCCATTCCCAAGGAAGAGAACCCTGCTGGTAAAGATCATGCAAGTACTGACCGTCCCACAATCCTCCTTGGATTTTGAAATCGGCGGTTCGGCAGTCGAGCGTGATAGTATCCGCTGTAAAGGTCTGAACCTTCAAGCAGTCTGCACCAGCAGTTTTTGCCGCATCAACTATACGCATCGCATGTTCCAGGCTACCGCCATGGTTCGCGGACATTTCAGCGATTATATAAGCTCTATCGTTCGATATTGATGTAGCAAGCTTTGTCTCAACCACAAGCGCTCGTCCTCCAAAAATACATGCTCGCAGATACTAGTTAACCTCAGGATCAAGCGATTCGTCATCCGCCCGATTCAAGTTGAAGGTTACCAATTTTTGATGCACGTCCTTGTTTTTCAGTAACTCAGGATGATCTTCTATAAGTCTTACGACATCATGGATACCAAAATGCTGATCTTCGTCGAACAGGGCATCGAATATCGCACACGCCGTTCTATAGTCCGATTCCGTATCGACCGTCAAACGCAGACCCGAGAAATCCCTTCCAACGCATGGCGCAGACTCCCAGCGGTAAAGGTCTCCGCTTCTGTACATCGCAACGGTCACATGTTCGCGGCACTCGTCATCGAATGCGCTGTTCCAAGCTCGTTCAAGAGCCGAATAAGAGAATACCTCCACCCCTGTGCCGAGGGGAAGTCCTTCTCTGTAACGTAGATAATCGAGAGGGGCTCGTACGTCAAACTCTCGGATGGCCTCATCGATTATGGAGGGATCGATGAACGGATTGTCCGCAGTCAAACGAATGATCACCGGTGCCTTGTGCTCTGAAGCACATCGATAAAATCTATCGAGAACATCATCTGCATCGCCCCGGAAGCACGTACAGGCCAGAACTCCATTGCATGCAGATTCAACTTGATCGTCTTCATTGCGGTTTGTTGTAGCGATGGTGATCTCGTCGATCAACTCACAATGCCTCAGGCGATCGACGATATGCCACAAAAGAGGTTTTCCACACAAAGGCATTAGAATCTTGCCTGGAAGTCTTTGCGAGCCCATCCTCGCCTGGATGATGGCATGTACCTTCATTGCGCCGTCTCCCTTTCAATGTGCCACTTCGACGGATCAAGAACACTGTCGGGGATAACCGAAAATACGCGTCGATAATGCTCGATGTCCTCAGAAGAAAACAAAGATTTGGCCGGTTCAAGCGTAAGATTTTCTTTCAGCTGCTCAACGGTTTCGCACCCTACCAGAACATCTTCGACGCCTTCCATCTGACGAACGAAGCTGTAACAGAATACCGGCAAAGAAACCTTTTTCCTCTCGGCCTCTTCTCGAACGAAACGCAGAATCGGTGAGATACCAAGTTCCGTTGGAGCCCTATCGTCGGGACCCATCAGCAAAAGACCCTGAAGAAAAATGCTTCTTGCATAAAGAACAATCCCCAAAGAAAAGGCACGGGCTACAGCCTCATCCCATCGGGAAAACGAAAGAACATTCAGGGGGCATTGGACGATGTCGACCTCGCTCGAAAGCCTATTACAAATATACTCAAGCTCGTTTGGATAATAAATAGAAATGCCTATGTTTTCAATGAGCCCTTTGTCCTTCGCGGAAAGCAAAGCATCCATCACGTCAGGATCTTTACATTGCGAAAATCTGTGAAGATAGCAGCAGTACAGACGATCAACACCAAGGGAATCAAGTCGCGAGACAATCTCAGAGGAAACAGCCTCGCGCATGCTTTCTTGTCCTTGTCCGTTCAGGACGGGAGGTAGTTTTGTACAGATGCGAAAAGCTGCGGGGCTACCCTTCCCATACTCTGAGATTATTCTTTCGGATTCACCATAGCCGGCAGCAGTATCCAAGGTCCGAATTCCACCCTGAAATGCTACATCAAGAATAGAAAGGGCCTCCTTGTGGCTTGGCTGGCCGTAACGGTTTTTTATACCGTAGTCGCAACCAAGCTGAACCGTCCCGAGTATCATGGCGTAAACGCCTCCTAGATATACTGACCACAGTCTATTCTATAAACTTGTCCGGTTATCGTCTTTGCTTTATCGCTGGAAAGGAAAAGAACAAGGTTACCGACTTCCTCAGGTGTCGTCAAATGCTTTATCGCGCACTCGTCAAGCACCATTTTATGAATCAACGGACTGGTATTCTCTTGACCTTCTGTATCAATATATCCGGGAGAAATAACGTTGCACCTCACACCATAGCGCCCCAGTTCTTTGGCGATCGTTTTGCTCATTCCCTCAACAGCCGCTTTCGCCGCACAGTACGGCATACTGCCTTCGCGACCGCGCTCTCCGTTTATAGAGCCGATTGATATTATTGTTCCAGATCCTTGCTCCACGAAAAAAGGAGCTGCAGCATTTGCATAATTAAATGCTGGATAAAACGAATTGCGCATACTATAATCCACATCATCCAAACTAAGCTTTAGGAAAGCCGCATGCTTGGCTGATGCAGCATTGTTTATCACTACATCAAGTTTGCCGAACGTTTCAATAGTTTTTTTTACTACGGTTTTTGCTTTCTCATAATCCGACGCATCGGCATACATGGCGAGAACCGAACTCCCATAAAGATCTTTGAGTTTTTCCGCCTGTTCCTTGCTTCGCCTGTAGGTAAAGGCAACCATCGCGCCCTCTCGCACGAGCATTCCTAAAAGCACGCGACCCAAGCCTGAAGCACCACCTGTCAGCAGAACAACCTTTCCATGCAAAAGCATCGAAGACTCCTCGAAAACGCCATTATCGGACATCGTCATCCGCCCCCTCTCCCATAAGCCACTCAACAACCTTCCGAACCGCACCAACCACATCTCGAGCGTCCGAATCGCTCATAGAGCAGTGCAAGGGCAAGGTAATAGCCTGATCGTAAAACAAATTGGCTTCGATGCAACAATTAGGATCGTAGCCAAGCTGATCGTAGTAGGGCAAGCGAAATACGGGCAGATAGTGGACATTTACTCCGATGCCTTCGCAGCGCAAGGCATCGAAGATAAACCGGCGCGAAGTCCGCAAGGCCTCCGTATCAAACCTAAGCACATATAGGTGACGTACCGTGCTCTCAGGCGCTGGATCGAACTGGAACGAAACATGTGGAATATGAGCGAATTCTTCATTGTAGTAGGACACGATTTCTCGACGACGTCGTGCGAATTCCGGCAAGCGACCGAGCTGAGAAATACCCAATGCAGCCTGTATATCGCTGATGCGGTAGTTGTAGCCCAACTCCAGTTGTTCGTAATACCAGTCACCGTCATCTTTAGAGGTCATTAACTTCTTATCGCGAGTGATTCCATGCTTCGAAAAAAGCTCAACTCTCTGCGCAAATTCGGCATTAGAGGTAGCCACCGCGCCGCCTTCGCCTGTTGTCACGGTTTTAACAGGGTGAAAACTAAAGGTAGTCAGATCGGCGATACTGCCTACACATTCGCCTCCGTACTGCGAACCAAGCGAATGGGCCGCGTCTTCGATTAAAATAAGCCCATGTTTATCACATATAGAACGAATATCGTCAAGCGCGGCAGGACACCCCCCAAAGTCGACGGCGATAACCGCCTTGGTTTTCTCCGTAATCTTCTGCCGAATCGAATCAGGAGAAATATTCCACGTAATTGGATCGATATCGGCGAAAACCGGCACTCCTCCGCAATAGAGCACGCAATTCGCTGAAGCCGCAAACGTTATAGGAGAAACGACAACCTCATCGCCCGGACGAATACCCGCAGCAAGACATGCAATATGGAGCGCCGCCGTTCCATTTGCAACCGCCGTTACATAGGGAGCATTTACAATCTGAGCCAGCTTGTTTTCAAATTCTTTGGTTGCCGGCCCGCAAGTAAGATAATCACTTTTAAGTACTTGGACAACTGCCTCTATATCACTTTGCGCGATCACTTGATGACCATAGCCCAATAGTCCACTGCGGACAGGGTTACCGCCGTTTATAGCAAGTTTATTCATAACTATACCCGTGGTTTTCTCTAGTATTGAATATCCATTCGAGAAATGAGTTCCCGCAACTCCTCAACACTTAGCCACTCGGTGTTGAGGCCGGAATCATACACGAAGCCTGGAGCAACCTTCCGTCCGCCCGGCAAAACAGATTTCTCGAGATCGCACCACTCCATATGCGGATACACGATATAGTTCTTATCGTATTCATATGTTGTCAGGCTATCCGCCGCTGGCACCATGCACTCGTGAAGTTTTTCGCCCTCACGAATACCGATTTCAACCTGCTTAATGCCTGGCCCCATTGCGCTCGCCAGATCGACGACTTTAAATGAAGGGATTTTTGAAATGAACGTCTCCCCTCCTTTCGCCTCGGAAAGGGCTTTGACCACAAGCTCGACCCCTTCCGCAAGAGAGATCCAGAACCGCGTCATTTGAAAGTCAGTTATAGGCAGTTCCGTTGCGCCATTATTAATAAGGTTTTTAAAAAACGGAATGACCGAACCTCGCGATCCTGCGACATTTCCGTAACGTACCACCGAAAACGTCGGGCCTGACGCTCCTCGATACGCATTCGCAGCAACAAACAGCTTATCTGAAACGAGTTTCGTTCCGCCATAGAGGTTAACGGGGTTTACCGCCTTGTCGGTAGAGAGCGCAACGACCTTTTGGACGCCAGAATCAAGTGCTGCATTGATGACGTTTGTCGCACCCTCGATGTTCGTCTTTATTGCTTCAATGGGATTATACTCACAAGCAGGCACCTGCTTGAGCGCTGCTGCATGAATAATATAGTCAACGCCTTGACACGCTCGGCGCAAGCGCGCCTCATCTCGCACGTCGCCAATAAAGTAACGCATTACATCATCATATTGCTTTAGTTTATTACGCATAATGAATTGCTTGTATTCGTCACGCGAATAAATGATTATCTTTTTAGGAGAATAATTTTCAAGTACGTACTTCGTGAATGCATTACCGAAAGAGCCAGTTCCCCCAGTAACCAGAATAGCCTTATCGTCAAGCATTTATTCTCCTCTCGCGGCTCCCTCGTAATGGCCACATCACTATTGGGGGCACTTCAGCATTCTCGTCTTTTGCAGTCTCCTCTCAATATCATTCGCATATCGAGAAGAGATCCCTGCATTGCATCTAAATATAATATCCGAATCGCAGGATTGAGTGCAGTAATGGACGCAATAACAACAATCTGCAACGCAACTTTTTGTTCTCACTAATACACCACGACTTTGGTTCCCCAAGGAATGACATCATATATCCATTTGGCGTTCGCAATATCCAACCTAACGCAACCGTGAGAAGCGGCTATGCCCAGCCGTCCATCTTGGATACTTGACATGCTGCCCGGATTGTATAAAACAGAATGGAATAAATAGTTTCCATAGAACTGCGTCCAGTACCAACACGTATATCCCGATCCAAACGACTTTCCTCGATTTTGAACGATGAACGTGCCTTTGACAGTGGGGGTACGGGGCGCCCCGTTGGTGCAGGTCCAGTATTTCACTTCAGTCCAGTTGCCGCGTTCTCCTTGATAGATCGATACCTTGTGAATAGTTGTATTGACTAAAATAAGATAATTCGTATTGCTCGAATAGCCCTGCGCCGTACTTGCCATATTCGCTCGATCCCAATTTACCGATACACGACCGCCGGAACCGAAATTATAGTAAATGCCATTGATGCGTTTCGAACCGTAGCACTGAACGCCGTTGGACTCAAAATAGGAGTATTTACCGTCTGAATTCCATCTCAGCCAACCGACATGCATCGAGCAGTCGGTGTCGAAGTAGTACGACTTACCGTCGATGGTCTGCTCCCACTTGACAGCCCTCATTGTCGACGGACTTATGTAGTAGCGCTTGCCCCTCCAGCTCTGCCAGCCCGAAGCCATCACACCATTGCTGCCGAAGAACGATTTGGAGCCGTCGCGATTCCAAGTGATCAGTCCCGTGTACATTGAGCAGTCGGTGTCGAAGTAGTAGAACTTGCCGTCGATAGTGGTCTCCCACCTGGCGCCGTGGTACTGCTTCGCGGGATCGAAGTAGTAGC
>JABLTR010097538.1_pt1 | contig 43393 bp, 38 predicted proteins | sample 7160071 | NCBI WGS metagenome assembly JABLTR01 (sample SAMN14651230, study PRJNA627086) | human gut metagenome | isolation source: feces | host: Homo sapiens | reverse complement strand
GGCCAGGCGGGCAGCCTCGCGCGCCTGGGCGGCGGTCAGCGCCTTTTCCATGATGACCTTGGCCGTGGCCGGGTTCTCCTCAAAGTAGGTGCTCATCTTGTCATAGGTGATGCGGTAGACCAGCGACCGGATCTCGGTGTTGCCGAGCTTTGTTTTGGTCTGTCCTTCAAACTGCGCTTCCTCCAGCTTGACCGAGATAATCGCCGTCAGGCCCTCCAGGACGTCCTCCACGCTGTATTTGTCGCTCTCCTTTTTAAAGACACCGGTCTTTTTGGCGTAGTCGTTAAACGCCTTCAGGAGGGCTGTGCGGAAACCGATCTCGTGGGTGCCGCCGTCCCCTGTGTGGATGTCGTTGGCAAAGGAGAGCAGGGTGGTGTTGTAGCTGTCGTTGTACTGCAGCGCCACCTCGACAGTGGAGCGGTCGCCCTCGCCGGAAAAATAGATGACGTCCTCGTGCAGCACATCCCAGATATTTTTCTTGCGCTCGTGCAGGTAGGTGACAAAGCTGCGGATGCCGCCCTGATAGTGCAGCACCTCGCCCACCGGCTGCTCGCCGCGCTGGTCGGTGAAGGTAATGTTGACACCGCCGTTGAGGAACGCCTGCTCCCGCAGCCGCTTTAACAGCACCTCATAGTCGTAGGTGGTGGTTTCGGTGAAGATCTGCGGATCGGCCTTAAAGGCGATCTGGGAACCGGTCTCGGTGGTCGGCTCCATTCTTTGCAGGTCGCAGACCGGCTTGCCGTACTCAAAGCGCTGGTAATAGCGGTAGTGCCCGTCGCAGACCTCCACCTCCAGCCACTCGGACAGGGCGTTGACGACCGAAGCGCCCACGCCGTGCAGTCCGCCGGACACCTTGTATCCGCCGCCGCCAAATTTGCCGCCGGCGTGCAGCACGGTAAAGACAACCGTCACCGCCGGGATGCCCAGCTTTGGCTGGATGCCAACCGGGATGCCGCGGCCGTTATCCTTGACGCGCACAATGTCCCCCGGCAGCAGGTCGACCAGGATCTTGGTGCAGTACCCGGCCATAACCTCGTCGATGGCGTTGTCCACAATCTCATAGACCAGGTGATGAAGACCCTGCGGCCCGGTGGAACCGATGTACATGCCAGGGCGCTTGCGCACCGCGTCCAGTCCCTCCAGGACCTGGATATCACTGGCATCGTACTTTTCGGTCACTGCCGGATTTTTTTCAGGTGTATTTTCCAAAGTGATTCCCTCCATCGTATTTATCGTTTCAAAGCCCTTGTTTGCCAGGCGATTTTCCCTTTCCTTTTCTACCCCTGTTCCCCTGCGGGAGAACGGCGAAAAAAGCGCAGCAAAACAGGGATTTTTCTTTTCCGAATACCTTTTTATTATACCATAAAACACGCTGTCTTTACAATGTTTTTTGGCGGATTTCTTTCTTCTTAATGGGCTTTTTTGAAAAAGGTCAAAAGCGGGTTGAGAGAAAGCCGCTCCGCCCCTTTTAAGCCCGCCCTTTTCGCCTTTTCACACCGGGATTTTCACAGATAAACGCAAAACAAAAAAGGCCGCCGACCACGCTCGGTCAACAGCCCCTTTTTTATCTCTCGGCAGCCACTGTTCTACAAAATTCCCAGCCGCTGCACAAAGCCGCTTCTCTTTTTGAGGGTGGAGCAGGAAATCTGCGAAATGTAGACGGTGATCTCCCCCTTTTCCCGTCCGTCTCCGCTGCTGCAGACGATGAAGGATTTTGGCAGCTCGGTCGAGACGTTCACCACCCGATGCTCCTTCTCCTTGCCGCCCAGATACTCCTTGGTGATCTTGGAGACGGAGGTGTTTTCAATGTCGAAGATGCCGATGATGTCGCGGCTGCGCACCACCACATCCTGTCCCAGATGCAGATACATCCTTTCCGCCTCCTTTAAAAATCCTCGGTCCGCTGTAGCTGACCGGCATCGATCAAAAAGCTCCGGCCGTTGCGCAGTTCCCGAAAGCTCTCGTCGTCACAGCAGGTGACAAACACCTGCCAGTTGTCCAGATGGTTGAGCAGGTAATCCCGCCTGCCCGCGTCCAGCTCGCTCATCACATCGTCCAGCAGAACGATGGGGGCTTCGCTGGTGGTCTCCTCCACCATGCTGCACTCGGCCATCTTTAAAGCCAGCACACTGCTGCGCTGCTGCCCCTGTGAGCCGTACAGGCGCGCGGGAACCTCGTTGACCAGAATCTCCAGGTCGTCCCGCTGGGGGCCGCTGCGGGTGCTTCCCCGCTGGATATCCTCCTTGCGGTCGTGCAGCAGCTCCTCCCGGTAAAAGGCGCGCAGCTCCTCCCGGGTGCACAGATGGGCGTCCTTGAGGCCGCACTGATAGCTCAGATCCATTCTTTCCCGCCCGGAGGAGATCCCCTCATAGACCTGCGCGGACTTCGGGCGGATGCGCTCCACATACCGCGCCCTGCAAAAAGCGACCGAAGCAGCCGCTTTGGCCAGGTTTTCCTCCCAGACATCCATCGTGTCCTGCAGCTGCGGAAACTGGGCAACGTCCTTGAGCAGGGTGTTGCGCTGCAGCAGGATGCGCTGATACTCGCGCAGGTAATGGCTGTACTTTGGCATGAGCTGGCCGATGGCGGTGTCCAGGAATTTGCGGCGGAAGGCCGGACCCTCCCTCACCAGCGACAGGTGCGCCGGCGAAAAGACCACCGCGTAAAACTGCCCGGCAAGCTCCGCCGCGCTTTCCAGCGGGACACCGTTGAGGTGGACCGACTTCGACTTTTTCTCCAGCAACGACTGGCTGGGAGCAAACAGCTCGATCGAGGCGGTCTGTTCCCGCATGGCGGTGGCAAAAACGGTGTGGACACTGCATTTTTTCTGCCCAAAGCGGAGCATCTCCTTGTCCTTGGCGCCGCGGAAGCTCTTGGCGCCGGTGAACAGCCAGATCGCCTCGATGATGTTGGTCTTTCCCTGGGCGTTTTCCCCGTGGATGACATTGACCCCCGGCACCGCATTCAGCTGCATCGCAGCAATATTGCGAAAATTGTTCAGCTCAATGCTTGCAAGCCTCACCCGTTTTTCCCTCCTGCTTTACTCTGCAGCCGCCTCAAAACGCCGGCCAGCTGCCTCCACCACGTCGCCGGGGCGGATCTTTTTGCCCCGCATGGTGCAGACTTCCCCGTTGACCTTCACCATTCCTTCCAGCACCATCTCCTTGGCCTGTCCGCCGGTATCGGTCAAACCCGCGTACTTCAAAAAAGAATCGAGCTTGATAAACTCGGTTGTAATCAAAACTTTCTCGGTATTAGTCATCGTTTTTCACCCTCACTGGCAGCACCAGGAACAGGAAGCTCTCCCCCTCCAGCGGCAGAATCCGCATCGGAGAGAGCGCGCCGTTAATCTCCAGCTTGACCATATCGCAGTCGGAAGCCTTGAGCGCGTCCATCAGATACTTGTTGTTAAAGCCCATGCTGACCGCCTCGCCGCTCATCTCGCAGTCCACCTCGTCGTGCGCCTTGCCCATCGAGGTCGAGCAGTTCAGCTGCACCTTCTGGTCCATCGCGGACAGGCGGATGGGGCTGCGCAGCCGGTCGGAGATCAGCAGAGAAGTTCTCTCCACCGCGTCGATCAGGCTGCGGGTATTGATTTTAACCGTTGTCTTGCTGACCTTCGGGATGGCCGCATTGTAGTCGAGGAATTCGCCCTCCAGCAGGCGGGAGACAACGTAGTAACCGCCGATGCGGAAGACGATGTGCTTCTGCGACAGCGCAAGATAAGCCTCCTCGTCCTCCTCTTTGAGCAGCTTGGAGATCTCCGCCAGCGTTTTGCCCGGCACAATAAAGCGGGTGGTCAGGTCGGAGACAATCGGCTCCCTGCGCAGCGCCAGCCGGTAGCCGTCCACCGAAACCAGGGTGACGCAGGAGTCCTTGACGTCGAACAGCGAACCGGTGTGCACCGGCTTGGAGTCGGTGGTCGCGATGGCAAACAGCGTCTGGTCGATCATCGACTTGAGCACGCCCTGTTTGAGCACCAGATCCGACTGCTGCTCAAAGTTTGGCAGCTCCGGATATTCCTCCGCGTTGAGTCCCGGGATGGTAAATTCCGAAGCGCCGCCGCGGATGGTCGCCAGGTCCCGCTCATCCGAGAGGATGCTGACCGTCTGCGCCGGGATGCGGCGAATAATGTCCAGCAGCAGTCTGGCTGACAGGATCAGCTGGCCGGGCTGCTCGGTTTTGGCCTCGATGGTGGTGACGATGCCCAGCTCCAGATCGTAGCCGGTCAGCTGCAGCTGACCATCCTGCGCCTTGAGCAGGATGCCTTCCAGCGCCGGAACCGGCGATTTGGCGCAGGCAGCGCGCGCCACATTGGAAACTGCTTCGACCAAAAGGTCCTTTTCGCAGATAATTTTCATGATGGGGAGTTCCTCCTTAAAACTAAAAAAGCGAACCATTCTATCCCTCAGCCTTGGCAATCAGGGCTGGGAGGGCATTTGTAAAAATAATTATAACATATTTCCGCCCTTAAAAAAAGGCCTAATAAAAGATTTCTTGCAAGGACTGTGCGCGCAGGAAAAACAAGGGCGAGCGTGGATGTGGAACAAAAATTCCGTCAATCCTTATCCCGACTGCAAGCCTTTTACCTTCTGGCCGCAAAATGTTTTAGCGATTTAATTTTCAAACCATGCCTTCCAATGATGGAAAGGGAAGGAAAGAAAGAATCAAAAGAATAGTAATAGTAGTAGGGGCGGTGGATTTGTTAAAATCGATAAAAATGCGCAGAATGAAGGGAAAAAAGCGAAAGCGGACCCTTGGAAAAGCCGCGATATTTTTTGTGAAAAAGTGGAGAGGAGAAAACAGGATGCGGAAAACAGTTGAAAACCTCGTGGAAAATGTTAAAAACAAGTTGAGCGATTGGGGCAAAAAGAAGAGGGGAGAGAGGGTAGGATGCAAGTAATGTGGAAACGGGTGAAATGCGGAAAGCGGAAGAGGGCTGAAAAGAGGTGGAAAGGTGCAACAAAAAGCGATTTTCCACATCAATGTGCACAAAAAACGGGGCGGTTTTTCACAAAAGAACCGCCCCGCCATTTTTAAGAATCGCGGATATTTTTGATGATATCCTCCACAGTTTCCTTATACTTGGTGTCCTGCTTCATGTTTTTGACCACCTGGCTGGTTGCGTAGACGACGGTGGAGTGGTCGCGCCCGCCAAACTCGTTGCCGATGGCAGCCATCGACATCTGGGTGATCTCACGGATGACGTACATGGCGATCTGCCGCGCGTTGGAGATCTGGGAGGAGCGCTTGGAGGAGCGGATATCCTCCGGGCTGACCCCAAAGGTGCGTCCCACCTCCGAGATGATCCGCTCGACAGTGACCGGAATCGGCTGGTTGTCGGTGAGGATTTCGCGGATAGCGCTCTGCGCGAGCAGGATGGAGGGAGGGGTCTGCGCCAGCTTGTTGTAGGCGTTGAGCTTTTTGACCACCCCTTCCAGCTGCCGGATGTTGTTTTTGACGTGGTTGGCGATGTACTCCTCGACGATGCTGGGGATTTCCAGATCCAACAGCTCCGCCTTGCGCTTGATGATGGCGATGCGGGTCTCAAAATCCGGCGGCTGGATGTCCGCGATCAGGCCCCACTCGAAGCGGGTGCGCAGCCGTTCCTCCAGCGTTTTGATCTCCTTGGGCGGCCGGTCGGAGGTCAGGACGATCTGCTTGTTGTCCTGGTAGAGCGAATCGAAGGTGTGGAAGAACTCCTCCTGGGTGCTCTCCTTGCCGCCGATGAACTGGATATCGTCGACTAACAGCACGTCCGCCTGGCGGTACTTGTCATGGAAGTCCTGGGTGGACTCGTTGCCGATGGCGGCGATCAGCTCGTTGGTAAATTCCTCGCCCTTGACGTAGATGACGTTGGTTTTGGGGCGGCTTTCCTTGATCTCGCTGGCGATGGCGTACAACAGGTGGGTTTTTCCAAGCCCCGAACCGCCGTAGATAAACAGCGGGTTGTAGGCGCTGGCGGGATTCTGCGCGACAGCGCGGCAGGCGGCCTGGGCAAACTTGTTGGAGCTTCCGACGATGAAGGTGGCGAAGGTGTACTCGTACTCGCCGCCCTGGCTGTTCATGTCGATCTCCTCCTGACTGTAGGAAGGCAGCACCGCGGAGGGCGCGGAGGTCTGCACCGAGGCGGGGGAGACCTCCTTCTTCTCCGGATTGGAGGAGGTTTCGCACAGGATCTCCACCTTGACCGGGAAGCCCACCACCGCCTCAAAGGCTTTGGTGAGCAGGCCGAGGTATTTTTCCTCCACAATCTTCTTCATAAATTCAGCCTTGATGTACAAAACGGCGGTGTTGCCGTCAAAGCTGACCGGTTCCAGGCTTTTGATCCAAACCTGGTAAGCGATTTCAGACAGCTCTTTGGAGTCGATCACATACTGCCGCGTGTACTCCTTGACCATCTCAAACAATTCCTTAAATGATTCCATAGCTCGTTCCCTTCTTTGTTCTATGCCAAAGCACATATCTTGCCAAAGATCCTTGCCTGCAAACTCCCTAAACCAGGCAAAAAGAGATAGCAAAGCCCCCGCTCTATCAGCGCAGCAAGCAGGGGGTGAATAAATATGCACTTTTGTTTCACGATTTTAAAAGCAGATTAAACGGGTTGTCCAACAGCAGATCCACCACTTTTCAAGATACAGGAAAACCGGTTTAAAAACGGCGGCAGGAATGGTGGAAAAGGGATGGAAAAATAACTTTCAACGATTTTTACACCACTTATTTTAACACAGGACCGGCTCGGTTTTCAAGAGCTTTCCACCGTTTTTAACAGGTAATCCTACACAGATTCCGGCGGCAGTTTTTGTCCTTTTTTGTAAGGGGGCCGGAAAGGGGGAGGGAAAAGGCGGCGCGAGTGACGTTTTAGAATACAGGAAGGAAGAAAAAAGCCGGTCCTCTCTTGACTTTTGGCGAGATTTTGTCTATAATTCTATTCTGTAAGGTTTCGTCTTGAAGGGAGGGTGAAAGAGAATGTTCAGAACCTATCAGCCAAAGAAGCTTCAGAGAAAGAAAGAGCACGGCTTCAGAAAGAGAATGGCCACCAAAAACGGCCGCAAAGTTCTTGCGCGCAGAAGAGCAAAAGGCAGAAAACAGCTGACCTACTAATTCCTGTTCGGCAGCCTGTTGCTGACCGCCAACATATCCAGCGCATCCTTTTTGAGGGAATGCCGGGAGGAAACAGGGAATAGGCTCCTGTTTATTCTGCCTTCCATGTTTCATTCCAGAATAAGCAGGCCACTTATCCCGATAAGTGGTCTTTCTTTTTATCTATCGCACTATCGTAGGATGGAGGACAAGCCTTGAACAAAAAGACGACCTTAAAGCTGAATAAGGAATTCAGGCGCCTTTACTTTAAAGGAAGCAGCGCAGTCCATCCGCTGATTGTCACCTATGCCTGCAAAAACCGTCTGGGCCGCAACCGGATCGGAATCACCGCCACCAAAAAGATCGGCAAGGCGGTATGCCGCAACCGCTGCAAACGAATTATCCGCGCGGCGTTTCATCAGGTGGAACCGCAGATTGGGCAGGGTTGGGATTTTGTCTTTGTGGCAAGGGCAAAGACCGCACAGGCAAAGTCCAGCGAACTTGTACCGGTGCTGAAAAAACAGATTATGAGCCTTACAAAGCCCGATAAAGAAAAGAAAGGATCTGCGGCAAAAAAGAAAAAGGATCCAACCGTCTCGTAAAAGGAAAAAGCGGTGTTTGCCGCCGGCGTGTGCGGCAGCTATATAAAAAAGAAAACAAGCAGACTCTTTAAAAAACGGGCCGCCTGCTGGGCAGGGGTTCGTCAATGGGGAGTGGAGGGAAGGGGTTTTGATGCAAGATGAAATATTTGATGCTTTTGCTGATCCGCTTTTATCAAAAGTTTATTTCTCCCCTTTTTTTGCCCTGCTGCCGCTTTTACCCCACCTGTTCGGCTTATGCCTTTACAGCAATCGAACGGTTTGGAGCAATTAAGGGAGGATATCTTGCGCTGCGGCGCATCTTAAAATGTCATCCTTTTCATCCTGGGGGCTACGACCCGGTCCCCGAAAAAAAGCCCGGAAAAAAGGAGAGGGACAGACACTACCACAGCCTTTAAAAGGCGGGCACAATGCCTATACCAGAAATGTCCCGCCGGGCACAGGCGCCCGCGCCCCATCTGTGAGGGGGCAGAGGTGCAGAATGGAGGTTTTCGATGAATATTCTTGGTTATCCGCTAGGGCTGATCATGCGCCTGCTGTACAATATCCTGCACAGCTACGGCTGGTCGCTGATCCTGTTTACGCTGCTGGTCAGATTGGTTTTGGTGCCGCTGTCCATCAAGCAGCAGAAATCTTCTGCCAAGATGGCTGCCATCCAGCCGCAGATGCAGGAGATCCAGAAGATGTACGCCAAAAACCAGACAAAGATGAACGAGGAGCTGCAGAAGCTCTACCAGCGTGAAAAATATAATCCGGCCGGCGGCTGCCTGCCGATGCTGATCACCTTGCTGGTCCTCTTTGGTCTGATCGACGTTATCTACAACCCCATGCAGCACATCCTCGGCATCAGCGCCGATGTCATCACACAGGCCACCGAGATCATGAAGGGGCTGGGAGTCGCCTTCAGCCAGTACTCCCCGCAGACGGCCATCATCTCCTCGGTTCAGGCAAACCCCGAGGCCTATGCGGCGCTGGGCACCGATTTTATCACCACCCTGCAGTCGTTTGATCTGAACTTCTTCGGCATCAACCTGGGAGAGACCCCGTCTTTGTCGCTGAGCCCGCTGATCCTGATCCCGATTCTGTCCGGTGTCACCGCCTTTATCCCGTCCTGGCTGTCGATGAAAAACAATCCGGCCATGCTGGAAGGCCCGGGTGCGGGCAGCATGAAGGTCATGCTGCTGGTATCGCCGCTGATGTCGCTGTACATCGCATTCCAGGTCCCGGCCGGCGTCGGTATGTACTGGATTTTCTCCAACGTCTTCATGATGATCCAGACCATGGTGCTCAACAAGTTCTATAATCCCAAGGAAATGGCCGAAAAGGCAAAGCAGGAGGCCGAGCAGCGCCGCGAACAGGAACGTCTGGAGCGCATCGAGGCCAAAAAGAAGGCGCGCGCAGGCGACGCGGAAGCAAAGGAACGCGCCAAAAAGCAGAAGGAAATTAACCGTCAGAAGCTGGCCGAGGCCAGAAAACGGGATGCGGAAAAGTATGGCGATGTCTATACCGAAGTGACCGACGACGATTTGGAATAACGGGAGCGATTTTTCACTGATTATCAGAGGAGGTATCAGTTTGAAAGAGATTATTGCAACGGGAAAAACAGTTGACCTGGCCATCGAAGAAGCCTGCCAGCAGCTGGGCGTACCAAGAGAAAAAGCGGAATTTGAAATCATTGACCTGCCCAAAAAAGGCCTGTTCGGCTTAAAGACCTACCCGGCAAAGGTGCGCGTCTTTGTCAAAGAGGATAAGGCAGAGATGGCGGTGGAGTATATCTCCTCCATCCTCCGGGCGATGGGCGCGCAGTCCTTCAGCGCTACCCCAAGCTTGGAAGGGGAGAACCTGCACATCACCCTGCAGGGCGACGACCTCGGTTTTGTCATCGGCCGCCGCGGCGAGACCATCGACGCCATCCAGTACCTGACCAGCCTTGCCGTCAACCGCCTGGATGGGGACTACATGCGCATCACCATCGACAGCGGCAACTTCCGCGAGAAGCGTGAAAAGACACTCGAGTCGCTGGCCAAGCGCCTGGCGCGCAACGTGGTCCGCAGCGGCCGCAGCGTCACCCTGGAGCCGATGAACCCGTATGAAAGAAGAATCATCCACGCCACTGTCTCCACCATTGAGGGGGCAACCTCCTCCTCCATCGGCGAGGAGCCGAACCGCCGCGTGGTGATCAGCTCGACCAATCCGGTCAAGAAAAACAACAACTATAAGGGCAAGAAAAAGCCGTACAACAACAAAGGTGGCCGCCGCTCCGGTTCCCGCCGTCCGCAGGGCGAGGGAAAGGGACAGGGCCAGGGCCAAAATCAGGAAAACCGCGAGGGCGGCGAGAAGAAGCCTTACGTTTTCCGCCAGAACTCCAACCGTGAGGAAGGCGAAAACCGCAGACGCCAGCCGAGAAAGGACTCCTATAAGGGAGAGCGCCGGCAGGAGGAAAAGGCAGCTTCCAACGACAACATCCGCAGCGAGGTTCCGCGCAGCACGCCGCCGAGCGAGGCGCAGGACAAGCCGCTCTACGCAAAGATTGATCTGGACTAAAATAAAACTTTTTCCAATGGGCGAAAGCATCCGCTTTCGCCCATTTTTTTGTAAAATCAAGGAAAAGGAAAGATGAATTTTACATTAATAAATTTAAACGATAGAGCTTGAGCGAGAAAACGGGAGTATTTTCAAGATCACCCAGCGGTGGACAAGGGGAGAAACGGGCTGGCTGCAAAATCCATCCGAATTTGCAGGAAGAGCCGGTTTGCTTTTGCCGCTGCCGGCAGGCTATAATAGAGGTACCCGGGAAAACAGAAAATCGATGAGCTGCAGCTTTGTTTTTATTTTTTTAAGGTGAGTGAAATCATGGAAACCGATAGGTTATATCGGGTAACAAAGCAAGATGAAACCAAACTGATCGCGCTTTTGACCGAGTGCTTTATGGGAGACCCGCTCTATCAGGGGTTGATTCCCGACAAGCACAGAAGGGAAAAGCTGCTGCCGGAGCTGTTCCGCTGCGACCTGGATGAGATGCTGGAGGACTGCGAGATCTACGCCGTCAATGAAAATCTGGACGGCATCATCGTCGTCTCGGACGAGACCGAGCCGTACAACCCCTTCCAGTATTTTGCCGAGCAGCTGTACAGCACCCTCAAGACCAACGCCTTTTTGATTAAGGATGACCCGTCGCTGGAAACCTTCTTCAACTTCCTGCGCGGCAGGGACTACCTCAACAGCAGCTGGACCGACGAGCTGGACGAAAACCGCCTGCACATCATCTACCTGGCGGTGCGCCCCTCCTGTCAGGGCAGGGGATACGCCAAACAGCTGATGAGCGCGGTGCTCGACTGCGCCGACCGCAAGGGTCTGCTGGTCAGCCTGGAAACCCACAACCCCAAAAACGTGGGCCTCTACCGCCACTTTGGCTTCTCACTGTTCGAGACAATCGACCACTACCCCGACCTGGTGCAGTACTGCATGGTGCGCCAGAGCAAGGTTCGCCTGCTGCCAAAGGCGGCCTGAAAAGCAATATCCTAAAACCCCTTCGGAGGGGCGCGCAGATGCGCGCCCCTCTTTTTGCGTTCAGCGCCGCTGCGGGCTTTTCAGAAGCGGGATTTTTTGTTATAATATAAATATCTATGCGATTGTACACAGAGGGGAAAGGGGAGGCTTTAGCATGAACGCATTTTCGGAGGATACCATCGCCGCCATCTCGACGCCGGTCGCAGCGGGCGGAATCGGGATGGTGCGCATCTCCGGCCCGCAGGCGCTGGAGGTGGCGGACCGGGTTTTCCGGTCGGTTTCCGGCAAACAGGTGCAGCAGACCGAAGGCTACCGCGGCCTGTACGGCCGGGTACACGACGAACAGGGCGAAATTGACGAGGCGGTGGTCTTTGTCTACCGCGCGCCCAAAAGCTATACTGGGGAAAATGTGGCGGAAATCTGCTGCCACGGCGGCGTGTACCTGGTGCAGCGCACGCTGCGCGCCTGCATCGCTGCGGGAGCGCGCCCGGCGCAGGCCGGAGAGTTTACCCGCCGGGCCTTTTTAAACGGCAAGATGAGCCTGACCCAGGCCGAAGCGGTGATGGACCTGATCGCCTCCCAGGGGCAGCAGAGCGCCCAGGCGGCGTTGCAGGCCAAGGACGGCACCGTCTTTTCCAAAATCCATCAGGTCATCGACCGGATGCTCTCCATCTCCTCGGCGCTGGCAGCCTGGGTCGATTACCCGGACGAGGACATCGACGAGGTCTCGGACGACAACCTGCGCGCCGGGGTGGAGGAGATCTGCCGCCGGCTGCACGACATTCTGCGCGGCTATGACAACGGTAAAATCCTGCGGGAAGGGGTCAGCACCGTCATTGTCGGGCGTCCAAACGTCGGCAAATCGACGCTGATGAACCTGCTTTCCGGACAGGAAAAGAGCATCGTCACCCAGATCCCCGGCACTACCCGCGACATCGTGGAGGACACCATCCGCCTGGGCGACATCGTGCTCAACCTGGCGGACACCGCCGGCCTGCGCGACACCGACGACCCGGTGGAGAAGGTGGGCGTCGAGCTTGCCAAAAAGCGCCTGGATACTAGTTATTTGGTGCTGGCGGTGTTCGATTCCTCGGAGGAGCTGTCCGCAGAGGACATGGAACTGATCGAGAAGATCAAGGACCGCCCGGTGGTGGCGGTCATCAATAAGAGCGACCTCTCCCGCAAAATAGACGTAGAAAAGATTCGACAGAAGATCCCGCACATCGCCGAGCTTTCGGCCAGCGCAGGGGAGGGCGTCGCCGAGCTGGAGGCTCAGGTGCGCGCGCTGCTGCACCTCTCCGACCTGGATTCGTCGGCAAGCGTCATCGCCAACGAGCGCCAGCGCGCCTGCGTCGAGCAGGCCAGCCGCACGATGGATCAGGCGCTGGAGGCCCTGCAGTCCGGGCAGACGCTGGACGCTATTAACGTCTGCATCGATTCGGCCATCGACAGCCTGCTCGAGCTGACCGGCGAGCGCGCCTCCGACGCGGTCATCGACCAGGTCTTTGCACGGTTTTGTGTAGGAAAGTAGGGAGAGAATGATAAAAGTTTTATGGGAATTGGACGAAGCGGTAGCTTTACTGGATTTGTATATAAAAAACGGGAAGGTGCTGCAAGTTCCAGATGCTCAGTTGATAAAATTGGGAGAAATATATAAAAAAAGAGCCCAACAACGAGGAATTACTACAGATGATAAATTTCGGAATCTTGCTGGCTTGAGAATGCAAATCGGATGTATTCATTATGTTGTGACAGACGGCAAAGAGGGATTAGCAAGAGCAGCAAAAGTTTTTTATGAAGCGTACGACTTATACAAGAAAAATCCTGTTCAATTCCAAGCAATACTAGATACGTTTTATAAAACGTACGGATGTGATTAACCTACTGCTAGCCTAACATGTTTTATGGGGAAAGTCACCTGGGGTGGAGGGGCGGAGCGCCCTCCCTGTGGATGCTGGAGCCGGGCGGCTTTCGCAAATCCGGGATGGGATATCGTAACGAGAGAATCAAAAGGAGTGCTTTATGGAATACACAATGGGAAGCTATCAGGTGGCCGTCATCGGCGCGGGGCATGCCGGCATCGAGGCGGCGCTGGCGGCGGCGCGGCTGGGCGCCAAAACCGCCATCTTCACCATGTCGCTCGACGCCATCGGCAATATGCCCTGCAACCCCTCGATCGGCGGCACCGCCAAGGGTCACCTGGTGCGGGAGATCGACGCGCTGGGCGGCGAGATGGGCAAGGCGGCGGACGCTACCTTCCTGCAGAGCCGGATGCTCAACCGGGGCAAGGGCCCGGCGGTGCACAGCCTGCGCGTCCAGTCGGACCGCGAGGCCTACCACCACGAGATGAAGCGCCGGCTGGAAAAGCAGAAGGGCCTGGACATCATCCAGGCGGAGATCTGCGACATCCGTCTGGAGGAAAGCGGCGCGGTTAAAGAAATTGTCACAAAACTTGGCGCGGTGTATGCGGTGCAGACAGCCATCATCTGCTCCGGCACCTTCCTGCACGGCCGCATCTATGTGGGAGATGTCTCCTACGAGAGCGGCCCGGACGGCCTACACGCTGCGGTGGGTTTAAGCGAGGCGCTCGAACGGTTGGGCGTTCATCTGCGCCGCTTTAAGACCGGCACCCCGGCCCGGGTGCGCCGCGACAGCATCGACTACGACAAGCTGGAGGTGCAGGAGGGGGACGAGAAGATCATCCCCTTCTCCTTCGAGACCCCGCGCGAGGGCCTGCGCAACCAGGTGGTCTGCCACATCGCCTACACCAACGACAAGACCCACGAGATTATCCGCCAGAACATCCACCGCTCGCCGCTCTACGGCGGGATGATTGAGGGCGTCGGCCCGCGCTACTGCCCAAGCATCGAGGACAAGGTGATGCGCTTCCCCGATAAGCCCCGCCACCAGTCCTTTGTCGAGCCGATGGGTCTAGACACCGAGGAGATGTACCTGCAGGGGCTTTCCTCCTCGCTGCCGGAGGATGTGCAGCTCGCGCTCTACCGCTCGATTGTCGGCTTTGAGCGGGTGCAGATCATGCGCAACGCCTACGCCATCGAGTACGACTGCGTCGACCCGCTCGACCTGAAAGCCTCGCTCGAATTTATCAAGGTGCCGGGCCTGTACGGCGCCGGACAGTTTAACGGAACCTCCGGCTATGAGGAAGCGGCGGCCCAGGGCCTGATTGCCGGCATCAACGCCGCGCGCAGGGTGCAGGGCAAGGAACCGCTCATCCTCGACCGCGCTTCCAGCTATATCGGCACCCTGATCGACGACCTGGTCACCAAGGGCTGCTCCGACCCCTACCGCATGATGACCAGCCGCTCGGAATACCGCCTGCTGCTGCGCCAGGACAACGCCGACCAGCGCCTGACCCCCATCGGCCACGAGCTGGGCCTGATCGGGGAGGAACGCTGGCAGCGATACCTGCACAAGCAGGAGCAGATCGAGACGGAGCGCAGGCGCATCGAGAAGCTGACCTTCGGTCCGTCGCCGGAGCTCAACCGGATGCTGGAGGAGCACGGCACCGCGCCGCTGGAAACCGGCGCGCACGCCGCCGACCTCATCCGCCGCCCGCAGATCGGCTACCAGGACCTCGCGCCCTTCGACCCGGAGCGCCCGGAACTGCCGGACGAGGTGACCGAACAGGTGGAGATCCAGATCAAGTACGAGGGCTATATTCAAAAACAGCTCATGCAGGTCGAACAGATGCGCAAACTGGAAAACCGCCTTCTCCCGGAAGGTATTCGATACGAGGAGATTCGTGGCCTGCGCCTGGAAGCGATCGAAAAGCTCCAAAGGGTTCGTCCGCACAACATCGGCCAGGCCTCCCGCATCTCGGGGGTCAGCCCGGCGGATATTTCGGTGCTTTTGATCTATCTGGAGAGCAAAAAACAGGCAGAATAACCGTTTCATGTGAAACATTTTGTCGCGGCGGAACGAACAGCCGCGGGAAAGGATAGAAAAATGATCGATCAACAACTGCTTTTGGATGGCTGCGAAGCCTTTGGCATCACCCTGCCGCAGGGCGCGGCCGAAAAGCTGGATCGCTATGCGCAGCTTTTGGTGGAATGGAATCAGAAGATGAACCTCACCGCCATCACCGAGCCGCGCGAGATTGTGTATAAACATTTTGTGGACAGCCTGCTGCTGTTAAAGGCAATCGAGCTGCCGCAGGGCGCCAGCCTGATCGATGTCGGCGCCGGCGCGGGATTTCCGTCCATGCCGGTCAAGATTGCCCGCGAGGACCTCAAGGTCACTCTGCTGGACAGCCTGCAGAAGCGCCTGACCTTTTTGCAGGAGGTCAACGTCCAGCTGGGGCTGGACTGCGCCTTCATCCACGCGCGCGCCGAGGACGGCGGCAAGGACAAAAAGCTGCGCGAGCAGTTTGACTTTGCCAGCGCCCGCGCGGTGGCGCACCTGCGGGAACTGGCGGAATACTGCCTGCCCTACGTCAAGGTGGGGGGCTACTTTATTTCGCTCAAAGGCCCGGAGGTGGAACAGGAGATCAGGGAGGCAAAGAACGCCGTCGCGACGATGGGCGGCAAGGTCGAGCAGGTTCTGCATTTTTCGCTGCCGGACGACAGCGGAAGAAGCATCGTGCTGATCAAAAAAATATCGCACACTCCGCCTTCCTTCCCCAGAACCGCCGCCAAAATGGCAAAAAAACCGATTCTCTAAATCGGTTTGCCGGACTTGAAGTCGAAATAAGTCGAATGATTTTTCTGGAAAAAAGGAATACTCTGTGCTATGATAGAGGCATGGACGCGGGACGGCAATCCGCTCCCGGTGTCCATGCCTTTTCTATTCCTATTTTCCTTTCTTTTGCTCGGCAGGTACGGTCTCCCTAAGCCGTCCCTGCGAACATTTCTGCTCCCATCATTATCTCAATCACCTGCGCCCCAGCCGGCGACCAGCCGGCTGGGCGGGGCGCTTGAGAAACAAAAGAAGGAGGAGATCAAAGCCCCATGAAAGCACTGTTGGCAAAACAGAAGATGATCAATAAGGTTGTCCTGATTCCCGAACATAGAATAAAGCCCAACCCCTATCAGCCAAGACGGGTGTTTGACCAGGAAAAGATTGAGCAGCTGGCTGCCAGCATCGCCCAGTACGGCCTGCTGCAGCCCATCACCGTGCTGCCTCTGGAGGACGGCAGCTACCAGCTGGTGGCGGGGGAGAGGAGGCTGCTGGCCTGCCGCAGGCTGCGCATGCAGGAGGTGCCCGCCATCCTGACCACCATGGATGAGGAGCGGAGCAGCGCGCTGGCGCTGGTGGAAAATATCCAGCGCTGCGATTTAAACTTCTTTGAAGAGGCGGCGGCCATTCAAAAGCTGATGAAGATGGGCGGCTATACCCAGCAGGCTGTGGCCAAAAAGCTGGGGAAAAATCAATCGACCATCGCCAATAAGCTGCGCCTGCTGCAGTTTTCCGAGCCGGTGCGGGAGGCGATCCTCGCGGCAAACCTCACCGAACGCCACGCCCGCGCTTTGCTTAACCTCAATGAACAGGGGGACGAGCAGCTCCTGCAGGCGATCAAGGCGATTCAGGAGCGGGAGATGAACGTCGCGCAGGCCGAAAAGTACATCGCTCAGCTGGAGGGCAAACAGGACAAGCCCAAGGAAAAACGGCTGTTTATCGTCAAGGATCTGCGCATCTTTTTAAACAGCATCGATAAGGCGCTGGAGACGATGAAGCTGTCCGGCATCCGAGCCAAAACCCAGATGCAGGAGGAGAACGACGAGGTGGTCTACACCATCCGTATCCCAAAGGAGAGCGCCTACGCAAAGAGTAAACACTGAGCAGGCTGAGCCTGCACCCAATTCGCGTATTGGTTTGGTGCGAAACCCTACTCGCTGCCTCGCGGCACCGAGCTTGTGTGGAAAAAATAAAAGTTTTCGCCAGCCTTTTTCAAAAGGCTGTGGTTTCCAAAGGCAAAGCCTTTGGTCGAGCTCCGCAGAGCTCGAAATTCTCTATCGTTCAAGCGCCTTTGCGGGTGAATTTTGCAATCCGAATTTCGGATTGCAAAAGAGGGGGCTTTTGTAAGAGAAAAGCCCCCTAGACAGGCTGCCGATTTGTATATCCCAGCCCAACCTTCCAGTGGATGGTTGGGCTGCTGTCGTTCATGGGAGCAAGTTTTTATAAAATAAAGTCTTCGTCCACCTTTTTCAAAAGGTGGCAGGTGTCCAGCGGGCAGCGCCTGCTGGTCGCCATGTCACGCTTGTAGCTGCCCGGGAAATAGGGGTTATGTGTAGCGTGACCCGAAGTTGAACTGTGTTCAACTTCCCGGGCTTTTATCCTGCAAGAGCCAAGTCACGCTTGTAGCTGGCCGGGGAAATAGGTTATGTGTTGCGTGACCCCGGCTTGGAGAGAACTGGTGAAGCCTTTTCCTTCGCGAAATGAACTATGTCAAAACAGGAACAAAATTTCCTCTTATCAAAACAACAGGGGGCTGACGCAAAGCGTCTGCCCCCTGCTGTTTTGCCATACAAAGAAGAGATTAAAAATGTAAGAAAATAAGAAGGTGTCAAGATTATTCAAACTGCTTGCCGTGGCCAAACGCGCCGTGGACCATGCAGGTTTTGGCGGAGAATTTGCTGCCGGCGTCCATCGCCGCCATCACAGCACCCTCCAGCTCGGATGGGTCGTGGTTGCCTTCCAGCCACTCCACAAAGGAGAGCAGGAAGGCCGTCAGGAAGGAGTCTCCTGCGCCCAAGGTGTCCAGCGCCTCGACCAGGTAAGCCGGGTGGGTGAACAGATGCTCGCCATCCGAGAAGACCGACCCGTTTTTGCCGCGGCTGGCGATGACATACCGACAGCCGCGCTGGTGAATCCGCTCACACCGGCGCTGAATCTCCTCCATGCTGGCGTCGCCGCAGGAGGTGATGGCGAAATCGATGTGAGGGCAGACCGCGTCAAATATTTCATCCGTTTCCAGAATGGAAAAGTCGTATGCAACATAAGGTTTAAGGGGACGCAGTTTTGGCAGCTCGGGGTTGATGTGGCTGTTGATGCTGGTGCAGATCAGCGAGAAGCCGTTCAGATATTCCAGGTCCGCCTCCTCAAAGTGGATCGGCTTTTCTTTGGCGACGCCGCCCTTGTTGCTGCCCAGGAATTTGCGGTCGCCGTCCACCAGGGTGATCATCGCGTAACCGTTTTCACCCTCCTCCACACGGCAGTGGGAGGTGTCGATGCCCAGTTCCCTGGCGGTGGCCTGTACCAGCTGTGCGGCCTCGTCGCTGCCAAAGACACCCATGTAGGAGGAGGAAGCTCCCAGCATGGAAGCGTAAGCGGAGAAGTTGAAGGCGTTTCCGCCCGGATACATTGTTTTGGTATGCATGTATTTATCGACAACATTGTCGCCCACACCGATGACCCTGATTGCCATATGAACACTCCTTTGTGAAAAAAACTACGAATACATTCCCAAATGTACCGGCATGTTTACAAGGATATCATAATCGCTTTTGTCGGTTTTGTCAAGTGAAAATTCATAAACTTGTACATAAAAAAATCAACAAAAAATTCAATAATTATTCTATATTGACAAACACAATTTGATATGTTAGAGTATGAATTAGCATGAATGGGTATGAATGTCAACCGGTCGGCTGCCGACAGGCTGACCGGCCGGCACATCCGAGATAAGAGCGAACAGTCAACGTGACAGGCAGAAAGGAGAAGGAGAAGAAAATCATCATTCAGTAAAAATAAAGAGGTGAAAAGCGTGATTAAGTACACAATCAAGAGACTGCTGATCGCGATACCGGTTTTCCTGGGAATTACCTTTATCGTATTTTTCCTGGTCAACATCGCACCGGGCGGACCTCTTGACATTATGGCGTCTTCCGGCGAGCTGTCCCAAAGCGACCTGGAAGCACTGAAGGTTTCCCTGGGGCTGGATAAGCCGATCATCGTCCGGTATTTTATCTGGCTTGGGGAATTGTTCCAGGGGGATCTGGGCACCTCCTACCGCACTTCGCAGGAGGTCAGCCTGATGATCGGCCAGCGCCTGCAGGCTTCGCTGATCCTGACCGGCACCGGCATCGTCATGGCAATCATCATCGGTGTCCCGCTGGGCATCATCTCGGCATACAAGCCGTATTCCAAATGGGATTCGCTGGCGAACTTCATCGCCTTTTTGGGTTCGTCGGTACCAAACTTTTTCCTGAGCTTGATTTTGATCTATGTCATCTCGGTCAAATTGGGATGGCTGCCGACCAGCGGCATGTACAGCACTTCGGGAAACCGCGAATTTGGGGACCTAGTGCAGCACCTGATTCTGCCGGCTATTGTCTGCGGCATCCAGCCGATCGGCAACTACATCAAGCAGACCAGGGCCAGCGTCATGGAGGTGCTCAACGAGGAGTACATCAAGACGGCCAGATCCAAGGGCCTGAAGGAAAACATCATCGTTGTCAAACACGCGTTCCGCAACGCGCTGATTCCGGTTGTTACCTCGATCAGCCTTTCCATCCCGTTCCTGATCGGCGGCGCGGTCGTCACCGAGCAGATCTTTGCATGGCCTGGCATCGGCAGCCTGATGGTAACCGCCATCAACAACCGCGATTACCCGGTCATCATGGGCGTCACCGTCCTGATCTCGGTCGTCGTTCTGGTTGCAAACCTGATTCTGGACCTGATCTACGCGAAACTGGATCCGCGTATCAGCTACGATTAAAGGAGGTGCGAGAGTGGTAAAAGCAGAAACAACAACGATGGAAAAACGGGTGAAAAGCCAGGCGCTGGAAAAGTTTGTGCACAACAAGCGCGCCGTCTTTGGCGTCATCGTCGTGCTGGTTATTGCCCTGTGCTGCCTGCTTCTGCCGCTGGTGATGGATCTGGATCCGTACACCACCGACGAGCTTGCGGGCTTTAACAGCGCTCCATCGGCAGAACATATTCTCGGCACCGACGATGTCGGCCGCGACCTGTTTGCCCGCCTGCTGTACGGCGGCAGAATCTCGCTCTTTGTCGGCATTGCCTCCACCATCATCAGCGTGCTGATCGGCGTTCCGCTTGGCCTGCTGGCAGGCTATTACCGCGGCATCTGGGAAACCATCATCATGCGCGCGGCGGACATCTTCATGTCCTTCCCGTCGATGATTCTGATCCTGGTGCTGGTGGCGGTGTTCGGCCCGTCCATCATGAACGTCACCATCGTCATCGGCGTGCTGGGCTGGACCTCTATGGCAAAGCTGATCTACGGCAACACCCTGTCCATGCGTGAAAAGGAGTACATCGAAGCCGCCCGCGCGATGGGTATGAAGAACAGCAAGATCATCTTCAGCGAGATTTTGCCCAACGCCATCGCTCCGGTCTGGGTCAGCATCGCGTTCCGTGTGTCCAGCGGTATCCTGACCGAATCCTCCCTGAGCTTTCTGGGCCTTGGCGTTCAGACGCCGCAGGCCTCCTGGGGCAATATTATCTTCGCGGCGCAGAACCTGCTGGTGCTCACAGCCCGTCCATGGGTCTGGATCCCACCCGGCATCTGCATCATTTTGGTCGTCATTGGCTTTAATTTTATCGGTGAGGGTGTGCGCGACGCACTCGACCCGAAGATGAAATAAACAAAAAGGAGATGTGAATTCATGAAAAAACATATGCTGCGTGTATTGAGCATGGCCATCGCGCTGACAATGTCGATGACATTTGCACTGAGCGGCTGCGGCAGCGACACCGGCAGCTCCACCTCCGGCGAAGGAACCACCTCGAGCACCGAGGAAAGCACCGGCACCGAGGAAGGCGCTTCCACCGAGGAGACCGGCGATACCGAGACAGCACAGACCACCGATTACTCGGATGTTGTCATCAACTACGGCCTCACCACTGCCTGGGATAGCTTGAATCCGTACGGCTCCTCCAGCGGTTCCACCTTCCAGCATCTGGTTCTGGATAAGCTGTATGACCGCCTGGCCTACATCACCGAGGCTGCGGAATCGATCGAGCCAAGAGCTGCCGAGTCCTGGGAATCCTCCGAGGACGGCATGACTGCCACCTTCCATCTGGATCCGGACGCAAAATTCCACGACGGCACCCCGGTCACCGCGAACGACTGGGTATTCACCGCCTACCTCATCACCGATCCAAACTTCGACTTCGGTATGAAGAGCGAGTTCAAATTCTTTGAAGGCACCGACGACAGCGGCGTCAGAACCGGCGACACCCTCGGCATCGAAGCGGTCGACGACACCACCCTGGTCATGCACTTCAAGACCCCAACCCCGGTTGAAGACTGGATCATGCTGCACAACAAATACTTCTATGTCCTGCCAGAGCACCTGCTGGGCGACATGGATCCGGCGGAAGTAAACGCTTCCGACATCTGGGATAACCCGAACGACCTGGGCTCCGGCCCCTGCACCTATATCTCCGAACTCTCCGGCAGCCAGCTTGAGCTGGGCTCCTTCGCGGATTACCAGCTGGGCGCTCCAAAATTCGGCAAACTGGTTTACACCGTTATCTCCGCCTCCAACACCGTCACCTCCGTTATGACCGGTGAGCTGGATATGTTCATCCAGAGCGCCAGCATCGAGGACTCTCTGGCAGCGGAAGAGATGGGTCTGCCGGTACAGAAATCTGACCTGCCGACCAGCATCGTCGCTTTCCTGATCAACAACCAGAACGTTTCCGATAAGCGGATCCGCCAGGCGATGAACCTTGCCATCGACAAGGAAATGCTGATTGAACAGAACGTTGAGGGCCAGGGCGTCCCGTCCGCAACCTTCATCATCCCAGGCTCCGAGTACGACGCGGGCATCGAGTGGTCCAGAGACGTCGAGCAGGCCAAAGCCCTTCTGGAAGAGGCCGGATGGGACAGCAGCCAGACTCTGACCATGGCCGTCACCTCCACCAGAGAGAGAATGGCAGCTGTTATCCAGCAGAACCTGGCCGAGGTCGGTATCAACATCGAGATCCTGACCGTTGACCTGGCGACCGAGTTTGCGGGCCTGCAGGACGGCACCTACGATCTGGGTATCTGCGGCTCCACCGCCACCAACTACCCGCTGTGGATGGAAGGCTACTACGATTACAGAAACGCGACCTACTGCCAGATCACCGATCCGACCTTCGCGGAATATCAGGAAGAGATCGCTGCCGCTCTGGACGAAAGCATCCGCAAGGACCTGGTCAACGAGTATCAGCAGTTCTGGTATGACGAGATGCCTCTGGTTATGCTCTACCACGCTTATTCGTTCAGCGTCGTCAGCCCAAGAATGTCCGGCGTCCATCAGTCCGACTCCGGTATGCTCAACGAAGCAGTTTGGAACTGGGAAGTAACCGAATAACACTGTTTTGATGATGAGGGTGCATCAAATATCTTTGATGCACCCCTTTCAGAATCACGGATTTGGTGCTTTTGCCAGCCGGATCATGGAAGAAACAAATAAAGGAGGAAACCTCTCATGCCAGAGCCTTTATTGAAAGTGGAAAACTTAAAGGTCAGCTTTAAAATTAAAAAACAGAAAACAGCGGCAGTAGAGGACGTAAACTTCTCCCTGGATGAAGGAAAGATTATCGGCATTGTAGGAGAATCCGGCTGCGGCAAAAGCGTCACGGCAACCTCAATCCTGCGGCTGATGCCGCCCAGCCTGTGTGAAATTGACGAGAACAGCAAGATCCTGTTCCAAGGCAAGGATCTTTCCAAGGCCTCCAACGCGGAGATGCGGGACGTGCGCGGCAACAAGATCTCGATGATCTTCCAGGAGCCGATGACGTCGCTCAACCCGGTCTATACAATCGGCGCGCAGATGGTGGAGATGCTGCAGACCCACCAGAAAATTTCCAAGCACGACGCCATGCAGAAAAGCATCGAGATGCTGGAAAAGGTGGGCATCCCCTCGCCGGAACAGCGGATCAAGGAGTACCCGCACCAGCTTTCCGGCGGCATGCGGCAGAGGGTCATGATCGCCATGGCGCTCTCCTGCAACCCAAAGCTGTTGATTGCCGACGAGCCGACCACCGCGCTGGACGTCACCATCCAGGCGCAGATCCTGCGCCTGATGCGCCAGCTGACCCACGATTTCAACACTTCGGTCATCCTGATCACCCACGATATGGGCGTTGTGGCGGAGATGGCGGATCACGTCATGGTCATGTACGCCGGCAAGGACGTGGAGTACGGCACACTGGAGCAGATTTTTGACCACCCGCTCCACCCCTACACCAACGGCCTGCTGCGCTCCATCCCGCGCATCAACCAGAGAAAAGATGAACGTCTTTACACCATTGATGGAACCGTTCCCACCCTGGACGAGATGCCAAAAGGCTGCCGCTTCTGCACCCGCTGCAAGGAAGCGACCCAGAAGTGCTGGGAACAGGACCCCGGCATGCACACCCTTGCGGATGGCCACAAGGTGAGATGCTGGAAATATGTTGAGGAAGGAGGAAGTACAGATGGGAGCTCCGCTGCTGGAAATCCATGATTTACAAAAACACTTCCTCGTGAAAAAGAGCTTTTCGGCTCAAAACCGCGTCTACCTCAAAGCGGTGGACGGCGTTGACCTGACGATGGAAAAAGGAGAGACAATCGGCTTGGTAGGCGAGTCCGGCTGCGGAAAATCGACGCTGGGACGCACCATCCTAAAGCTGCACTCGGTCACCGGCGGCCAGATTGTCTATGAAGGGAAGGATATTACCAAATACACACCCGACCAGATGATGGAGTACCGCAGAAAGATGCAGCTGATCTTCCAGGACCCGTTTGCATCGCTCAATCCAAGAAAGACCATCATGCAGTCGGTGGAGGCGCCGCTGGACCTCTCGCACGACATCCCCAAGGCGGAACGCCGCGAGCGGGTCATCAAGATGCTGGATGTTGTCGGCTTGGGTGAAAAATACCTGAATAAATATCCGCACGAACTTTCCGGCGGCCAGCGCCAGAGAATCGTCATCGCTAGGGCCCTGATCAACAACCCCGAAATGGTCGTCTGCGACGAGCCGGTTTCGGCGCTGGACGTTTCGGTCCGCTCCCAGGTGCTCAACCTGCTCAAGGATTTGCAGGAACAGATGAATCTGGCCTACCTCTTTATCTCCCACGACCTGAGCGTCGTGCAGTACATCTGCGATAAGGTCGCGGTTATGTATTTGGGCAAGATTGTAGAAATTGCGAACAAGGAGGACCTCTTTACAAAGCCGCTGCACCCCTACACCAAGGCGCTGCTGTCGGCCATCCCCGTTCCGGATATCCACCACAAAAAGGAGGAGATCATCCTGGAAGGCGAGGTCCCAAGCCCGCTGAAGCCGCCGAAAGGCTGCCGCTTCCACACCCGCTGCCCCTATGCGACCGAACGCTGCTCGCAGGAGATGCCGCAGCTGACCGACGTGGGCGGCAAGCGCAAGGTTGCCTGCCTGCGCTATCAGGAAATCAACAGCTAGAAAAAAGGGGAGGGGAACAACGATGCTTTATATCAACCAGCGCAAATATCCCGATATGCCGTATCAGCATAACCTCAAACACGGCGGCGCACCGGCGGATAAGTCCAACATCTCCTCGGCAGGCTGCGGCCTGTGCTGCCTGTGCATGGTGGTGGAGAACATGACCATGCACAGCTTCTCCCTGGAGGAGTGCCGGCAGATGGTGTATGACCTCAAGGCCAACATGAGCGCCGGCAGCGACCTGCAGATTATGGGCCCCGCCGTAGCGGAAAAGTTTGGCCTGACCTACGACCAGACCGACGATATCAACAAAATGCTGGCCCACGTCCATGCCGGCGGCATGGCGGTGGCCAACTCCGGCGGCGACCGGGAAGGCTACGAGGGCGTCTTTACCCACGGCGGACACTACATCCTGGTGGTCTCTGCCGACGAGACACAGGCCTGCATCCTTGACCCGGCGCTGGAGCCCGGCAAGTTTGACTCCCCGGGCAGAAAGGGCAAGGTGGAAGTCCACGAGCCGTTTGCTTACTGCGACTTCTCCGTTTTGAAAAAAGATTGCGAAAACCGCAGCCCGGCATATTATCTCTTTGCCAGAAAGCGGTAACCTTAACAGGAGGTGAAAGTGCGATGGATTTAAATCTGTACCTCAAGCAGCTGGAAACGCTGGTCAACATCGACAGCGGCTCCCATAACGCGGCGGGCGTCAACAAGGTCGCCGACGTGATCGAAGGCTGGTACCGGGACCTGGGCTGGCACGTCGTCAACCACGACGTCGGCCCCGAGGCGGGCAGACTGATGGAGATCTCCAACCGCCCCGCCGATCACTATGATGTGATGTTTGTCGGCCACATGGACACCGTCTTTCCGGACGGCACAGCCGAAAAGCGCCCCTTCTCGATGGACGAGGAAAACGTCTACGGCCCCGGCGTCGGCGACATGAAAAACGGCGACACCGCCATGTATCACGTTGCGCTCAATGCGGACCCAAAGGTTTTGGAGAACCTGAACATCTGCATGCTCTATAACCCCGACGAGGAGATCGGCAGCCGCTATTCCCGCGAAAAGATGGACGAGATCGGCAGAAAGGCCGACATCATCGTCGTCATGGAGTCGGCCGGCAATAAGGGCACCCGCCACTGCTTCGCGCGCAAGGGCTCGATGGGCTACGAGCTGGAATTTCACGGACAGGCGGCGCACGCCGGCTTTATGTTCAGCGTGGAAAACGCCTCCGCCATCCTGGAGATGGGCCATTACATCGTCGAGCTGATGGCTCTTGCCAGCCGCGAGGAGGACACCACCGTCAACGTCGGCCTTGCTTCCGGCGGTACAGCGGGCAATGTCGTCCCGGATTTCGCCAAGCTGAGCGTGGAGATGCGGTTTAAAAAGGAATCGGAACGCCAGCGCATCGAGCAGGCGGTTCAGAAGATGGTGGAGGGCGAGCCCTTTGTCAAGGGCGTTCAAACCGTCGTCGTCAAACATCGCTCCGGACCTCCGATGATGAAGTCGGAAAAGACCGCCGCCTTTGTCGAAAGGCTGTATAAGCTCGCCGACGATCTGGGCATCCACTTTGAGGAGAAGGATCGGGGCGGCGGCTCGGACGGCAACCACCTCTCGCGTTGCGGCACCGACCCCATCGTCTTGGACGGCATGGGCCCGCACGGAGCACTGGATCACAGCGAAAAGGAGTACGGTTATTACCCCTCCGCAGTGGATTGCGTCCGCCTGCTATGCGCGATGCTCGAGATGATCAGCAATGATAAGCAGCAGAAAAAATAAAAACTGGACATAAAGCCGGAGGAAAGGGAGAGACGTATATGGAAATCAAACAAATCATCACCGAAATTAAACAGAAGCTGGATGCCAAGGGCGGACTCAAGCATGTCTATTTTGTGGCCTGCGGCGGCTCCAAGGCGGCCATTTTCCCGGGACTGTACCTGCTCCAGAGCGAGGCCAAAACCTTCAGCGCCACCACCTACACCAGCAATGAGTTTGTCCACGCCACCCCAAAGGAGCTGGACGAGCGCTGCGTGGCGGTCATCTGCTCGCTGAAAGCGACGCCGGAGACGGTGAAAGCGGTCGAAACCGCCAACGCCAAGGGCGCCATCACCATCGCGATGACCGGCTCGATGGAAACCGGCATGGCAAAGGTTGGCCAGTATGTTGTTGTGTACTCCAACGGTGCTCCGCAGGATTACAGCAACTCCAACCAGGCCTGCTCGCTGCGCATCGGCTTTGAGCTGCTGCATCAGATCGAGGGCTGGGACAAATACGACAAGGCGATGGACGCCTACCAGTACATCAACGAGATTGTGGACGAGGCCAAAAAGGAGTGCCTGCCTGCAGCCCAGGCCTGGGCGGAGAAGGAAAAGGACGAGCCGGTTTTCTATGTGCTGGCTTCCGGCTCCAACTATGGCGTCGCCTACTCGATGTGCTGCTGCCACTTTATGGAGATGCAGTGGAAGCACGCGGTCTGCCTGCACACCGGCGAATATTTCCACGGCCCGTTTGAGACCACCGACAAAAAGCTGCCGATGGTGCTGATTATGGGCGAGGGCAGAACCAGAGCGCTCGACGAAAGATGCTTAAAATTCCTGAAGACCTACGCCGAAAACTTTATTGTCATCGACTTCAAGGAGCTGAATAAGGGCAGAATCGATCCGGATGTCGTCGAGTTCTTCAACCCCGTCGTCCTCATCCCGATCGAGCGCTACTATGTCTTCCAGATGTCCCAGGTCACCGGCCACTCGATGGACGAAAGAAGATATATGTACAAGGTAGAGTACTAATTTGTTAATGGCAATTCTCTAAAATTCGCAAAGCGACAGTGAAATGCGCAGCAAGGCTCATTCTTCCACGGGATGGGATCCCTGCTGCGCATTTTCTGTCTCAAGGCTTCGCCTGATGTCAAAAATTATTTTTAGGTGTAGAATACAGGCAGAAAATAGTGCCTTTTTCTGGCTTTTTTTAGGAACTATTCCCCTTGTATTGTGTTCTTACAATGTATTATAATTAGAGTAATCTCTCTGTGAAGATGACATGACGAAATGATACCAATGATAAAGGGGGGAAATGCAGATGTTGGATCCAACCGCAATCACGCCGCTGTACGTTCAGCTGATGAATATGATCGAGGAAGATGTCAGCGCCGGCCGCTATCATACGGGAGATCGCCTGATGACCGAAAAGGAAATGGCGGAAACCTACCACATCAGCATCAACACCGTCCGCCGCGCGATCGATAAGCTGATTGAAAAAGGACTGGTCGAACGCAAACAGGGAAAAGGAACCTTTGTCACCAAGCCCAAATTTGAGCGCAACATGAAAAAGCTGCAGAGCTTCACCGAACTGTGCCATCAGATTGGCGTGAAGCCGGGCGGCAAGATGCTGGAGAACAAGGTGGTCACCGCGGATGAGAAGACGGCCAGAAGGCTGGATATTCCTGTCGGCAGCAGGGTGGTCTTTCTTTCCAGGGTGCGTTATGCCGACCAGGAACCGGTGGTCATCGAGGGAAACTATTTCCCGATGGAGTATTCCTTCCTGCTCGACAATGATTTTGACAACAATTCGCTGTTTGATTTCATCGAAGAAAAGACGGGCAAGCGCATTGCCAGCTCAGAAAAACGCATCGAGCTTTGCCGCGCCACTGCCCATGAGGGAGAGCTGCTGCGGGTAAAAAAGGGTGAGTACCTGCTCTATGTCAAGAGCACAGCCTACGACGCAAATGGGATTCCGATGTATGTAGGAACACAGCTGATCAATGGAGAACGCTTTTCCCTTTATGTTTATGAATCTGCAATTTAATGGGCAGCGCCCCAAAATAAAGAGGCTCGGGTCAATTTTGATTGACCCGAGCCTCTTTTTGTGGTGAATCATAAAAAGGGTTTACAAAAGAAAGGTTACTGCAGAGGGTTGTAGACGGTGCCGACAAACAGCGGCGCCTCATCCTGCGACTCGATGACAAAGAGGAATGGGCGGTCGAGCGAGAAGTCGTACTCCTCCATCGGGACCGGCATGCTCATCCGCATCAGATCCATCTTGGTGTAGGCGGCAGCTTTGCAGCCGTTCTCGTCCACCTCGACGTGGCTCTCCTGCTTGACGCTGGAGAGGGCAACGCGCTCATCGGTGATGCCGGAAAGGTCCGCTTTGCCTTCCAGCAGCTCCTCCAGACCAAGGGACTTGCAGGTCTCGTTGAGGTCAAACTCGCTGTCGAAGCTGAATTTTGGCAGCTTCAGGTTGACATCGGCGTAACGGACGGAACTTTCCTCCTGCTCGGAGAGAATCTGCTCCAGGCTTTCCTGGTCAAGCAGCGTCTCCAGAGCGTTGCCCTCCTTTGGCAGGACAAACTTCATGGTCTGCCCGCCTTCAAACGGAACCTCAAACAGGGTGTAGTCGCCGGTCTCGTAATAGGCAGCGCCCTGGAAGGTCCGATTCATATAGGTGGCATCCACCTCGCTGCCGTCCTCGAGGGTGAAGGTTTCCTCTGTGTTGTTGGCGGCGTCAAAGGAATCGACCCAGGCCCCTTCAAAGTACAGGGTGTTGATGATCGAAAGAATCTGGTCCGGATTTGCCTGGAAGGTTGGGTTCAGCAGGCCACTGGTCTGCTCGGAGATCCATTTGGCCATCGCATCGGCGGTCGCCTGCTCAGAGAAGTCCACCGAATAGGCCGAGGCGTAGAACTGCTCCGCTGCGTTCTTGGCGAACTCTTCCTTAATTGGGTAGTCCTCCTGCAGCCAGAGAGAACTGGCGATCTTTAAGATACCGCCCTCCTCGTCGCTGTAGTTGCTGTTATAGAATTTATTCAGGCCGTTGGAGATCACCTTCATGTTGGTCGATTCCAGCGCCTTGGCAATGTCGCGGGAGGTCTGGCCGCTCGCACCGCTGCCCAGCACGCCCAGCGCATAGGCGAAGCTGATCGGCGAATAGGTCTGGTTGGTGCCGTTCTCGGTCAACACCATCGAGGATGTTTTGGCACCAAATTCCTGCATACTCTCGATAAAGGCCTCGGATGCCTGGTTGGCTTCCAGGAAGTCGTACTGCTCCTGCGCATCCTCCGGGATGTCCGGCTCGGTGACGCGGGCAACCGGCTTGATCACCTTTGGCTGCGCCGGCAGAACCTGGATGGTTGGGCTGGACGAGTTGGTGCTGCCGCCGTCTGCACTGTAGGAGACGCCTGCCATCGAGAGCAGCATCGCTGCGCAAAGGGCAACGGTGAGAATCTTTTTCATCATTTCATAAACCTCCTAAAATTTGGTCGGTCGAAATCAAAGGGTTCAACAACCTCTTTCCTTATAGGTGCATCCATATTTGGAATTTGTTGCAGCTTCTTTAAAAAAAGTTTTTGTTTCACATGAAACATCGGCAACCTTCTGCGCGGAAACGTTTCACGTGAAACAAAGACGCGGGAGGAAACGACCCTGTTTCACGTGAAACAGGAGGGGAGAATAAGAAGAAAAAGGTTTCACGTGAAACATGGACGGACAAAAAGGTGAAAAAGACAAAAGGAGGGAGGAAAAAGGGAGTTTTTTCTTTCCTTTCGGCGACAGATGTGCTATAATCAAACTAAATCCGATGTTTTGCGCGTCAGCGCCGGGAAAGGATGTTGTTGATATGAGTAAAGTGATTGCGGTAGCAAATCAAAAGGGCGGCGTCGGCAAGACGACCACCGTCATCAATCTGGCTGCCGGTCTGGGGAAATCGGGAAAGAAGTGCCTGCTGGTGGACATCGACGCGCAGGGCAACGCGACAAGCGGCCTGGGGGTCAACAAGCGCGAGGTGACCTGCTCGACCTATGAGCTGCTCAGCGGGGAGGAACGGGCCTCCAAGGCGGTCATCAAAACCGAGTTTAAAAATGTGGACCTCATTCCGTCCAGCATCGATCTGGCGGCGGCGGAGCTGGAACTGGGCGATGTGCCGGAGCGCACCATGAAGCTGCGGCAGGCGCTGGCTTCGATCCGGGACAACTACGACTATATCCTGATCGACTGCCCGCCGGCAATGGGTCTGGTGACCCTCAATGCCTTCGCGGCCTGCGACAGCGTGCTGATTCCGATTCAGTGCGAGTATTATGCACTGGAGGGACTCTCCCAGCTGATGGCGACCGTCCGGCAGGTCAAGCGGCTGTACAATCCGGTCATCGAGGTGGAGGGCATCCTGCTGACCATGTACGACAAGCGGCTGCGCCTGACCGAGCAGGTGGAGGAGGAAGTCAAGAAGCACTTCCCCGATAAGCTGTACAAGACGGTTATCCCGCGCAACGTCCGCCTGTCGGAAGCGCCCAGCTTCGGTATGCCGGTGATGTATTTTGATAAGCTTTCCAAGGGCTCCAGGGCCTATATGGACCTGGCAAAGGAGTTTTTGAAGAAGAATCGTGTTAAGAAAGGATAGGGGGAATCAGGATGGCAAGAGCGAAAAAAGGAGGGCTCGGCAAGGGGCTGGACGCCCTGTTTATGGACAATGAAACGGTGGACAGCGGGGGAGTGGTCACCCTGCGCCTGAGCCAGATCGAGCCAAACCGCGACCAGCCGAGAAAGATCTTCTCGGAGGAGGCGCTCAACGAGCTGGCGGATTCCATCCGGGAGCACGGTGTGCTGCAGCCGCTGCTGGTGCGCCCCCTGCCGGGCGGCAGCTATCAGCTGGTGGCAGGCGAGCGCCGTTGGCGCGCCAGCCGCATGGCGGGCCTGCAGGAGGTCCCTGTCGTCATCCGGGAGATGGATGAGGAGCAGGCGATGGAGATCGCGCTGATCGAAAACCTGCAGCGCGAGGACCTCAACGCCATCGAGGAGGCGACCGGCTATAAGCAGCTGATGGAGCGCTACGGCATGACCCAGGAGCAGGTGGCAAAACGGGTGGGCAAGTCCCGTCCGGCCATCGCAAACGCCCTGCGCCTGCTCAACCTGCCGCAGAAGGTCATGGATATGGTGGGTGAAGGGGAGGTTTCCCCCGGACACGCGCGCGCGCTGCTGGCCTTTGACGATCAGGATCGGATTGTGGAGATCGCACAGAAGGTCAAAACCGGCAAATATTCGGTGCGCGACATCGAGCGAATGGCCAAAAATCAGGACGAGAAGAAGGAAAAAGCCGCAAAGGCCCCGGAAGAACCAGCCTGGGGTGGCAAGAGCGCCTTCCTGACCGAGATGGAAATTGCGATGAGCATGGAGATGGGCAGAAAGGTGAGAATCATCCCCAACGGCGAGGGCGGTACCTTGCAGATCCAGTTTTGGGATGAGGAAGATTTGAAATCGCTGGCGGAGAAGTTTGCGAAGTACTAGCTTTGGCTGCCACAGGGAAAATAAAAGTTTTGGTCAAGCTTTTTCAAAAGCTTGTGGTTTCCAAAGGCAAAGCCTTTGGTCGCCCGCCGCAGCGGGCGAAAAGCCTTATCCGTTCAAGCGCCTTTTGAAGGGAAAATCGGCAAGAGAAATTTCTCTTGCCGATTGGGGAACTTTTTGTAAGAGAAAAAGTTCCCAGCTTGCTGCCGATTAAGAGAAACCAGCAAAACCTCCCGGTGGGAGGTTTTGCTGCAAGTAGGGACCGAAGCTCCCGAGAGCAGGAGAGAGCGCAGCGATTCTCCTGCTTCCTCTGGGGTGGATGGTTGGAATTGGAATGCAGGTTCGCAGATGAGCGGTTGGAAGGATGAATCATGCCGCGATATGAGTATAAGGTCGTTACCATTCCGATAAAGCTGGGGTTTGATTTTGAGCAGAAATGCCGTCAGCTCGAAGAGAGCATGAATGAACTGGGGGCAGAAGGGTGGAAGTTTTGCGCGTCGCTGAACGGGGCGTTTCTGCTGATGCGGGAAGTGGAAGAATAGGAAAGGCGGGTGGTGAAAAACCACCCGCCTTTCCCGATTGCAAAAAAATTAAAAAGGAAGGGTTGAGAGATTGAAAAAAGAAGATTATAATAGTAGATAAAGCGCAATCAAATCAGGAAAAGGAGGAGAGCTGCTTTGAGCGCGACAGTTGAATTTTTTGAACAGGATTTCATTGTGGGACAGTACGAGTGCGACTGTAACGGGAGAATGAAGGCAGGGGCGCTGATGGCCCAGAGCCAGGCAATCAGCACCAACCACTGCAACGAACTGGGGCTGACCATCGACGTTTACCGCCGGACACACACCGTTTTTCTGCTGGCGAAGGCGTCGCTGGAGATTTATCACGACATCAAGGTGGGGAATAAGCTGCGGGTTGTGACCCGGCCGTCCGGCCCAAAGCGCGCCATCTATAACCGATACACCAGCTTTATCAACGAGCAGGGGATCGAGATGGCGGCGCAGGATTCCAAATGGGTGCTGGTAGATACCGATACCCGCAAGATTCTGCGGGACCCGCCGGAGGATTTGGACTTTCCGTTCCGCATCCAGGAGATTCCGGAGCAGGATCTTTCCATCCCGAAGGTGCGCGACGCGCAGCAGACAGCGGTGGAGCGGGTGACCTATTCCCGCACCGATGACAACGGACACCTGAACAATACCCAGTATGCCGACATCATCCTGGACAACCTGCCGTTTTCCGCGACGGTGGAGCGCAGGCTGAAAAAGCTGGTCATCAACTATCACAGCGAGGCCAAGATGGGCGAGGAGCTGGCGATCCTGTGCAAGGAGCTTGGGGAGAGCGACGGCATCGCGCCGGGAACGGTGGGATATTACGTCACCGGCAGGAAGGACGACGGCAAAAAGTGCTTTGAGGCGCTGGCCTGCTTTGAATAAGGAAAGAATCCGTGGAGGTTTTGCCTTCACGGATTTTTTATGCGGCAGAAATTGGAATGAGAATAGAATATGATCTCCTTGTATGAATAAAAAGAAAAGGGGCAAAATAAAAAAAGTCGAAAAAATTGAAAGAAAGGGGTTGACAAATTAAAAAATCTATTATATAATTTAGGACGTTGATTACGGCACTCGCCGTGTCTCTCTATATGGCGGCATAGCTCAGCTGGCTAGAGCATTCGGTTCATACCCGAAGTGTCGATGGTTCAAATCCATTTGCCGCTACCATTTGTCAGAAATCTGCTCCTGCAGTTTTTCATATATGTGCGGCCCGTTGGTCAAGCGGTTAAGACACCGCCCTTTCACGGCGGTATCGCGAGTTCGATTCTCGCACGGGTCACCAGAAACGGATTCCGGTTTCGGAATCCGTTTTTTTGTTGTCTGCGGATGGATTGCGGCAAATCCGCAAAAATGGACAAAAAAGAGGAGAATTTTTACATCCTGAAAGAAACTTAAAAAAATCCCAATATTTTCTTAAAACAATCCGGAGGGATATCCTGTACACTTAATGTAAGACGCTTAAAAGGGAGATGATTTTTTGCTGGAAGTGAAGAATCTGAGCAAGCGCTATGGGGAAAAACAGGCGCTGCGCTCGGTCAGCTTTTCCATTCAGGGCCGGGAAGCGGTCGGCTTTTTGGGCATCAACGGTGCGGGCAAGACCACGACGATGAACATTTTGACCGGCTATATTTCCGCTTCGGACGGGGATGTGGTGATCGACGGGATCGATGTGCTCACCGACCCGCTCAAGGCAAAGACCAGGATCGGCTATCTGCCCGAGCAGCCGCCGGTCTATGGGGACATGCGGGTGGACGAATATTTAAACTTTATCTATCAGCTGAAAAAGGTGAAGAAAAACAAGGCCATCCGGCAGAACCGGGAGGAATATCTACAGGGCATCATGGAGCTGGTGGGGATCACCGACGTCTCCAAGCGGATGATCCGCAACCTCTCCAAAGGATATAAGCAGAGGGTGGGTTTGGCGCAGGCGCTGATCGGCGACCCGGAAATTTTGATTCTGGACGAGCCGACGGTCGGGCTGGACCCGGCGCAGATCATCGAGATCCGGCAGCTGATCCGCGACCTTGCCAAGACCCGGACGGTGCTGCTTTCCTCCCACATCCTGTCCGAGGTGCAGGCGGTGTGCGACCGAATTATCATCCTGCATCAGGGAAAGATTGTGGCCGACGGCAGGACCGAGCAGCTGGCCGACCAGCTCTCCGGTCATCTGCAGATCGAGCTGGAGATTGAGGGCAACGAACGCACCGTGCTGGAGACGCTGCGCAAAATCCCGCAGATCGGGCGGGTTCAGTCTCAGGGCGGCATCCAGTACACCGTCTATCTGCCGGACGACTGCACCGACAGCAGCGCAGTGCGGCGGGCAATCTTCAAGGCCATCAGCAGGACCGACTGCGCCATCCTTTCGATGAGCCGCAAGAACTACAGCCTGGAGGAGGTCTTCCTGCGGCTGACCAGCGGCGATGCGGAGGAGCCACAGCAGGAAGCGGAAAAGCCCGGCGTGGCGCAGCAGGAGCCGGCAAAGTCCGAGGCGACCGAACAGCAGGAAGCAGAAAAACCCGACACAGCAGAGCAGGACGGGCAGACGCCGCTGTTTGATACCGAGCGCGCGCAGAGAGAGGCCGGCGAGCAGCAGGAGAAAGGGGAATAGAGCGAGATGACAGCGATCTATCAAAGGGAGATGCGCTCCTACTTAACCTCGGCGGTGGGGTATGTTTTTCTGGCGGTGTTTTACGCCATCGCGGGGTACTACTTTTTTGCCACCTCGCTGGTGAGCAACAGCACCGACTTAAGCTATGTGTTTTCCAACCTGTTTTCCATCGTCATCTTTCTGGTGCCGATGCTGACCATGCGGCTGTTCAGTGAGGAGCGCCGCCAAAAGACTGAGCAGGCGTTGTTCACCGCGCCGGTGAGCTTCACCGGGGTGGTGATGGGCAAGTTTTTGGCGTGCCTGACCATGTACCTGCTGGGGATGGGGGTCACGCTGCTGTATTTTCTGGTGATGTGCGCCTTTCAGATTCCGGACGTGGCGGTGTTCTGCGGCAACTTTTTGGGATTGTTTTTGCTGGGGGCGGCGCTGTGCGCCATCGGCATCTTTATCTCGTCGCTGACCGAGAGCCAGGTCATCGCGGCGGTGGGTTCGCTGGCGATCGGGCTGTTTTTGCTGTTTGCCAACAGCTTCACGCCGGTGGTTTCGAGCGAATGGATCAACGCGGTGATGGACGGAATTTCCTTTTACCAGCACTATCTGGACTTCACCAGGGGGCTGCTCAACCTTTCCGACCTGACCTTCTTTGTCAGCGTAACGGCGCTGTTTTTATTTTTGACGGTGCGGCATCTGGAACGCCGCAGAATCTCGTAGGAAGGGGGAAGAAGAGATGAACAAGCACGATTCGGCAGGCGCAAAACAGCAATCGCCAAAAAAGGAAAAGCACAAGGCGACCCGGCGGCAGAAATATCTGATGCTGTCCGGCGCGACCACCTTTTTGATTGTGGTGGCGCTGGTGCTGATCAACGTCCTGACCATCTACATCACCGACCGCTATCCGGTGACCATCGACCTGACCCCGGAGAAGGTGTTCCAGCTGACCGACCAGTCCAAGGAATATATAGCACAGCTGAGCAAGCAGGTGACGGTGCAGGTGATGACCTCGGAGGAAAACTTCATCGCCGGGGGCGAATACTATGTGCAGGCCAACGCGGTGCTCAAGGAGTACGAGAAGTATTCCGACCAGATCACGCTAGAATATGTCGATCTGCTGGAAAATCCGTCGCTGGCCTACCAGTATGAGGACGTGCAGATCGGGGACATTGTGGTCTCCTGCGGGACACGGTCCCAGACGCTGGACGCCTACGACCTGTTTAATGTTGAGAGCGGCTCCTATTACGGCAGCTACATCACCTCCTCCAAAGCGGAGCAGGCGATGACCTCGGCGATCATGAACGTGACCAGCGAGACGCAGGTCAAGGCCGCGGTGCTGTCCGGGCATGGGGAACAATCCCCCGACGGGCTGACCGCGCTGATGGAGAGCAACAACTTTGAGATTGTCACCGTCAGCCCGGCGACCGAGGAGATTCCAAGCGATGTGGACGTGCTGATCTGGATGGCGCCGACCAATGACCCCGACCAGGAGGTGCTGGACCGCATCGACAGCTTCCTTTCCAGCAACGAGGAAAAGACGCTGCTCTACTTTGCGGACACCACCCAGCCCGAGCTGCCGCGGCTGGAGAGCTTTTTGGAGAAGTGGGGCATTGGGGTGCAGGCAAGCTCAATCATCGAGACCGATAGCCAGCACATCATCAACATGAACCCGTACTTCTCCACCACCAGCATCAGCAACCTGACGCTGACCGACACGATGACCGACACCTCCATCCCGATCACCATGCCGTTTGCGCGGCCGCTGGAGCAGGTGTATGAGACCAACATGGATATCAGCACCGAGGTGCTGCTGGAATCGACCGAAACGGCGACCACCATCTCCTACGGCATCACCGAGGAGGAGCTGGAAAACTGGACGCCGGAGGAATACGGCCCCTTTGCGCTGGCAATTCTCTCCACCAAGAGCTTTGAGGACGGGTCGACCAGCCAGGTGGTTGCCTTCGGCTCGGCGGTATCGATCAGCGATTCGCTGCTTTCCAGCGGGTCGTTCTGCAACGCGGATTACTACCTTTCGGTGCTCAACACCCTGACCCACCGGGAGAACGTCATCTCGATTCAGTCCAAGACGCTGGGCGGCCAGGAGCTGGGGCTGAACACCGCGCAGGTCTTTATCATCGGCATCGCCTTTATGATTGTGGTGCCGGTTGTGGTGCTGATCTGGGGAATGTGGATCTGGTACCGGAGACGAAACGCGTAAGGCTTTTGCTGTAAAAGAATACAAAAAGTATATTCCTGACGAAATTTAACAGATTTTGCGCCTTTTCCCGTTCCTGAGCACCGCGAAAACCGGAGGCGGGCGGGCCGCAGGTCTTTCGTGGAAAGGAAGTTTGAATATGAAAAAACAGACGGTCACGCTGCTGCTCAGCCTCCTGGTGGTGCTGGCGCTGCTGGGGCTGATGATCTTTCTGATGGTGCGCTTTCAGAGCGGGGAGGAACAGGAGGAGCAGACGGTGGGCTCCTCGCAGGAGGAGACGGTGCTGATGCAGGTGGCGGCGGACGCGATCAACACCCTGTCGATTGAAAATCCATCCGACAGCTTCACGCTGGTCAACGAGGGAGACGGCTTTGTGGTCGAGGGGCTGGAGGGCGTCTCGGTCTCGAGCTTAAACGTCAACAACCTGGTCGACCTCTTTGCTCCACTGACGGCGCAGCGGCAGCTGCTTTCGGCCGAGGAGCTGACGGTGGGGGATTCCGGCGAGCAGCTCATGCAATACGGACTGGATAATCCGGAGTATATTATCCGGATTGTAACGACCGATGGGGCCGAGCTGACCCTCGAGCTGGGGGATTCCGCCCTGGACGGCAGCAGCGTCTACGCGCTGTATGAGGGCGGGGTGTATTTAATCAGCGACGACATTCTGGACAGCGTGTCCAAGACGCGGTACTCCTTTTTGGACAACGAGATCACCAAGGTGGAGCCGAGCGACTATGACAAGGCGGTGATCGAGCTGTCCGGAACGGTGCGGCCCCAGACGATCACGCTGGAGATCGACACGGTGGAGAGCGAGGAGGAGACCGAGAGCAGCGAGGATGAGGCGGTGGTCTCCTCCACCGAGAAGCAGTACACGCTGACCACCCCGACGGTGCAGACCATCACCGAGGCGTCGGCCTCGCAGGTGACCGACGGGCTGTACTCGCTGTACGCCAACCAGATTGCAGCGGTCAACCCGACCGAGGAGCAGCTGGCGGAGTACGGTTTGGATGAGCCGTACTCGGTGGTTTCGGTGAGCATCGACGGGGTGGAGCAGTTCACCCTGCGGGCCTCCGAGCGGAACAGCAACAACTATGTGTATATGACAAAGGATGGTTCACCATTTGTCTATCTGGTTTCGGCCAGCCGCCTGAGCTGGCTGACGGTACAGGTTGAGCAGCTGACCCAGAGCGTCTATGAGCCGGTGGAGCTGGATGAGCTTTCCTCCCTGACGGTGGAGTCGGCGGACCAGTCCTACACCTTCCTGGTGACCCAGGGGGAGGAGCAGACGGTGACCGGCAACGGGGAGGAAGTGGACAGCGAGCTGTTTGCCGAGCTTTACCGGACCATCACCGCCATCCCGCCGGATGAGCTGAGCAGCGGGGAGCCGAGCCTGGAGAAGGTGCTGACCATGACCGTCCGCTATCTGGACGAGGGGCGGCAGGAGGATGTCTTTGAGCTGTACCCGACCGGGGACGGGAATGTGTACATCTCGCTCAACGGCGAGATCCGGTACACCGTCTCGCAGGATGTGGTCTACCAGATTTTGGACAACTGCCAGAATGTGCTGGACGGCGGGGAGGTTTCTGCGCTGGCCTAAAAAAAGCAAAAAAGAGGGGAAAGGGAAAAGATGCCCTTTCCCTTCTTTTTTGTTATGAGGCGACAGGTTTCAACAAATTGGATAATTTCTTCTATACAAATAATATATTAAAAGCAGAATATAACAGATTGGAGAATAATTTTGCAATTCTTTATTTGGTGTGAGAGGAAATCTGTGGTATAGTGAAAGGAAAGAAACCAGGAAAGGACGGATGTTGGATGGATATGATGCAGACGCTGTCGCAGGAGCTTTCGGTGCCGCGGGGGCAGATTGAGAGCGCGGTGCGGCTGATGGATGAGGGGAACACCATCCCCTTCATCGCGCGCTACCGCAAGGAGGCAACCGGCGGGCTGGACGACACGGTGCTGAGGAATCTGAGCGAGCGGCTGAGCTATCTGCGCAATCTGGAGAAGCGGCGGCAGGAGGTGTTTGCTCTGGTCGAGGAGAGCGGCAAGCTGGAAGGCAGGGAGCTGGAGCAGCTGCGCGCGGCGCTGGAGAAGGCGCAGATGCTCTCCGAGATTGAGGACCTGTACCGCCCCTACCGGCCCAAGCGCAGGACCAGGGCCTCGGTGGCGCGGGAGAGGGGGCTGGAAGGGTTGGCCCACTTCCTCAAGGAGCAGCGGCCGGGCAGCGACCTTCAAAGGGAGGCGACAAAGTATGTCGACCCGGACAAGGAGGTCCCGGACACAGCGGCGGCCATCGCGGGAGCGGGGGATATCCTGGCGGAGGAGCTGAGCGATTCGGCGCGGCTGCGCGGGCAGCTGCGGGACTATCTGCAGAAAAACGCCCAGATTTCGACAACAATGGGGACAAAAGAAAACGAAATATACCAGATGTATTCAGAATACAGCGAATCGATCCGCAAAATTCCCTCCCATCGGGTGCTGGCCATCGACCGGGGCGAGCGGGAGGAGGCGCTCAAGGTGAATGTAGAGGCCGACCACGAGCACTGTGTGCAGATGGTGGAGCAGGAGCTGGTCCGCAAAAACTCCCCCTTTGCAAAGGAGCTGCGGGCGGTGTGCGCGGACAGCTTTGAGCGGCTGATCTTCCCTTCGCTGACCCGGGAGCTGCGTGCGGAGATGACCGAGCGGGCCTGCAAGCAGGCGATCGGCGTCTTTTCGGAGAATCTGAAAAACCTGCTGATGCAGCCGCCGGTCAAGGGGGCGGTGACGATGGGATTCGACCCGGCCTACCGCACCGGCTGCAAGATCGCGGTGGTGGACGCCACCGGCAAGGTGCTGGAGACGACGGTGGTTTACCCCACCCCGCCGCAGAGCAAAACCGGAGAGGCCAGGAAGGTGCTCGGCGGCCTGATCCGCAAGTACGGGGTGACGGTGATCGCTATCGGCAACGGGACGGCGAGCAAGGAGTCGGAGATCTTTGTGGCCGAGCTGCTGGGGGAGCTGAACCCCACTTTAACGAACAAAGTCTCCTACATGGTGGTCAGCGAGGCGGGGGCGTCGGTCTATTCTGCCTCCAAGCTGGGGGCGGAGGAGTTTCCGCAGTTTGACGTCTCGCTGCGCAGCGCGGTTTCGATTGCGCGGCGGCTGCAGGATCCGCTGGCGGAGCTGGTCAAGATCGACCCGAAGGCGATCGGCGTCGGGCAGTACCAGCACGACATGCCGCCAAAGCAGCTGGACGAGGCGCTGGGCGGCGTGGTGGAGGACTGCGTCAACCGGGTAGGGGTGGACCTGAACACCGCCAGCGGTTCGCTGCTCTCCTATGTAGCGGGGGTTAACCAGGCGGTGGCCAAAAACATCGTCGCCTACCGGGAGGAGAACGGCAGCTTTGTCTCCCGCAGCCAGCTGATGAAGGTGCCGAAGCTCGGCAAGAAGGCTTACGAGCAGTGCGCGGGATTTTTGCGGGTGCCGGAGAGCGGCAACCCGCTCGACCACACCGGCGTGCACCCGGAGAGCTACGCGGCGGCGCAGAAGCTGCTGACCCTGTGCGGCTACCGTCTGGAGGAGGTGCTCTCGGACGAGATTGCGGCGCTGCCCAAACGGGTGGAGGCGCTGGGAAGCACAGCGGAGGTAGCGGCGCGCATCGGCGTGGGCGAGCCGACGCTGCGGGACATGGTAGCGGAGCTGGTGAAGCCGGGGCGCGACCCGCGCGACGAACTGCCAAAGCCGCTGCTGCGCACCGATGTGATGGAGCTTTCTGACTTAAAGCCCGGAATGGTGCTGACAGGGACGGTGCGCAACGTCACCGACTTCGGGGCCTTTGTGGACATCGCGGTCCACGAGGACGGATTGGTGCACATCTCGCAGATCTGCAACCGGTATATCCGCCACCCCTCCGAGGTGCTGAAGGTGGGGGACATCGTGCGTGTGAAGGTGCTGGATGTGGACCTCAAACGAAAACGAATCTCGCTGACCATGAAGGACCTGGATGGCGGGGAAAAACGATGATGCAGGGAAAGGAGGAGAGCGTTTGTCCGGGCAACGGCTTCCAGAGCGGGCACTGACCTGCTGGCGGGTGCAGCTGCTTTTGCTGTGTATCCCGCCGGCGTTTGTGGGCGGCTTTCTTTATTATACGGCGGCGCGGGCGTTCACCATCTTTACCTTTATCTGGATGGCGGCCTTTCTGCTGCTGTGCTTTGTGTATTATCCAATGTATTACCGCCAGTACCGCTATTCGGTCGGGGGGATGATGGTGCGGGTCAGCCGGGGCGTGATCTACAACCAGGTGGACGCGGTGTACATCCGCAACCTGCAGTACACTACCCTGAGCCAGAACCTGCTGCAGCGGCTGATGAATCTGGCGACGCTGCGGCTGTACGCGGCGGGCGGCGTGGTGCGCATCGAGAACATCAGCTACGAGGAGGCGCGCCTGCTGCGAATCCAGCTGGGCAAGAGAATGGAGGCGGACGATGGAACAGACCTCGATTAAGCGGTTCCGTCCGCACCCGCTGTACATCCTGAGCAACCTGTGGCGCTACCTGTTCATCCTGCTGCTGCCGCTGGTGAGGGGCCTTTACTATGTGGTCATCAACAGCTTTTCGCTGACCGGGGGCTTTCAGCTGGCGGTGAACATCTCCAACTGGCTGCAGGGCGCGTGGGTGGACGTGCTGTCGCTGCTGGCATTTTTGTCGCTGGGTGTGCTGCTGTGGGCCACCTTTGTGGTCGAGCTGACAGCGGACGGACTGCTGGTGCGGCGGGGCGTTTTCCGGCGGGAGGTGAGCTTCCTGCCGGCCTCCCAATACTACTGCGTTTCGCTGGTTGCGCCGCTGCGGCTGCGGGTGTTTGGCGCGCAGTATCTGCGGGTGGACACGGCGGGGGGGAATCTTACGCAGGCAGACCTGCTGGTGATGCTGCGCCGCCGCGACTGCGAGCAGATCATCCGCATGCTGCAGACCCCGTCGACGGTGATGGCGCCTGGGCACACCCGGGTGTACAGCCCGAAGAACCGGTATGTTTTTGTGCTGGCGATGATTACCTCCAACTCGTTTGCGGGAATGGTGCTGATCTCCACCCTGATTACCCAGATGGGCAGCATTTTGGGGGAGCAGTTTTCGGAGATGATCTACGGTACCTTTGAGAATGTGGCGCGGACGCTGGCCTTCGGGGTGCCGCCCGCGGCCTTTGCGCTGGCGTGTGTCCTGCTGTTCGGTTACCTGTGCGCCTTTACGGTGAGCCTTTTGAGGCACGCGAACTTTCATGTGCGGCGGCGGAAAAATCTGCTGGAGGTGCGGGCCGGGCTGCTGACCAAGCGCAGCTACCGGATTGCGGCGGACAAGATTGGGTATCTGGACATCCGGCGGTCGCTGCTGACCTGTCTGCTGGGGGTTTACTCCATCTTTTTGTCGACGGTGGGGTACGGCAAATTCCGGGACGACGTCTCGGCCTTGATTCCCTGCGTGCGCAAAAAGCAGCTGGAGCGCAGCCTGCGCCTGCTGCTGCCCGAGTACCGGATTTCCCAGCGAAAGGTGGCTCCCCACCGGCTGCGGTCGGCGGTTCGATATATCTGGCGGGCGGCGGCGCTGCTGGTTCTGGTTCTGGTGCTGCTGCTGCGGGGAATATTGAGCTTGCTGTTCCCGGGCTGGGTGGAGCTGATCCAGTGGGTGAGCTTTATGGCGAGCGTGCCGCTGATCTGGCTTTTGATCGTCAAGGTGATCGATCTGTTTACAGCGGGGCTGTCCTATGAGGACGGGTGCTACACGCTGCGGTACTCGAAGGGCTTTTCGCTGCACGCGGTGGTGATCCGCCGGGGGCGGATTGCCAAGGTGCGGATTGGGCAGAGCATCTTTCAAAAGCGGACAGGGCGGTGTGATCTTTATCTTTACTCCTATTCGGAGGGAAGGCAGAGGCACCACCTGCGGGACTTAAAACGCGAGGAGGTTGAGGATTTATTTTCCTTTATGGATACCGAATCCTCGGGGAACTTGTAGGAGCCGGGGCTCCTGGGGCTTTTTTGCGAGGAGGGGCTGGCGCCCCTCCAGGAGCAAGTCGTTAGACTTGGCTCTTCGCTCCTCCCCATGGGTGGGCCTACCCGGCCCACACCCGGGGTTCCTTTCGTTTCAGGCCGCTTTACAATACAAGTGCAACAGTAAAAATAAAAAGAGTGACTCAGAAGGAGTTCCCTGCTAAAATGGTAGTTG
>JABLTR010032727.1_pt1 | contig 43481 bp, 39 predicted proteins | sample 7160071 | NCBI WGS metagenome assembly JABLTR01 (sample SAMN14651230, study PRJNA627086) | human gut metagenome | isolation source: feces | host: Homo sapiens | reverse complement strand
TTAGCCTCCTCTAAAAAACTAATAGTTTTTTCGTGTCATTTAGAGTGTGGCACAAAAAGACTAATTAGCCAAGGCGCAGGATTTGACGTTTACTTATAAAACTATTCATAATAGCACATGCCTTCTCACGTGTATCTTTAGATGCTAAATACTTTTCAACTGTATAATATAAATTTTGACTTTCTTGTGTATTTCCAGAAATTAAATATACATTATGCAAAAAAGTACTTTCAGTTTTATTTATTTGCATTAAAACAATATAATTTATAGTTGGTTGATTTTCATCATAATCAACATCTTTTGTTATATATGATATACAATATATTATCGAAGAAAAATATTCAAAATAAAGGTTTGAAATAATGTCTCCGCCAAAAAAAGCTTCGTTATTCAAATGGCAAATAGCTAATTTCAAGTTGTCATTATCCATGATACCTTTATTTTCGCAAGAAGAATCAATCCAACTAATTAAATATGATTTTGTATCTTCTAATAATTTATTCATGAAGCTATCTTCTATTCTTTCTGTAGAATCATACTTTGTTCTTCCTAAAATAAAGTCAACAGATACATCAAAGTAATCTGCTACTGACGTTATTTTATCGATACTTGGAGAAGACTTATTCCATCTACTGATAAGCCCTGTACTAAAATCTAGTTGTTTTTCCAATGAACTAACTGTAATGTCTTTTTTTTCGCATAATTTTTTTATGTTTATAATTATTATATTATCGTTCATGCTATCTCCTTGAATTATTTTCATGAATTTTGATTCATTTTTCATATTTTGTATTGACATAAAGATTATTTTTGATATAATAGCTTTATAACATATTTTGAATCAAATTTCAAGATAATGTTTCAACAAAAAAATAACCACTGTATAAATTTGCCGATTTAACAGTGGTTATTGAGAAGTGTACTATGATACGCTTCAAATATTTACATATCGTATTATAGCACACTTCTTCTATTATTAACAAGCGTTATTTTAGAAGGAGGGACAAATATGGATAATGAGATCCAGAAATTCGTCAACGAAAGTTTTGGAGAAATCAGAACTGTAACTATTAACAATGAATCTTGGTTTGTAGTAAAAGATGTTTGTGACATTCTTGGAATCGCTAACCTAACAGATGCATTAAATAAGGGATTAGAGGATTTTGAACGGGCTAGATTTAATCTAAGTCGTCATATCGCGCCTGATGGAACTGCTCATTTGCAGACAAGAATTTATACTGATGGTATCTCTTACATAACTAAGCTACTTCGTAAATATGGATATTGGGAGGTGGTATAGTATGGAGTACATAAAATTATTAGTGTTAAAAGTAACTGATTTCGAATCATCTATTGTTTCTGAAAAGAATTATAAACTTCAAGATGATGAAATCATTAGCGTGGACAAGCGTTGTTGGGAGAACGAAGGATATACTTGTGTAACGTTGAAGATGAAAAGTAATTTAGTGGTTTAGTACATATTGTTACTCTAAGAGAGAATATATAAATAAAGAGTCCGCAGCTTGTGGCTACGGACTCTTTGGTGGTTCTAATACTACTCTCCTACTCTCTTTATCAATCTCTCAAAGGATGTGAATTATGAAAAATTAAAAATGAAGAATCCTACTCTTTGTAGAACGAACTATCAACTTCAATTCCACACTGGTTTGCAGATAAATGAAAGTCTTTAGTCTTTTTGGAGAGGACACTATGTACCAGATAGTAGCCTAATCCTAGTCCGACAAGTTTCAGAATAAATGTAAGCACAAGTTCTACCATTTTTCACCTCCTTTCCGTGATATAGATAACGGTCGGGAATTTGGTGTGGAGAACCCACTAGATGTTTTTCTTCCAAGAGCGTTACACTCACTTTCCTCCTAAGAACTAGGAATGTGAAATTAATATGTGACATGATAGAAGTTACGCACAAGGCTGTAGTGCGCTCACAGCCATACTTCTATACATGTCTTATTTTAGCACCTATTGGAAATTTTTGGTAATCAGAACGTATGTTTAGGTAAATAATTGGAGGTATTAGATGAAAACATTAAACGAAATTAGAGAAAGAATTCGTACAATAAATCCAATGTTTACAGATGAACTATTAGATTTATTATACGAATATATGTTTGTAAAATATTTAAATGACTATAAAGAAAAAATTGGGACAGATGATTTACAAGATATTATTGATTATGTGTTAAATCCAATAAACTATGTGAAAGACGAGCACTAGTTCTGCTCGTCTTTCTGGGTTTCTTGAGACATCTGTAGTGCTTGTGTTGTCATTTCTGCTATAAGATTAACTATATCTTTATTAAGATCAGTAGTTAATCTTATATCTTTAAAGTTAGATATTAATTTCTGTTTTATTTTTCGATTTTCTTCTGACAATTTTACTTTCATAATAAACCTCCATTTGTGTGTTTTTTTAATAAAAATATTTTATCACTTTAAAACTACAAAAGGAATATAAAACATATGTTTTGTTAAACATTTACAAATTTTACCACTTACTTCCGCAACTATTACACTTCCAAGTTTTACCCAAATCTCCTGCTCCAAATATTCCGAATAAACCAACTTTTGCTGCTTTGCCGATATTTGAAATTTTAGAGAGATTTGTAGAGCCACATGTGGGACATTTTGGTACTCTACTCTGTTATTTTGATTTGGAAATTATATATTTCTCAATAAAAATAATATCATTCTCCCAATCTTCTATTGCAGTTGAAAAGTCCTTATTATATTGCTCGTTCCGCAAGAATATTAATCCTTGTAGATGCTTTATAATTTCATATCCTCTCATGATTTTATTATCAATAACATATTTAAGAATTTTATGCCTTTGTATCTCGTTTAATCCATGAGTTCCAACTTTATACCCATATAAAGCCAATTTAGAAAATTCTTGGAAACCATCAGTTATCATGGGAATAGAACCATCATTGCACATATTGAGAACAATTTTAGGGAAGAAATTTCTTTTATGCCAGTATTTAATCTGAGTCTCAGAGATATAATATTTTCCTGTTATTTTATTATATGCAACTAAAATAGTACTTGTTCTATTTGTGTGAAGATCCTTAATTGTCATCTCATAATCTATCGTCTGAGAAGGGTTTAATTGTAAGAACCCTTTGAATACATATAATTCTACAATACTATTATCAGATAAAGTAGTTATGACCTTATTTGAACCATGTCTTTCATCTTCATACAAGTTATAACTTGACTTCTTTGTTGATGTATTCGTTTTATTGGCACTTTCCGTTGGATAATAGAATGTATTATTTTTAAATACTTCTTTATTATATTTACATTTCAGAGCATATGGGACACATTTTCTATCAGCAAAAATGCACCATCCTTTTTTATTACAAGGACAGTTTTGTTTTATTTTTTCTTGATTTTGATTGATTTTTGGTGTTGAAACTTTTTGTACAGGAATATTTGTATTATCTTGTTTTTTATAATTATTTTGCTGATGTTTTTTCTTCTTTTTATGTTTTGATTTAGGGGAAAATTTCATAATATAAATCCTACCAAGTGCTACCACAATCATTGCATTTGTGTGTTTTACCAATTTTACTACTGGCAAGACCAAACATGCCGACTGATACAGCTCTATTTACTGTGCCAATTTTTGTGACATTTGTTGAATGGCAATATGGACATTCAACTGATTTGCTAGTATTTGATGTATCAATATAATATTCTTTTGACTTGCTACCATTAATTAAAGTTTTAATACAAAATATTCCAGAAATTACAGTAAGCAATCCACCAAGGGTAATTAATATATAAGCAATATTTTTTGTAACATCCAAAAACATTACACCTTTTTCTTTCATTATTTCCTCTTCAACTTGATATTCGTAAATATGAAGTTGCGAAGTATATTTTGGTTCATTTTGCATATTATGAAGAGTTTTATTATATTGAACTGTATACGCCCATTTTAAAATTAAACCACATATTGTAGCTACTAATAAAATCATAAAAATATAGAATCTTGTTTGTTTTTTCAGAATATCAAAATTCTTTTTCATAAGGAATCCTCCTAAATATTATTTTTATTACTTCAAACATGATAAAAATACATATAAATTATAACATAGTATGATATTCAAGACAATGACAAATACCTCTGGAAAAACCGGGATTCAACCAAACAATTTTATCAGTGGTTTATTTAATGGTGATTTATTTAAAAAACAAACCTTTAGCTTGTCAGAAGTGTTGTCAACATCAGATGTGGACGCAATTAAGGCGTATAATAAGCAAATTGATAATTGTGTGACATCGCAAACAGCATTTAACCGTACAATGCTAAATACTTCAAAGGAAGCTCAAAATGTTGTTGCTGCCGCAAACGGAAACAAAGTAGCTCTTGATGGATTAACAAAATCTTCTAAGGCTGCCGAATTAGGTATGAAAGCACTTGCAATGGCAGGTAATATGCTATTGATATATGCTTTAACAAGTGCGGTTGACATTATATATAAATGTGCTACTGCTTCTGATCGATTGGCAGAGTCTGCCGCACAGATGGGTTCTGAATTTGTTTCGACCAAATCTGATATTTCAGATTACAAAACAAAAATTAAAGAATTGTATCAGACTATCAATGATGATACTTCTTCTTATGAAGATACTTATAATGCTCGTCAAGAGTTGTTAAAAATTCAGGATGAGATGATTGATAAATTCGGAGATGAAGCCGATGCTGTAAAACTCGTTACAGATGCAATCAATGGTCAAACAGATTCATTAGATACGCTTACTCAAGATAAATGGCAGGAAACTGTAAATGCATTTAATTCGGATAGGGGTAAGGGTTGGACTGAAAAAGTTGCTGATGCCTTTGCGAATATTGGACACGGTAATAATTTCCAACGAATGATTGATGAGATGGAAGATACCGAAGTAACATTCCATATGATTCCTATGTATGGAGATGATACTTACGAAGAATTTTCTAAGAAGCTTAAAGAAGATTTCGGTGCTGATATTACTCGTACTGAAAGAGATGATGCAATCACATTATCTGGTGATTTAGATACCATTTATAAGCAATTATTAAATATTCAAACTCTTGCAAAAGGTATGGGTATAGATGATACTTTCTTGAATGATTTGGGTAATCAAGCAGATGAAGCAAAGTCAAAATTAGATGAATATCAAGAAATGTACTCTCAGCACGTTTTGTATGACAAGATTTTTAATTCAGAAGATTACGAAAAATCTTTTGACGAAATAAACAAAGCATATGAGAAATATCAAGACGCATTTGCTTCAGGTGATGAAGAATCTATCGAAAAAGCAAAACAAAATTATGCGGAAATCGTACAAAGTGCTACCAAAGGATTAGATGACCAAAGTGTTATTGATTATTTTAATAGCATGTATCCCGATTTGCAGGAAGTTGTTGGAGGTTGGGAATTTGAGGTTAAATTCAAAGCTGCTGTTGATGACGATAGTGATGACTTTGAAAAAGGTGTTCAAGATGCGGTAAATAAGTTTGATACTATAGAGGACATTAAAAATTATAATCCTAAAGTTGCCACAGATGAACAGAAAGATGCATATTTACAGCTCAAACAATATGCTGATGAGTATGGCTTAACTCTTGACCAATTGATTGACAAATTGGTTCAATTAGGATTACTCCAATCTCAGTCAAAATCTGATTTATTAAATAAACTGATTCCAAGTAAATCTTCTCCAACAGCAGGTGTCGCTTCTGTACCGACAGATACTATGGACGGTGTAGATGCTGATGAAGCTACAAAGTGGGTAGAATCTCTCACTGAAGAAGAAGCTAAATTGGCTAATTCAAAAGATTTTGAAAACGCACTAGAAGAACAGAAAAAGAAGTTGAATGGTGCTAGCTTATCAGCAGATGATTATGCGGCAGCATTACAGGCTGTTAAAGATAAACAAAATGAGAATTCCGAAGAAACACCGATTTCTTCCACCGACATTCTCACACAAGTTCAAGCCCTCTCGGACGGTTTAGACCAGCTTGATAAAATTTATGCAGATGTCTACAACAAAGAAGATTTTGATTGGTCGTCCATCCTCAATAATGACGGATTCAAAGAAGCATTTGGTAACATGACAAATGTTACTGAAGAATATAAAAATGCTTATAATGACTTTATTAAGACTATTAGCAACAATCCGTCTGATTTATCTGCTTGTCAGTCTGCATTTAATAATCTTGCAACGGCGTATATTTATAATTCTGATGCATTAAAAAATGTTACAGAAGACACGAAAGCATCTGCTATTGCCATGCTTGAGCAAATGGGTATTGCCAATGCTGAAGAAGTTGTTACAGCGCAAATTGCAAACAATCTATTAGAAGCAAGAGCGGCTACTTTAGACTTCGCATCTGCTACTGATGCAGATATAAATTCTCTGGTTGCTTATGCAAATCAGTTAGGACTTACGGCGGCAGACGTTGCTCAATTATGTTTAAAGCAAATAGACGTTTCCAATAATCCTATAAAGACACAAGCTTCATTAGCAAATTTACAATCGCTAATTTCTATGGCGGGCGTTACAGGCAATAAATTAACATATTTATTAAAAATGATAAATGCTGTTAATAATGTTGCTTCTCTCGCTGCGTCAGGAAAAGCTACGCAATCACAGATTACTGCGGCTGGTAGAATAGTTGAAAATCTGCAAGGTCAAATGAAGAACATATCTACAGCTAATGTAAAACCACAAGTAAGTTATTCTGGTGGTACATCAACTAAATCAGCAATAGACAAAGCTAATAAATCATCTGGCAATTCTTCTAAAGACTCTAAAGAAACAAAAGAAACATTCAACTGGGTCGAAACGGCAATAAGTCGTATACAACGTGCAGTAACAAATCTTAGCAAAACTGTATCTGCAACTTATAAATCATGGTCTACACGCAACTCTGCTCTCTCATCTGAAATGTCAGCAGTTACACAGGAAATATCCGTTCAGCAGTCTGCATATCAGGCATATATGGACAAGGCAAACTCTGTAGGTTTATCAGATTACTATAAAAATCTTGTTCAAAATGGCGGTATGTCTATTGAAGATGTCACAGATGACACACTTAAAGAGCAAATTCAGACATACAAAGAATATTATGAGAAGGCTCTTGCCGCTTCGGATGCCGTTCAGGATTTGAGAGATAATCTTGCCGAACTTGCAAAAACTAAGTTTGATAATCTAGCGAAGAAGTTTGAAAATGAGTTAGATCTCATTGAGCACAAATCATCTATGTTAGATAAATATATTGACCAGACAGAAAAGAAAGGTGAAATTGTATCTGAGCATTTCTATACAACCTTAATCCAGAACGAGCAAGCAAATGTGGACAAGCTTCAGAATGAATACAATTCGTTATTCAATCAATTACAGGACTCCCTTAGTACAGGTGGTATCGAGGTGTATTCTGACGATTGGTATGAAATGGTAGGTCAGATAAATGATGTTGAAGAAGCACTCGTAGATGCAAATTCCGCGTTGGTTGATTATGAGAAATCCCTTCTGAAACTTAGATGGGATAATTTTGATTATTTACGTGACTGCATTAGTGATATTATATCTGAAACAGAGTTTTTAGCTGATCTATTGGATAATAAGAAATTGTTTGATGATTCCGGTCATTTAAACAACTACGGTGAGTCTCTAGGGGCGTTGTATGCTATTGAATATAATACATACATGAACCAGGCAGATGAATACGCAAAAGCCATTGACGAACTAAATAAAGCCATTGCTGCCAACCCAAATGATAAGGATTTGCTAGATCGTAGGCAGGAATTATATGATGCACAGCGTGAAGCGATCAAAAATGCCGAATCCGAAAAGAATGCCATCAAAGACCTCATCTCTGATGCATACGATGCCCAGTTAGAAGCTTTACAGAAACTAATTGATAAGCGCAAGGAATTACTAGATGCAACTAGCGACCTGTACGAGTATGAAAATACGATCAGCGAAAAGACTGATACAATCGCAAGCTATCAGAAGCAGTTACAGGCTTATCAGGGAGATAATTCAGAAGAAGGTATCGCAAATAGACAAAAAATCCAAACCGAACTTGAAAAAGCTCAGAAAGATTTACAGCAGACCGAGTATGAAAAGTGGAAATCGGATCAAACTGCTATGTTGGACGATTTATACAGTGAATATGAAACCCTGTTAAATAGTCGTCTTGACGACATAGATGCTTTGGTGCAGGATGTTATAAACCAAAGCAATGCAAATTCAGTTGAGATCCAGGGAACAATAATTGATGTTGCTAACCAAGTAGGTTACAATATTTCCAATAATCTGCAAACTATTTTGGACACCAATAATGGTATGTATGATATGGTTGCGTTTTACAATGAAAATTTCACTGGCTTACTTACGACAACCAATATGTCTATTAACGGTGTCACCGACAGAATCAATGCAATGATAAGTTATTCAGACTCAAATGCAGTGAATATTATAAATAGTATCAATACTGCCGCGAACAATATTGTAACTGCGTCTTTACAGGCAGCATCTGTTTATTCTAGCACAATCGCATCGTTACAGTCTCAGCTTACACTTGCTACTATTGCTGCAAACAACAATTCTTCTAATCATAGTGGCGGTTCTAGTGGATCTAGCGGAAGCAGTGGTTCTAGCAATTCATTGAAACCTGGCAAAACGGGTGGAACAATTAAGAAGCCGCATCGTACAATGACATCTAATAGTGGTGGTTCTCTTCTTAATCATGGTTGGAATATTGCTACTCGTTACGCAAATGGTGGTAATGTTTCCGTAAGGACAAAATCACCTTTTGATGATTTAGCTCAGTCTATGGGCGAAGATACAATGGTTGCTGTTAAGGAAGGGGAACGTATTCTCACTCCTGTTCAGAATGAGATGTGGGAACAGTGGACAGCTTCACTTCCTAAATTGATGGATCTTTCAGATAGTATAAAAATTCCTGATTTTAGTAAGAACATGGCACAAAATGCTACTCAGAGCAATATAAATATTGGCATTGATAACATTCAGATGAACGGAGTAAATGACCCTGAGAAGTTCACGAAACAGCTAGTAGAAAGCGTCCAGCGGAATGGGAAGGTACAGTCTGTTTTAAAAGATTTAACATCAAATGCGTTACTTGGCAAAAACAGTTTAAGAATTAACAAATATTAGTTTAAAGAGCAAGGTGGCTTACTACTGTCTTGCTCTTTTTTGTATGGAGATAAAATGAAGACAAGAGAAAAAGTTTTAGAATCGGCTCTAAAGCGAGTAAATAAAGAAAACGTACTGTTAGTTGAGGAAAATAAAAGATTAACAGAAGATCTAAATAAACAGCGAGAATGTGTCGCAAAAATGGAGGCAGCGTATAAGGAGTATCTTGGTGTTGTTGAAGATCTGGAAAAATATAAAAATGAATACCACGATTTGGTAAAAGAAATTAAATTATTAAAAAGTGAATATGATAAGAATGTTGAAAATTCGTGTAATAAAGTTTTGCGCGATATAAGAAAGGTTAAATAGTGTATGGGTATAAGACCATATGCGGAAAGGAATTTATATGGTTTTGAAAGATTTTGGTTATGATGGAGAAAAATTGTCTGATTATGGTTTTATGCCTTGTGTTATTAACAGCGATGGAACAATAGATTTTGGCAGTACACTTAAATTTAACACTGTAAAAACCGGATGTACTGGTATTAACAGATTGGTGTCTTCTGAATATGAAAATGTGTGTACCGCAACATTTGATGTATGTAAGAACCCGTGTAAATTTGAAAATTTCGGCATAACAGATATAGAACTTAGACAGTTATCAAGATGGCTGAACAAACGACAGTATAAAAAATTTAAACCAGTTTACGAGAATGGGGAATTTGATGACCTGTATTTTCTTGGCAGTTTTAATCTAACTCCAATTAGTGTTGGCACTAATATCGTTGGCATTACATTGGCATTTACTTCTAATGCTCCCTATGGATATGGAGAAACAGGGACAATGGAATACACTATCGAAAATACTGATGGATTTTTCTATTTTTCGGATACATCAGACGAGATGGGATTTAATTACCCTTCTACCGTTAAAATAACTTGTGCTGCAAGCGGTGATTTAAAAATCACAAATGATGCAGATGAAAATCATACTGTACTAATAAAAAACTGTAAAACTAATGAAACTATAACGTTGGATTGTGTTAATGAGATTATCACTACTAATATGTCACACGCAAAATTATTCAATGATTTTAACTATAATTATATTCGATTTTATAACGAATATGATAACACTCAAAATAAGTTTACTGTATCTCTTCCATGTAAAATTAGTATTGATTACTCTCCGATTAGAAAGGTTGGTATAATTGTATGAGTACATTATTAAATAAAGATGGCTCTCTTAAGTCTCATACTTTAGTTCTATCTAGCCGAAGCTACATCCACTATGGAGAAGTTTTGTATGACAAGGATACACTAAATATTAAAACGAATTTAAATTCTGCGGACGAAATTTCATTTACAGCATACAAGGAATTAAATGGTAAGAAAACTAATTGTTGGGACAAATTAACAGATCTACGTTTAATATGGGTCAAAGAACTCAATGAATATTTTCAAATAGAATGTCCTGTTAAAGATTCAATGGCAATAACGAAAAGTGTGTCTGGACGTTCTTTATGTGAAGAAGAACTGTCACAAACTATATTATATGATACATATATAAATACAGAAGATGACATTGCTCGTGACGATTATAAACCTACTAAATTCTATGATCCGTCTGATCCATCTGCTTCTCTCCTACATCGTGTCCTCTCAAAAGCACCGCATTATAAAATAAAGCATGTCGATTTATCATTATATAGCATTCAAAGGGCTTTCTCTATTGATGGTACAAGTATCTATGATTTTCTCACAGGCGAATGTGCTGACGAATTTCACTGCTTATTTCAATTTGATTCTACTGATCGTTCCATATCAGTGTATGATCTTGAAACAACATGTAGTGATTGCGGGTACAGAGGTGACTTTACAGATGTATGCCCAAAATGTGGCTCAACAAACCTTTCGTATTATGGAGAAGACACAACCGTATCTGTAAGCAAGGATAATTTAAGTGACGAAATTGATTTTTCAACAGACGTAGATAGTATAAAGAACTGTTTTAAGCTAAAAGCTGGTGATGATTTAATGACAGCCACTATTGCTTCTATTAATCCGAATGGATCTTCTTATATTTACTATATTCCACAGGAACAAAAAGATGATATGTCTGAGGAGTTGGTTGATCGATTAGATTCGTATGATAAGTTTTACGCTTCATGCACAAAGGATTATTCGACAATCATAGAGAACTTATATGATTGTATAGATAAGATCTTATATTATACATCATCAATGATGCCAACTATAGAGCAAGCTACAATCACTGCATCTACCGAAGCCGCAAAACTCACTAGTGCAAATTTAAGCCCATTAGGATTATCATCTGTTTTAAGCACAACTTCTGTTGCTACCGTAAACTCAGCTCTTAAGAATTATGCAAAAGTATATGTAAAATATGGATATGTAAAGATTGAAATCGAGAATGGGAAATTTGTGTATGGCGGTAAAAATGACGGACAAGGTAACAGTTATGGAACATGGACTGGTAGGTTCAAGGTTACAAATTATTCCGATGAAGATGATATTGCATATTCACAAAATCTAACCATTAAAATTTATGATAATTACTACGACTTTCTTAATCAAAAAATTCAGAAAAGCATTGCAAATTCGAGCAAGGATGACGAGTATATTTACAACGTTCTTACCATAAAAGATCTTGATCAGTTTAAACAAGCCTTAACTTACTATGCATTGAATCGCCTTACTTCGTTTTACGATGCAGTTCAATCCTGTTTGGACGTATTAGTTGAAGCACAACAGGGCGATGAAAAATCTGAACTTTATTCATCTTTATATGTGCCATACTATAATAAATTACAAGCTTGTCAAGCAGAAATTGATACCAGGCAAGAAACGATAAACCAATGGATAACAAAGCGAGATTCTTATGAAATTCAGGTAAAAGAAATTCAAAAAAATCTAAATTTTCCACGGTATCTTGGAACAGATTTATATCTTGAATTTTGTTCTTATAAACGCGAAGACACATACTCTAATGACAATTACATTTCTGACGGGTTATCAAATACAGAACTGATTGATAAAGCAGAACAATTTTTAAGCGTTGCAAAAAAAGAAATTGTTAAGTCTGGTGAATATCAGCATAGTATTACTTCTACCCTATATAATCTATTGGCGATGAAAGAATTTCAACCAATAGTTGATAAATTTAAACTAGGCAATTGGATTAGACTGAGGGTTGATAATGATATTTATCGCTTAAGGCTAATCGGTTATGAATTGTCTGCGTCAGATATTACCAAGCTAAATGTTACATTTTCAGATGTTACAAAGACAGCAAATGGGATGAATGATATAAATAGCATCTTAAAAAGTTCACAGTCTATAGCCAGTAGTTATAATGCTGTAACAAACCAAGCAGAAAGTGGAAAACTTGCGTCTGATACTTTTGAAAAGATTCAAAAAGAAGGTTTTGATTCTGGTCTATACAGAATTAAAAATGCAGACGATGAAGTAACTATATTTGATAAACACGGGCTTTTATGCAGGAGCTATGACGATGTGTTAGACGATTACAGTCCAGAACAATTTATTTTAACACACAACGTATTGGCATTCACCGATGATAACTGGGAACATCTTAGAGCTGCGCTTGGAAAGCAAAATTATACCTTGAACGGGGTGAAGTATGAAGGGTACGGTTTAAATGCAGACTTTTGTATTGCATCAATGATTATTGGCGCAACTATCAACAACGGCAATAGTACATTCACAGTTGATCCGAATGGTAATATGACTGCAACTTCCGCTACGATTAAGGGAACGGTCACAGCGGGTTCTGGGAGTTCGTTTGGACGTTGGAAAGTTACAGATGCATGTATCTATAGAGATAATCCAACATTTGCAAATCAAAATAGTATGTACTTTGGAGATAATGGTCTAAGTCTATCTAATCAGTTCTATGTAGATAGAGACGGCGCAATGACATCGACATCTGGGCATATTGGTGGTTTTAAAATTGGAGATACACAGTTATGTTCTGACAGTAATAATGTCGGCATGAGTTCGTCAACTTCTGACTGGGCTTTCTGGGCTGGTGATGTGATTACTGGCACAGATAGGCATATTTTTTGTGCAAGCCATGACGGTACTGTATGGGCAAAAAATATTAGAATCTCTGGTGGTGAATTAGCTGGATGGGTTATAGATGATACAGCAATATATAATGACCAAGCTGATAATATCGGTGTTGGCATGAGTAAATATGGTCGTTCATTAGCTTTTTGGGCTGGTTCCAATATAGCTAATGCTGACAATGCTCCGTTCAGAGTTACGCATACAGGTGAGTTATATGCTACTGGTGCTCATATTAAAGGTGACATTGAAATGACAAATGGTTATATGCATATCATATCATCCTTGGGTGCAAATGATTATATCACTCTTGGTCGTTCTAACAGTACACGAGTTGTTGTGGGAACGGATGGCTTTGCATCTTATGAGTTTAATGGATACACTGATGAACAATTTGAAGCTGGGAGTTGGAATCGTGGATTGATTTTGTCATATAGTCAAGTTAAATTAGACAGTCACAATTCAGGTGGAGATTTAGTAACTGTTATATTAGAAAATGGTAAGGGCGTGTCGTCTTATGGATGGGATAGTTATTCAGATGAAAGGTTGAAACACAATGTTGGAAATTTAGACATACAAAAAAGCGCCGAATTTATCTTCTCTCTACAAGCTAAAAGATATATATATAAATATCGTAATGACGATATTTACGACCATGGCTTTATAGCACAAGATGTTAAAAAACTATTGGGTTCATACGATAATAAATGGTCAATAGTGTCTCATTCCGAAATGAACGGAGAAGACTATTTATCATTAAACTACCAAGAATTTATCCCTGACATTATTGCAACATTACAATCAATAAATGAGAGGTTAATTAGATTAGAAGGAGAAAAAAATGGCTGAAAAAATAAATAAACCAGTCTCTTTATGTGTAGAAGAATGTAAAGAGAATTTGATAAATGTAGTGTCTGAAAGTGGATTATCACCGCTTTTATTGGAACCGATCACAAAATGGTTATATGAATACATGCATCAGATGTATTTGACACAGTTGGATAACGAAAGAAAATCATATGAAAATTTATTAAAGCAAAGTAATAATGATAAGGATCAGTAATGATCCTTATTTTTTTATATAAGGAGGTTAAATATGGGTAATCTTATTGATCCTATAAAAGTGACTATGGACTTTTATAACAGCGAAATAAAGACCATACGAGCCAAACAATACGATAAAAAAAGTAGATATATAGAGATCACATGTACAAATAAAGGTGTCCCAATCGCTCTTGATGGTAGTATAACAAAATGTTATATGAAAATGGAGACACCCGATGACCGTGGAATATATAATGAAGCAAAAATTCAAAGTGATGGTACTGTTTTGGTGGAACTAACAGAAACGGCTCTTGCTCATCCTGGTAAGGCACTCCTTGAATTAGATTTTGTATGCCCTTCTGAAGAAAAAGGAAATGACTCATTATTATCTACAATGAATTTAGACATCATCATTGAAAAAAGTGTATATTCAAATGATAAAATTATAGCAAGCGATGAATTTAATGCTCTCACAGACTTAATAACAAAGGAACAAGGGCGTTCAGATTCTCTTTCAGAGCTAGAAGATTCTGTAAGAAAAGCCGAAGAAATCAGAGTTTCAAACGAAACTGAAAGATGTAACTCCGAAGAAAAACGCAAGGTTTCAGAGGAAAAACGAGAAACTGATACAAAGGCTGCAATTGATAAAACAAATGAGATTATTTTATCTGCCACTGGCGCGCTTGAAATCGTAAAGCAGAAAGCCGAGGAAGTAGAAACAAATGCTACTAATGCAGCAAAAAGTGAATATAATGCAAAAGTTAGCGAGCAAGCCGCTGCAAAATCTGAAGAAACAGCTACTGAAAAAGCAGACTCTGCATTAGAATATGCTACTAAGGCTCAAAGTTATGCCGTCGGAGGCACCGGAAGCCGGGAGGGAGAAAATTCTGATAATGCAAAGTATTATTACGAGCAATCAAGAGATATCTCCGAAGGACTAAAAGGCGGGTTACAGCCGCATGGAACAATCGCATTTTCAGATCTTCCAAGTTTATCAGATATTGAAGCTGGTTGGATGTATAATATATCGGATGAATTTACTACTACTGATGATTTTAAGGAAGGAGCAGGTAATACAATTCCCTCTGGATCAAATATTTATAAAACATCAGATAGTAAATGGGATGTATTAGCAGGTACTCCTGTAACTGGCGTTAAGGGTTCTGCTGAAGATGGATATAGAAGGGGAAATGTGGATATCACCCCAGCAAATATCGGGCTTGGAAACGTAGATAATACGGCTGATGCAGATAAATCCGTTGCACATTCTTCTTCTTCTGATTTGGCAAAGTTTACGGGATATGCAGATAATGTATGCAATCAACTTACGACTCGAACATACAAGGGAACGGCGCGAGATAATGGATTTATGTATATGCAAGCAGACCTAGATAATCAAGCAGTTATAGTAGGTATTAACGGACTGGGTGAAACTGGTGTTGCTTATGCAAAGAGTGCTACTAGTGCTAACGTTGCGCACTGCATGAGAACCTATGCTGCGAATGGGACAAGTCATGGAGATAATTTTAAATTACTGTGTAGATATAATACAAATGGCGATAATAGATTCTTTTTACAACTTGAAGGTGGAACACATGAAGTGTCTGTTGCACATGCCAATTATGCAAATTCTGCGGGAACTGCAACGGATGCTACAAAAATGCCGATAGCTGGCGGTACTTTTACGGGGGCTGTCGGATTTAAAAACAGTACGTGGAATCCCGTTGGGGATGATTGCTATATGGGAGATTTTAATGCGGCGGGATGCGTAGCATTTAAAAGTATGTCATCTCAATTAACAGGTATCGCCTTGGTTGGAGCCGGAAGCAACATGTACGGTCGGCTTTTGGTACAAAATGATGGCGGTGATATGTACCTTGCCACAAACGGCGCGTTTTATGTTTCCACTGGAGATAATTCTGCTAGAGCAGTTATTCACGCAAGCGCATTTGCGCAAGATTCATCGAGAAGGGTTAAAGAGAATATTATAGAAGTTTCAGATGAAGATGCTATAAAGTTATTAGATTTAACTCCAGTTAATTTTGATTATATCGGAGATAACGCAGCCAAAAATTGTGTTGGTCTAATTGCCGAGGATGTTGCCCCATTACTGCCAAAGTGTGTCGTAGGTGATGTTAATTGCGAAGATGATGATGAGAATGCCATTAGAGCTATAGGAATTGATTATTCAAAATTTACACCATATCTTATTAAGCTAGTACAAATGCAGCAAACACAGATTGAAGAACTAAAAGAAACCGTTAATACTCTTTCAAAGAAGATTACAAATTAATGATAGGGGACACTAAATTTTAGTGTTCCCTATTTTTTACGATTTCTTATAATATTTCTCATACCAACGTTCCTTACGAATGTATCCACAATCTGTTTCTGAATCAATTTTTTCTTGATAACTACACTTAGATTTTGAGATACACTCCTCTTCTGCCAATAGAAAATATGGACATTTGTTTATATCTTTGTCGAGTAGACATTTCATAGTAAAGACTCCTGATTCTCAAATTTGTTTTTTAATTTAAGGTACATATTATATAGCTCTTCTTCTGATGTATCTTTTTTAGAGTATTCACTTAGCACGGCTTGGGAGGGTGTTGTTATTGTTTTTAGAGCGTCTTCCGTAGCATGGGTGTATATATTTTCAACACTTATAGCTTTATGTCCCATTGCCATTGCAGTATTAACAACATTTGCTCCTTTTGCACTATTTGCTATTGTATCTGCTGTATGTCTAAGTGAATGTAAACAAAGCCCTTTTTGTTGCCCTGTTTTTGTTAAATGGACATCTCTATCTATACCAAGCTTATCACAAAGATCTTTGAAGCACACTTCCATTGATGAACTTGAGCGTCTTTTCCCATTCCTAAATGTTGGATAAAGTAAGTCATCTGGATTATTTTTACAATATAGTTTAGTTTGTTCTTGCATGTATATTATACATTCTCTGCATAATTCAGACATCATAACAAACCTTGCTTCTTTATTTTTAGGAACTTTTGTATATGTCTCCAAGCCACTATTTTTATCATTATTCTTATAGCGTATGGCTCTTGTCTCTACAATATCTATCCTATTTTTTTCTAAATCTATGTTACTATTTCTTAGTGAAGCAAATTCACCAGCCCTCATCCCTGTTTCAAGTAAAAATAAAACGACTACTGGATACTGCCCCATATTATTTTTGTACGCATAATAAAATTTCTCTATATCCTCATAAGAAAAAACTTTCTTTCTATTTTTTAAATCTTCTTCTCGCTTATGGTCATATTCGTCAGCCACTTCTTTTTTAATTCTTGCTTGTGCTGCATAGTTTTCTTCTAAAAGACTTTTATTGACTAACCATTTGCAGCAACGTTTACACAATTGAATGGGTAAAGAACATGTCTTTTTACTTTTTAGTTTGAGTATTGTATCATAGTATTTTTCAAACTCTATAACACTAAGCATATGCAATTGGAATTTTGCTATTGGAAATGGATAAAAATTGCATTTGAGGTTACTTATATAAGAATGATATCCGCTACCAGTTAGTGCTGGTTTTGTTTCTGTTTCAATATATTCATCCATATATTCACCAAAAGTTTTTGTTTTATTTATTTTTGTATCTCTACCGTTTTCAAATTCTTTTTCCCATGCGTCTCTAGCCATTTTGGAGAATGTTATTGCTTCTTTTTCTGTCTTTCCTTTTCTTTTAAAACGTTTTGGAGATCCAGTTTTAGGATTTAAATATTTTGATTGAGTTATACATTCCCAAGAACCATCTGAGAGTTGTCTAGCGCTTCCTTCTCGATTTTCTTTTCTGCTCATTTATACCTCCAAAATATTAAGTATCACTTTTCTAGTTCAATTATTATTTTATTCTGAAAAGTGATACTTAAAAGTGATATTAGTATAATTATAAAACACCACCAAACATATTACAAGCTGGAATATACTCCAACTTTGAACATATTTGGTGGTGTTTTATTGTGTTTTCATTGTTTAATTTGAATAATTTTTACAATCGTGTAACTATTACTTATAGTTTACAATCTTTCCAAAGTCAGCCTTTAAGGATGCGCCGCCTACAAGACCGCCATCGATATCCGGCTGTGCGAACAGTTCTGCCGCATTTCCTGCATTGACAGATCCGCCGTACTGGATACGAACCTTCTCAGCTGTATCGGTATCATATACCTCAGCGATGCAGTCGCGGATTGCCTTGCAGACTTCCTGTGCCTGTGCGGTTGTTGCTGTCTTGCCGGTTCCGATTGCCCAGATCGGCTCATATGCGATTACCATGGAAGCAACCTGCTCTGCGGTAATATCCTTTAAGTCCGATTTGATCTGAAGACGGATCCAGTCAAGAGTAACGCCCATCTCTCTCTGCTCTAATGTCTCTCCGCAGCAAAGGATCGGGGTCAGATTGTGCTCGAATGCTTTCTTAACTTTCTTGTTCAGCATGCAGTCGCACTCTTTGAAGTAGTCACGTCTCTCGGAATGACCGATGATAACATACTTCACGCCTGCGTCTACCAGCATCTCCGGAGAGATCTCTCCTGTGTAGGCACCTTTCTCCTCGTAGTACATATTCTCTGCACCGACTGCAACGTTAGTACCTTTGACTGCCTCTACAACCGGTACGATATCGATTGCCGGAACACAGTATACAACTTCAACATCATCACTTACTACAAGCGGCTTTAACTCTTCTACTAACTTTACTGCCTGGCTTGGAGTCATGTTCATCTTCCAGTTGCCGGCCACAATTTTCTTTCTTGCCATTTTAAAATCCTCTTTCCCTTAAGAATGATCCCATTTATGTATCTGCTGCCACGACGTTTTGTACCGTCACGACAGCAGGATTTTGTTATTTATTTGTCGTCTGCTGCTACAACACCCGGAAGTTCCTTACCCTCTAAGAACTCTAAGGATGCGCCGCCACCTGTGGAAATATGGCTCATCTTGTCTGCAAAACCAAGCTGGTTTACTGCTGCTGCGGAATCGCCGCCGCCGATGATTGTGGTAGCGTCTGTCTCAGCCAGTGCCTTTGCTACAGCGATCGTACCTTTTGCAAGTGTCGGATTCTCGAATACACCCATCGGTCCGTTCCATACAACGGTCTTTGCTGTCTTAACAGCCTCTGCATATAACTCAGCCGTCTTCGGTCCGATATCACAGCCCTCTCTGTCAGCCGGCATATTCTTAACGTCGCAAACCTCAACCTCAACCGGAGCGTCGATCGGGTTCGGGAAATCAGCGATTGTCACTGCGTCTACCGGAAGTAACAGCTTCTTGCCAAGCTTCTCAGCCTTTGCCATCATCTCCTTGCAGTAGTCGATCTTGCTGTCGTCCACTAAGGATTTACCGATCTCATAACCCTGTGCCTTTAAGAAAGTGTAAGCCATACCGCCACCGATGATCAAGGTATCACACTTCTCAAGCAGGTTGGAGATAACGTTTAACTTGTCTGCAACTTTTGCACCGCCAAGGATTGCAACAAACGGTCTTACCGGATTCTCAACTGCATTGCCAAGGAATGCAATCTCTTTCTCCATCAGGTAGCCGACAACGTTGGAGCCGCCCTTTGCGCTGATGAACTTTGTCACGCCTGCTACGGAAGCATGTGCTCTGTGGGAAGAACCGAATGCGTCGCATACGTAATCATCTGCAAGATCTGCTAACTCTTTGCTGAACTGCTCGCCGTTCTTGGTCTCTTCCTCGCCGCGGAAACGTGTATTCTGAAGTAATACAACATCTCCCTCTTTCATAGCCTCTACCGCCTTGGTAGCTGCCTCTCCGGTTACGTTGTAATCAGATACAAATACAACTTCCTTGCCAAGCTTCTCGGAAAGTCTCTTTGCAACCGGTGCTAAGGACTCGCCCTCGTTTGGTCCGTTCTTTACTTTTCCAAGATGGGAGCAGAGGATAACCTTGCCGCCATCGTTGATCAGCTTCTGGATTGTCGGAAGTGCAGCCACGATACGGGTCTCATCTGTGATCTCGCCATTCTTGAGCGGTACGTTGAAATCGCATCTTACGAGCACTCTCTTGCCTTTTACATTGATATCATCTACGGATTTTTTGTTTAATGACATATGCCATGTCCCCCTTTAATATGCAAAATGTCAAAAAGGGACCCGGTCCATAAAAGACCGGACCCCTTTCTGAGTCTATCACGTGATTGTCCGAGAACAATCTCTTTCTCTCAATTATGCTAACTCGGAGAAGTATTTGATGGTTCTTACCATCTGAGATGTGTAGGAGTTCTCGTTGTCATACCATGAAACAACCTGAACCTCATACTGATCATCAGATACCTGATTTACCATGGTCTGAGTTGCATCGAATAAGGAACCAAATCTCATACCAACGATATCAGAAGATACGATCTCATCCTCGTTGTAACCGAAGGACTCGTTTGCTGCTGCCTTCATAGCTGCGTTGATGTCTTCCTTTGTAACGCCGGCTTTCTTAACAACTGCTGTTAAGATTGTGGTAGAACCTGTCGGGGTCGGTACACGCTGTGCAGAACCGATCAGTTTGCCGTTTAACTCCGGAATAACAAGACCGATTGCCTTTGCAGCACCTGTGCTGTTCGGAACGATGTTGACTGCTGCTGCACGGGATCTTCTTAAGTCACCCTTTCTCTGCGGTCCGTCAAGAGTCATCTGATCTCCTGTATAAGCATGGATGGTTACCATGATACCGGACTGGATCGGAGCGTATTTGTTAAGAGCGTCTGCCATCGGTGCCAAGCAGTTTGTTGTACAGGAAGCTGCGGAAATGATGGTATCAGAAGCCTTTAATGTCTTGTGGTTGGTGTTGTATACGATAGTAGGAAGGTCATTTCCTGCTGGAGCAGAGATAACAACTTTTCTAGCGCCTGCGTTGATATGAGCCTGAGCCTTCTCCTTGGATGTGTAGAAACCGGAGCACTCTAATACAACGTCTACTTTTAACTCTCCCCATGGGCAGTTATTTGCATCCGGGAATGCGTAGATCTTGATCTCCTTGCCGCATACGATGATGGAATCGTCTGTAGAAGATACCTCATCTGCATGCTCGTACTTACCCTGAGATGAGTCATACTTTAACAGGTGTGCTAACATCTTCGGGCTTGTCAGATCGTTGATTGCTACTACTTCATATCCTTCTGCTCCAAACATCTGTCTGAAAGCAAGACGACCGATACGGCCAAAACCATTGCTTGCTACTCTTACTGCCATTTTTAATTCCTCCTAGAATTTGTAAATGTAATCGCCGGGCATAAATCCCCTGGAACCGGCAAGCACAAGGTACTTATGCTTATTGGCTCCGTGCTTCCTATATTCTAACCAATTTCCATAGAAAGTTCAAGCCTTTTTCTCCACTTTATTGCCACTTTGTTAAATTTTTCACTATATCACAGGTTTTTTTTCCCTTTTCCGGAAAAATATACAAAATCTGAAAATACGCCGGAAAATCTGCTGACGCTGCACGCCCGCTGTGTTATACTTTTTTCTGGTAACCTGTAAACATACCAAAGAGGAGTTTTCTTATGTCAGACCTTATTTTTTTACTGATTTTGTTTGTTTTTGTTCTTATATTATCCGCGACGCCGCTGTTTCGCAAAAGCCGCAGCCAGCGGGATTATGAGAGTTCCGGCATGCAGCTGCTTGCCACTTCCCGCGGCAGGGTCCTGCTGCTCCCTGCCCTGGGCTGTCTCTGCGCGTGTATCGTCACATTTTTTATGGTGCTTATGTATCAGGACATCGGTTTTGAGGCATCGGATATAGGCTCTCTGCTCTCATGCATCGGCATCACCATCCTGTTAGTTGTCGTCTGCTTTCTCGGCGGTTACGCCATGCAGGCACGTCATGTTCTATATAATGAAGAAATCCTTCTGATCGGGAAACCGTTCCGCCCCTACCAGACCATTCACTGGTATGAAATCTCTGAGATGCGGATCAAAAATCAGGACTTTTTTGATCTGTATGACAGAAACGGCCGCCGCTGCGTCAGCGCAAATGCGAATCTGGAAGGCTACCGGCAATTTTATCAGGCATCGTTACGGTTCACCCGTCCCGAATACACCGCAAAGCAAAAAAGCACCCCGTACGACAATCCGGTGTCTGCGGCATCCGGCTGCGGAACACTGCGCTACCGGACCGGCGAATATTACGCGCTCCTCATCCTCTATGCGGTTGTCATGTTTCTGTTTTTCGGCTTGACCGTTTTTTCCGGGGAAAGCATTTCGGGAACGCTGCAGATCATCCGCGAAGAAAAGCTCTACGGCGCCCTTTTCTTTCCGGTCGCGTTTGTCGGCACCGTTCTGGCACTGTTTTATGTCAGTCTGCAGAAAATCACCTACGACCGCGAAAAAATTGTTATTTCCCGTTTCCCCCGCCGGACACAAACCCTGCTGCGCCGGGATATCCGCCAGCTTGAATGTACCTCCGGCAGTCAGGGGCTCCGGACGCTTACCCTGCACACAGATAACCGCAGATATGTGATCCGCGAGAAACAGTTCCGCGTAGGGTTCCCGGAATTTTTCAACGAACTGATCCATTAAACTCACACAGAAAGGAAGATCTCTATGTTATGGGATACACATATGCACAGCCAATATTCCGGTGACAGCGACGCCCCGCAGGAGGACATGATCCGCGCTGCAATCAGGGCAAAGCTCCCCGGCATCTGTTTTACGGATCATCTGGACATCGACTATCCGGACAACCCGGAAGCGTTCCTGTTAGACCTGCCGAACTACACGTCATCCGTTTTCGCCATGCAGGAACAGTACCGGGATCAGATCAGCGTGCGCTACGGCATCGAGCTGGGGCTCCAGCCGCATCTGGCAGCGCTGCATGCCGATATTCTCTCGCAGTATGACTTCGACTTTGTCATCGGTTCCTCCCATGTGGTACACGGCTATGATCCGTATTTTCCGCCATTCTGGAAGACGCACACCGAGGAGGAAGGATACCGCGAATACTTTGAGTCCATCCTGGAAAACATCCGGGCATTTGATGACTTTGACGTCTACGGTCACATCGACTATGTCGTGCGCTACGGTCCGACGCGCAACGAGAATTATACCTACGCCAGATACAGCGACGTGATCGACGAGATTCTAAGACTTCTGATTGAAAAAGGGAAAGGCATCGAGATCAATACCGGCGGCTTCAAATACGGACTGGGACATCCGAACCCCTGCGAGGAGATCCTCGCGCGCTACCGTGAGCTTGGCGGTGAGATCATCACGGTCGGCGCGGACGCCCATGCCCCGGAACATGTCGGCTTTGCCTTTGAGAAAGTGCCTCAGATTTTAAAGGACGCCGGTTTTATTTACTACACGGTCTTCCGGAAACGCAAGCCGGAATTCATAAAAATTGAGGACTGACCGCCGCATCCGGCGCTCCAGTCCTCATTCTCACTGACATTTTATACGTTGATGTCCTGTTTTTATTTACGCATCTCTTCTGCGGCGCGCTCTATGTAAAAATCAAGCAGTTCATAGATCCAGTCTTTCAGATTGGAAAACACAAATCCCGTACGCCCGGCGCGCTCTGTATTGATGCTGTAGCCGGGCGTCCCATTATATGGCGCCGGATCGCCGGTCTCATCAAGAAACGCCTCTTTTCCGGTGCGTCTGTACACGTAAGTCAGGATCTCCCGCGGCGAGATGGTCCCGCGGCTCGCTCCGTTGACGGCACCCTGGATCTCATCCCCGCCGAGATGCGCCAGAAGGCGCCCCGCATCGTCCACGCTGATAAAGCTCATCTGTGCGTCCATATTATCAATATACATCGGTTTCTGCCGCACCACATGTTCCACATAAAAGTACAGCCGGTCCGTGTAGTCATCCCTGCCGATGACGTAGGGGAATCTCACAAAAGCCGCATTTTTCATCGGATACTGCTGCACGAGCGCACATTCCGCACTTTTCTTCAATACGTCATACGATCCGCTGTAATCCGTATACCAGACCAGTCTGTCATGTTCCGGCTCATAGTCCGTCTCCACGGTCTGAAAATGCAGATCATACACGGATGCCGAGGACACCATCACATACCTTCTGCAGGGCACCGCCTCCAGCACGGTGCGCACATCCCCCGCACAGTAAGCCAGATCGTCGTAGAAAACGTCATAATATTTATGGGCAAACACCTGCTCCATCTGCCGGGCATCCGTCCGGTCGACGATCAGACGTCTGACTCTGTCTCCAAAATCATCCGGCGTCCGGCCGCGTGTTGCGATCGTCACCTCATGTCCCCGGTGCAAAAGTTCCCACACCAGATGTTTTCCGAAAAATCCCGTTCCGCCCAGCACTAAAATATTCATACGTTTCTCCATCTTTCTTCTTCCCGTTTTCCGTTCCCTTTCGCACTATTATACTCATTTTGCGTTGTTTTATCAACAATCCCCCAAGAACCGAACGGCAAATGACCCCGCAGAAAGATTTTTCTCCTCGCTGCAGGGTCTCTTTTACTTCCCGTTATTTTTTCTTTTACTTAAAGTATTCCACGCCGGACTCAAACAGTCTCAAATCCTGCTCACCGTAAATATTCATCGCCACACTCCGGTCACGACGCTCCGAATGTGCCATCTTGCCGAGCACTCTTCCGTCCGGGCTTGTGATTCCCTCGATTGCCATGTAGGAGCCGTTGACATTCCACTCTTCATCCATGGTCGGAACACCCGCCTCGTTGACATACTGTGTTGCCACCTGACCGTTTGCAAACAGCTTCTCCAGCCATTCCTTCGGAGCGACAAAACGTCCCTCGCCGTGGGAAGCCGGATTGCAATATACCTCGCCGGTCTTTGCCTGTGCCAGCCACGGGGACTTGTTCGTCACAACCTTCGTGTATACCATCTTGCTGATATGACGGCCGATCGTATTGTAGGTTAATGTCGGCGAATCTGCAGTCTGCGGACGGATCTCACCATACGGTACCAGTCCCAACTTAATCAGTGCCTGGAAACCGTTGCAGATGCCGAGCGCCAGTCCGTCACGCTCGTTTAAAAGCTTCATGACCGCCTCTGTCATCTTCGCATTGCGGAACGCCGTCGCAAAGAACTTCGCGGAGCCCTCCGGCTCATCTCCCGCGGAAAATCCGCCCGGGAACATGATAATCTGTGCCTGATCGATCGCCTTTGTGAACTCCTCAACCGAATCGCGGATGTCCTCTGCATTCAGGTTCTTGAATACCTTTACGATCGTGTCCGCACCTGCGCGCTCAAATGCTCTCGCACTGTCGTACTCGCAGTTCGTTCCCGGAAATACCGGTATAAACACGGTCGGTTTTGCCACCTTGTGTTTGCAGACATAGATACTGTCTGCCTGATAGATGCCGGTGTCAAGTTCGTCCTTATTATCTGTCACGCGGGTCGGGAATACTTTCTCCAGCGTGCCGCTCCACGCCGCGATCGCCTCGTCGAGTGCAAGCTTCATGCCGCCGTAGCAGAAGCTCTGTTCCTCATTTACCCAGCCGACAAGCTCCTCATTTCCGGAAAGTCCCGCTGCCTTTAATGCCTCCTTGACAATACCAACCTTCTCCACCGGAACCTCCGCCACGATATTACCAAATCCCGGTGCAAACAGTGTCTCTTCCGACACTTCCTTCTCAATCGTCACACCAAGCTTATTGCCAAATGCCATCTTGCTGACTGCCGCCGCAAGTCCTTTTCCATCCAGCGCATAGGCGGATACGACCGCACCCTTTCCGATCAGCTCATGCAGCACCGCATAGAGCTTCATTACCTGCGCATAGACCGGAAGATCATAAGAATCCTTCTCGATGGAGAAAAGTACCAGCTGATTTCCCACTGCCTTAAGCTCCGGCGTGATGATGTCGCCCTCTTTTGCCACATCCACGGCAAAGGATACCAGTGTCGGCGGTACGTCGATCTCGTTGAAGCTTCCGGACATGGAATCCTTTCCTCCGATGGACGGCAGCCCGAATCCGATCTGTGCATTGTACGCGCCAAGCAGAGCAGCAAACGGCTGGCTCCAGCGCTTCGGCTCCTCGCTCATTCTGCGGAAATACTCCTGGAAGGTAAAGCGCACCTTGCTGTAATCGCCGCCGGCAGCCACGATTCTCGACAGAGACTCAAGCACTGCATAGACCGCACCGTGATACGGGCTCCAGGAAGACAGATACGGATCGAAACCGTACGCCATCATCGTGACCGCATCGGATTTGCCGGTCATCACCGGAATCTTTGCCACCATGGACTGTGTCTCGGTCAGCTGATATTTCCCGCCGAACGGCATGTATACGCTTCCCGCTCCGATGGAACCGTCGAACATCTCCACCAGTCCCTTCTGAGAACACACATTCAAGTCAGCAAGTTCTGCGAGCCATGCTTTCTTCATATCGCCTGCTGCTAACGCCTCGGAAACCGCCGGTGTATCGATCTTATTCAGATAATTTTCCTTCGGGTCCGGCATATCCACTGCCACATTGGTCTCCTGATGTGCACCGTTGGTATCCAGGAATGCACGGGATAAGTTTACGACTTCCTTTCCTCCCCACGTGAGCACCAGTCTCGGCTCCTCGGTCACAACCGCAACCTCGACAGCTTCCAGATTCTCCTCCTTTGCAAATGCAAGGAACTTCTGTACATCCTCCGGCCCCACTACAACCGCCATACGTTCCTGGGACTCTGAGATTGCAAGTTCGGTTCCATCAAGTCCCGCATATTTCTTCGGCACCTTATCCAGCTGCACGCGCAGTCCGTCTGCCAGCTCTCCGATGGCAACCGATACACCGCCTGCACCGAAGTCATTACACTTCTTAATAATATGCGCCACTTCCTCGCGGCGGAATAATCTCTGGATCTTGCGCTCTGTCGGCGGGTTACCCTTCTGCACCTCTGCACCGCAGACTGCGGTGGACTCTGTGTTATGTGCCTTGGAAGAACCTGTCGCACCACCGATGCCGTCACGACCGGTACGGCCGCCAAGCAGAATGATGATGTCTCCCGGATCGGAGGTCAGTCTCTGCACCGCACGTCTCGGAGCCGCACCGAGCACTGCACCGATCTCCATGCGCTTCGCCACATAATTCGGATGGTATACCTCCTTGACATAACCGGTTGCCAGACCGATCTGGTTACCATAAGAACTGTAACCGTGTGCCGCCTCGCGCACCAGCTTCTTCTGCGGAAGCTTGCCCGGGATCGTGTCTTTCACAGAAACCGTCGGATCTGCCGCACCGGTCACACGCATTGCCTGATAGACATAGGTACGTCCGGAAAGCGGGTCACGGATCGCACCGCCCAGACAGGTTGCAGCACCACCGAACGGCTCAATCTCTGTCGGGTGGTTATGTGTCTCGTTCTTAAAGTTTACAAGCCACTCCTCGGTCACGCCGTCCACCTCGATCGGAACGACAATCGAGCAGGCATTGATCTCATCGGATTCCTCCTGATCCATCAGCTTGCCTTCTTTTTTGAGGCGCTTCATCGCCATTAAGGCAATGTCCATCAGGCACACGAATTTGTCTGAACGTCCTGCGTAAAGATTCTTATGGGTGGCAAGGTAATCCTGATAGGTCTCTTCCATCGGCGCACGGTAATAGCCGTCGTCAAAACTTACGTCCTTAAGCTCTGTGGAAAACGTCGTATGACGGCAGTGATCGGACCAGTAGGTGTCCAATACGCGGATCTCCGTCATGGACGGGTCGCGCTTCTCCTCATTCTTAAAATAATTCTGAATATGTAAAAAGTCCTTGAATGTCATCGCCAGACCGAGGGAATCATAAAGTTCCTTCAGTTCTGCCTCAGACATCGCAGAAAATCCGTCAAAAATCTTTACATCCTCTGGCTCCGGGAATGTCTGCACCAGCGTCTGCGGCTTCTCAAGACCGGTCTCCCTGGAATCAACCGGGTTGATGCAGTGCTTTTTGATTGCCTCAAACTCTGTATCGCTGATCTCTCCCTCGATCACATAGGTCACAGCCGTGCGGATCAGCGGCTCCTCGTTCTCATTTAACAGCTTCACACACTGCTCGGCGGAGTCCGCTCTCTGGTCAAACTGTCCCGGCAGGAATTCTACGGAAAAAGTTCTCGCGCCATTTAACTCAAAATTTTCCTCGTACACATCGTCCACCGGCGGCTCGGAAAAAACGGTAACCAGAGCCTTGCGGTAGGTTTCCTCCGATACATGCTCCATATCGTAACGGATCAGCTCACGCACTCCCTTCACGTCACTGATACCGAGATAATTTCTGATCTCTGCTTCCAGCTCTCTTGCTCTGACAGCAAATGCCGGTTTTTTCTCCACATATACGCGTCTTACGTTGCTCATATTTTCCCTCCATCTGCGCACGCCATCGGCGAAACTACTGATCGTTTGTATTTCTATCTTATCCTACTTTCTATATGAAGTATAGCATATGCGAACAAATAAGCATAATTAATATATTTAATCTCTTCTATTATTATGGTTAATATATCACATAAGATTTATTTGACAGTTTTATAAGCAGGTCTTATAATTATAGTTAACACGCTACAGAACGGTTCGGAGCAGCGCTCCGACAGAAACGAGGAACCATGGATATCAATTACGAATTGTATAAAGTTTTCTATTATGTTGCAACCTCCCTCAGCTTTTCCGAGGCGAGCAAGCAGCTCTATATCTCCCAATCCGCCGTCAGCCAGTCAATCAAGACGCTGGAGAAAAAGCTGGAGCAGCCGCTTTTTATCCGGAGTACCAAAAAAGTACAGCTGACTCCGGCAGGAAAGATTCTGCTCAAGCATATTGAACCTGCCATGAATTTAATCCGGCGCGGTGAGAGCCAGCTGTTAGATTCCGGCAGCCTCGGTCTGGGGCAGCTCCACATCGGCGCGAGCGACACCATCTGCCGCTATTTTCTCGTGCCGTATTTAAAGCAGTTCCACAAGAAGTTCCCGAATGTCCCGATCAAGGTGACAAACTCAACCTCCCTCAGCTGTGTGGAGCTGTTGGAACAGGGAAAAGTCGATCTGATTGTGACCAATTTTCCCAACTCTAATTTAAACCAGTCCTACATCCGCAAGACCGTGTGCAGCTTTCACGACGTCTTTATCGCCAACCCTGCTTATTATAATCTGAAGCAGCAGGAGATTGCCTTAGAGGATCTGCAGCAGTACCCAATCCTGATGCTCGACCGCAAGAGCACCACCAGCGAATTTTTGCATAACCTCTTTCTGCAGCACCAGCTTGAACTGATGCCGCAGATCGAGCTGAGCAGCAACGATCTTCTGATTGATCTGGCACGTATCGGCCTGGGAATCGCGTTTATCCCGGATTACTGCCTAAACCGCGAGTCCAAAGAGCTCTTTATCGTAAAGATCAAGGAAAAGCTCCCGGCACGCCAGATGGTCACCGCAGTCAACCCGACGCTTCCAATCGCGCAGTCTACGGAAGAATTCTTAAAGCTCCTGCCGTCTCTCCCAGAACTCGGCTAACATCTGTTCTACTTCATTTACGTTACATATCCGGCGCTGTTCCCATTCCCTTGGGAACAGCCCTCTGTAATCACTCTTTAAAAACCGCTCGTCCAGCAGTTCAATCACTCCCACATCCTCTGTCGTCCGTATCACGCGTCCGGCCGCCTGCAATACCTTGTTCATTCCCGGAAAGCGGTACGCATAATCAAAGCCTGCCCCCGCTCTCTCATCATAATAATGCATTAAAATCTCGCGCTCATTGCTGATCTGCGGCAGTCCTGTTCCCACGATCACCGCCCCGATGAGCTGTTCTTTTTTCAGATCTATCCCCTCTCCGAAAATACCTCCGAGCACACAGAATGCCACCAGTGAACCGCCGCGCCCTTTCGATGTCTCACCGGAAAATGCCTGTAAGAAAGCCTCGCGCTCCGCCTCACGCATCCCGGTCTGCTGCATCATGCACCAGAGCCGCGGCTCTGCATTTCCGGAATTCTCCGCATCTTCGGGATGCTCCGCAATTTCTGCCTCTTCGGGATGCTCCGCAATCTCTGCCTCTTCGGGATGCTCCACAATCTCTGCATTCTCTGCTCCTTCCGGAAAATACTCCTGCGGACGCATTTCATCCGTCTCCCCGCCCTCTAAAAACACATCGTAGACTTCCTGCATCATCCGGTAGGACGGAAAGAACACCATATAGTTTCCCTGCTTCGCGCGCGCTGTTTTTTCTATATATAATGCAATCCGCTCATACTCTGCCCTGCCGCGCCTCGTGTACTTGCTGCTGACGTCATTTCCAAACAGCAGCAGGCGCTGTTCCTCGGAAAACGCCGTCTGCGCGTAGACCGCATAATTATCCCTGCGGGTGGACAGCAGGCTTTTATAATACTGGATCGGAAGCAGCGTCGCCGAGAAAAAGATCGTCGCATTTCCCTTGTCAATGCGCTCCTGCAGATTGAGGGAGGGATCCACACAGTAAAACTTCAGCTTGAAGCGCCCGTCCTCCTCATGCTCGGAATACACGACATAATGCTCGTCGACCAGCTCGTAGATATTCATGAAATTGCGTAGGTTTAAGTAAAATTCATTTACTTCCCTGCGCTCCGGGAAATCGGGACTTTTCTGCAGATACTCATCCAGATCTGCCGCAAGGCGCGTCAGTGCAAAGATCAGCGTACCGATATTTTCATATACGACATAGTTTTCGCACTCACGCTTGTACCCCAGGAGGATGCGATTGCATTTTTCCAGATGCCGGATCACACGTTCCGCACGTCTGTCATGCTTTTCCTGATAGGGTTTCAACAGCTTTTTAGCTGCCAGAAAATCCTCCTTATAGATCGATGCGCTGTACATTTCCCGGCTCCGCTCCACAAGATTGTGCGCCTCATCCACCAGAAAAATGTAGTCCCCGCGCGTTCCTTCCGCAAAAAAACGCTTCAGATAAACATTCGGGTCAAAGACATAATTGTAATCCCCTATGATATCATCCGCCCAGGTTGCCGTATCCAGCGACATCTCAAACGGACAGACCCGGTACTCCCGCGCCTGCTCTAAGATCACTTCCCTGGTAAAAACATCCTCCTTCTGCAACAGATTGTACACCGCATCGTTCACGCGGTCGTAGTGTCCTTTCGCGTAGGGACAGTGTACAGGATTGCAGTCCATCTCCTCGCACAGGCACAGCTTTTCCTTCGCCGTCAGCTGGATGATCTTTGCCTGATACCCCCTGGTGCGCAAAAGTTCAAATGCTTCCTTTGCCACCGTGCCCGTGATCGTCTTCGCCGTCAGATAAAAAATCTTGTCCCCGAGTCCCTCGCCGACCGCCTTCACCGCCGGAAAGACCGTCGAAATGGTCTTCCCGACGCCTGTGGGTGCCTGGATAAACAGATTCTTCCGGCGCGCAATCGTGCGGTATACGTCCGACGCCAGTTCTTTCTGTCCTTTCCGGTATGCATAGGGAAACTCCAGCTTTTTGATGGAAGCCTGCCGCAGATTCTGCCAGGCGAACTGAAAATCCGCCCACTTTTTATATTCGTCCGTTAGCCGGGTAAACCACTCCGCCAGCTCCGCAAACGAAAATGTTTCCCTAAAATATTTCAGATTCCCCAGAAACGCCGTCTTTGTCAGTTCGATTGTATCCAGATTGCAGTAGGTCAGCTGCACGGAGATCTCTGCAAGATCATGCTGCAAGGCATAGATATAGGCATAACACATCGCCTGCGCGCGATGCACGCCCACGGGTTCATCCAGCGCATCCAGATTCATGTAGATCCCCTTGATCTCATCAATCGTCACATGCATGTCTTCCTCCACCGTAAGATGGTTGAAGTTATCCGAAAAATCAAGCTGTCTCTCCCCGTCGCACGTAATCTCGATTCCGTCCGCCCGTCCCTCGATGGCAAGCGTGTAATCTCCCTCGCTAAGTTCGATCTTAAGCGGCACCTCCGCATGGTAATTCGCGCCTTTGCTCTTCTGAATGCGCTTATGGATACGGCTGCCCTCCCACATGGCCTCCGGGGACGCAGTTCTCCCGTGGCGGTTGTCAATGTCTCCCTCCCGCAGAATGAACTCCACCAGATTCCGCACCGAGATCTTTATGATTTTCTTTTCGTCTTTTTCCTGTTGTGCATCCATACGGCAGCGCTCCCTACTTTCCGGTTTCTTATCATACAGTGTAACACAAAAACAGGGCTGCTGCACGAAGAGGTTTCTCTCCGGCAGCAGCCCTGTCTCCGTCTGTCTGACTAGCAGACTGCATATTTCTGTACCGTATTCTCAAACCCGGTGTTCTGTCCGCCGTATTTTACGGTCAGATCCTTGCTGAGTCCAAGATACAGCATTCCGAGCAGTGATTTTGCATCAATCACAGCTCTGTTATAACAAACATCGATATCAAAATCACATTTTCCGGCAGCTCTCACAAACTCCTTTACTTCCTCCGTGTCAGACAATCTGATTTTTCTCTCTATCATATTATTCATCCTTTCCTACTATAAACCAAACGTGTTTCTCTGATTTCCGCGCAATTATTGCATAATTTTTTTTCTTTGTCAAATTTGACGCAACCGGTAAACCACTTGAAAGTACGGGCAATCTGCTCATTTCTGTGCCCGATTTTTGCCGTTTTTTGCAATCTCTTTTTGCGATTTTCTCTCAAAAAGCAAACTGCATAATTATTCTTGTGCACACTTTCTCATTTCCTGCAAAGGTACGTTTCGTTTTTGTAATATTTTCACATATTTTTTCCCCAGAGAAAACTATTTTTCATCTCTCAGTTTCCTAAGATTCTGCTTGAGCGCCTCCACGGCGCGGTCGATCTCTTCCCTTGTCGTCTCTCCCGACAACGTCATACGCACGGTCCCCGGTGCGTATTCGTCCGGCACGCCCAACGCCCCGATTACATAGGAGACCCGCTCCTCCCCGGTGTTGCAGGCGGAGCCGCCCGAGGCGCAGATTCCGTCCTCATACAGCAGAATGAGAAGTGATGCACCGTCCACGCCGGAAAAGCTCACATTCACATTCCCCGGCAGGCGGTTCGTGGGATGCCCGTTCAGGCGGACCCCCTTGATCTCATGCATGATCTTTTCAATCAGATAATTGCGCAGCATCATCTCCCTGCGGATTCTTCTGCGCATATTGCAAAATGCCAGTTCCACCGCCTTCCCCATCCCGACGATCCCTGGTACATTCTCCGTTCCCGCACGTTTTCCACGCTCCTGGCTGCCGCCGTGGATAAAGGACGGCATCGTAACCCCGTCCCGCACATACAAAAATCCCACGCCTTTCGGTCCGTGAAATTTGTGTGCACTCGCGCTAAGCAGATCGATGTGGTACTGCTGCATGGAGATCGGAATCTGTGCATATGCCTGCACCGCATCCGTATGAAACAGAATCTGATGGTCTCTTGCGAACCTTCCGATCTGCATGACCGGTTCGATCGTTCCGACCTCATTGTTTCCAAACATGACCGAGATCAGGATCGTATCCTCCCGGACAGCTTGCTCTAACTGTTCCAGCGAGATCATTCCGTTTTGATCGACATCCAGATAAGTCACCTCGTAGCCCTGCTCCTCGAGATAATGGCAGGAGTTTAGAACCGCGTGATGTTCAATCCTGCTGGTAATGATATGACGACCGTATTTTCCATACGCTTCCGCCACCCCCTTAACTGCCCAGTTATCCGCCTCCGATCCGCCCGATGTAAAATAGATTTCCGACGGTCTGGCATCCAGTGATGCTGCAATCACCTCTCTCGCATGGGCAATCGCCGCCTGCGCTTCCTCCCCGTAACCGTAAGCCGTTGACGCATTGCCAAACTTTTCCACCAGATAAGGCTGCATAGCGGCTTCGGCCTCCTCCGCCATCCGCGTCGTTGCAGCATTATCCAGATAGACCACACCTGCTTTATATTCCTGATCGCACATTTTTCCCCCACACCTTACATATAATAAAAAGATTCCAATTCCCGGAGACACACTTGCCAGACATTCATTTTCCCAGGAATTCCGTTTCTGGAAATTCTCTGAAAAATTCCCTGATCACCGGCACACTGCTGCTCACACTCGCCGGTGTGCTCACACGGATTATCGGCTTCTTCTATAGAATATTCCTCTCAAGGCTGATTGGTGCAGAAGGTCTTGGGATCTACCAGCTGCTGTCCCCGGTGATGGCGCTCGGTTTCGCCGTCACCGCCGCCGGAATTCAGACTGCGATCTCACGCTTCGTCTCCTCCGAGCTTGCGCAGAACAATCCCGCGGGTGCGAGGCTCTATTTTCGGATCGGCCTGCTGCTGTCGCTGTTTTTATCTGCCGCGACCGGCTTTGTAATCTGGAAATACGCAGACTTTATCGGTGTTTCCATGCTCGGGGATGTGCGGTGCATCCCGCTCCTTAAGATCATCTCCCTCTCCTTTGTCCCTTGCTGTATCCACGCCTGCATCAACGGCTGCTACTATGGACAGAAAAAGACGGGCGTCCCTGCTCTCACACAGCTCACAGAGCAGATCGCCCGTGTCGGCACGGTCTGGCTGCTCTATCAGATCCATATGCGGGAGCAGACCGCCGTTCCGCTCTCCGTCACAATGTGGGGAGCTGTGATGGGCGAAGTGGCAAGCACGCTCGTCTCCGTCAGCGTCGCAAAACTTCCGGAGGGAACGGACACGGCGCTTTCCGTGAAATGCGGCACGCGCAATCTCCTTGCCATGGCGGTTCCGCTCACGGCAAACCGGGTTGTTTTAACGCTCTTTTCCAGTTTTGAAAACATCATGATTCCCAGCCGTCTGCGCCTGTTCGGTTACACGGCTTCCGAGGCGCTTGGCGTCTACGGCATCTTAACCGGCATGGCGATGTCCGTCATCATGTTTCCGTCCGTCATCACCAACTCCGTTTCGGTGCTTCTTATGCCCGCCATCTCAGAAGCCAAAGCCGGCGGAAACGATGCGCTCATACGGCGCGCGGTCTTAAAAACCATCCGGGTCTGTCTTCTGTGGGGCTTTTTTTGTACAGCGGGTTTTCTTGCTACCGGTCACTTTATCGGGAATGTGCTTTTTGGGAACGCGCTCGCCGGAACATTTATACGGACGCTCGGCTGGATCTGTCCTTTCCTGTACCTCGGCGTGACGCTGAGCAGTATTCTGCACGGGCTCGGCTACCCGGGCATCACTTTCGTGCTGAATCTGATTGCCTGCGGCATCCGCATCCTCTTTGTGCTGTTTGCCCTCCCCGTCTACGGCATCCGCGGCTATCTGTGTGGACTTCTCATCAGTCAGGCCGTCATGGCTCTCCTCTCCATCGGAATTCTGCTGCGCCAGACACATCCCACTTCCCGCTCTGCATCCGCAAAATAATATGCACAAAAAATACCGGCAAGCCAGATTACGGTTTACCGGTATTTTTATTCTCATTAAAAGTGCTAAATCTGATTTCAAATTATACTCTGGACAGATACTCGCCTGTACGTGTATCGATCTTGATCACATCACCCTGCTCTACGAACAGAGGTACATATACGGTAGCTCCTGTCTCAACGATCGCCGGCTTGGTTGCACCAGTAGCGGTATCACCCTTGAAGCCCGGCTCAGTCTCAGTGATCTGAAGCTCTACGAACAGAGGCGGCTCTACTGCGAATACGCTTCCGTTATGGGAGCACATCTTCACCATCTCGTTCTCCTTCACGAACTTCAGCGCATCGCCGATGTCATCTTTGGAGAGTGCGATCTGCTCATAAGTCTCTGCATCCATAAAGTTGTATAAGTCACCATCTGCATACAGATAAGTGTAATCTTTTCTGTCAATGCGGGCAGTCGGACATTTCTCTGTAGGACGGAATGTCTTCTCAACCACACCACCACTCTTAATATTCTTTAACTTAGTTCTTACAAATGCTGCACCTTTTCCTGGTTTCACATGCTGGAATTCGATAATCTGATAGATATTACCCTCTAACTCAATGGTAATACCATTTCTGAAATCGCCTGCTGAAATCATGTAAATTTCCTCCTTAAAAATACGCTCGAGTTTTACTCTCTGATTTTTCTATTTTATAATAAACAGCGCTATATTTCAAGCTTTTTTTCATATACCGCACTGCGCCATGCGAATTTGCACGCTTTTTGCTCTGTTCCTGGCGCAATCTCCCCGGTATTATTAAGCGTTGCGCTTCTCAATCTCATGGATCATATCGATTCTGGTCTGGTGTCTTCCGCCCTGGAATTCTGCATCCAGATATGCCTTGACGATGTCTTTCGCAAGCTCTGTGCCGACGATTCTGGCACCGAATGCAATAATGTTGGCATTGTTGTGTTCTTTTACCAGCCGCGCAGTTGCTGTGTCGGAGCACACTGCTGCACGCACACCGTTGACTTTATTGGCTGCGATGGAGATTCCCACACCGGTTCCGCAGATCAGTACGCCGCAGTCAGCCTCGCCTGCCACAACTGCCCTGCCGACTTTCTCTCCGTATTCCGGATAATTGCAGCTGTCCGTTCCGTCGGTTCCAAAGTTGATAACCTCATGTCCCAGTTCCTTTAAATAGTCCATAATGACAAATTTTAACTCTGTTGCCGCGTGATCATTTCCGATTGCTATTTTCATTTTTTCCTCCATCCCGGGTTTTGGCACCCGTCCTTTTCATTGTCACATGCTGCCACTGTTTTCTGCAGCACAAACTGCTTCTTTTATCGCTTCTGCGCTACGCTCTGCTGCTTTTGGCATTTTCTCCGATAGAAAAACAGGACGATCTTTTCCAGATAGCGCTTTAAGACAATCTGGATCTCCTCCTTCGGATGGATCGGCTTTACCAGAATCGTGCGGATTCCCGTGCGGTTGGCGCCGTAGACATCCGTAAAAATCTGATCTCCCACAAACAATGTGTTTTTCTCATCCGTTCCCATCTGTTCCATCGCTTTTCTGTAATTCGCCGGATTCGGCTTTCCTGCCTTGTAGATATAAGAAACCTGCACCGCGTCATTGAACATTTTCACGCGCGGTTCCTTATTGTTCGACAGCAGCATGCAATGATATCCCAGCTCCTTCAAATGTGCAAAAAGCGCGCACGCCCGCTCGTCCGCCGGCGCTCCGTGCGGCACCAGCGTATTATCAATATCAAAAATAACGCCTCGATATCCATCCTCATAAAGGCGGTCAAAATCGATCTCATAGGTAGAATCTACGTATTCTCCCGGGTAAAACCGTTCCAGCATTGCCCTTTTGCTCCTTTACTCATCTCACTTAGTGCGCATCCTTACATAGATTACTACATTTCTACCAAAATATCCACCCGGAATTTCCAATTCGCGTTGTTCGTTTTTCTCAGAGCATTATTTACCTCACCGCGAGGTGCGCATCCCCGCAGAGCGTTTTTGTGTAATAGGAACAAAGTTTCCTATTACACAAAAAAGACTGCATACACATGTGTATACAGTCCTCATCCGCTCATGATTCTACAGTATAAAATTCTCATCCGGTCTGACCGGCTGTGCCTCGTCAGGATTCGTTCCCACAAAAAACTGATACTGCTCGAGTACCTGATCCTTACGCATATCCGAAATGGCGCGCTCGACATCCAGTCTGGCAATGTCGCTGTCCACGCCCTTCAGCTCGTAGACCGCATCCGGCTGGTAGCTGTTCGCGTAATCGATGGCTCCCTAATCCGGTCCGCTCTTCCTGATGGCTGCAGGCGCAGTATACTCCTCTGTGGACGGTGCCTGACCTGTTACGCTCTGCGGAAGTTCTGCCGGCAGTTCCGATCCCACGGTAACAGTTTGATTCTCTATGGAGTTGTAATCATAAAATCCCGCACTGATGCGGATTCCTGACAAATTCATTAGAAACTCTCCATTGTAACCAGAAAAAAATATTACTATAACTTTTTATTATATCGACAAATAAAAACAGAAACTTTACCTTCTGTTCTTATTTGTCGAGCATTTTTTTCAGCTCGCTCATAAACGTATTGACATCCTTGAACTCACGGTACACCGACGCAAAACGAACATAGGCAACCGCCTCAAGATCCTTAAGCTTATCCATCACAAGCTCGCCGATCAGGGAACTCGGAATCTCCTTCTCCTCGCGGTTAAAGATCTCCGTCTCCACTTCATCCACAAGCTGGTTGATCTGATTGACAGAGATCGGCCGCTTATGGCAGGCGCGCAACACACCACCCTCAATCTTGGAACGGTCATACTGCTCTCTGGTGTTGTCTTTCTTGATCACAATCAGCGGAATGGTCTCCACTTTCTCATAGGTGGTAAAGCGTTTTCCGCAATCATCGCAAAGTCTGCGGCGGCGGATGGAATTGTTGTCATCTGCCGGTCTGGAATCGATCACTCGTGTATTTTCACTGCTGCAAAATGGACACTTCATTTGCTACCTCCATGGGCAATTTTGCCTATATATTGTAGTATATCTATACATTTGTTGCTTGTCAATGAAATTTACACGATTATATAACCTGTTTTTTATGTATTTTCACGAAATTGTCATTTTTTGTACAAACTTTCTGTTTTATTGTCCCCTACGCCTATTTTACCTTATGTTTTGCTTCTTTCTCATCAATGTCCACCAGAATGATGTCTGGTCCGATTTTCACAATCCTGCACCACGGAATAAACAATTCAAATTCCCTGCCCATACAGCCCATCCACTTTGCCGGTCCCGGCACAATCAGCGCCTTGATGCATCCACCGCACTCGTCAAAATCCAGATCCCGCACGTTTCCCAGGCACTTGCAGTCATTTACATTGATGACCTCTTTCCTCGCCAGATCGCAAAAACGCATATACTTCCCGCCCGTTTGCTTCCTCGGAAAAGTATATGCGTCTCTTTTCAAAATCATGTATGTCTGAAATTATACGTTAAATCGGAACAGGATCACGTCTCCGTCCTTTACCACATAATCCTTGCCTTCCATTCCGACAATGCCTTTTTCACGCGCTGCAGCGAGGCTTCCATTGTCCAGAAGATCCTGGTAGTTGACAACTTCCGCCTTGATAAAGCCTCTCTCGAAGTCCGTATGAATCTTGCCGGCTGCCTGCGGTGCCTTGGTTCCCTTCTTGATCGTCCATGCACGGCACTCGTCCTCGCCTGCCGTCAAAAAGCTGATCAGACCGAGAATACTGTAGCTTGCCGCCACCAGCTTGTCCAGTCCGCTGGATTCCACCCCTAGATCGTCCAGATATTCCTTCTTCTCTTCCTCTGAAAGTTCTGCCAGTTCCTGCTCGATCTGCGCACAGATAACGAATACCTTTGCGCCCTCTTCTGCTGCCATCTCTCTTACTTTTGCGACATGTGGGTTTGATGCGCCGTCATCTGCGAGGTCATCTTCGGCAACATTCGCTGCATAGATCGTAGGCTTCGCTGTCAAAAGGTTGTATCCCTTGAACCAGATCTGTGCGTCCTCGTCATCCGGCACCTCAAAAGATCTTGCCATCTTGCCGTCCTCAAGATGCGCCTTGACCGCCTCTACAAGCTCGAGCTCCTTTGCAAGAGTCTTATCCATTCTCGCCTGCTTTGCAATCTTTGCGATTCTTCTGTCAAGAATCTCAATATCGGAAAAGATCAGCTCTAAATTGATGGTCTCAATATCTCTTGCCGGGTCGATCGATCCGTCTACATGGATGATGTTGGTATCTTCAAAACAGCGCACTACATGAACGATCGCGTCCACCTCACGGATATTCGCAAGGAACTGGTTGCCAAGTCCCTCGCCCTTGCTTGCTCCCTTCACAAGACCTGCGATATCCACAAATTCGATCGTTGCAGGTGTTACCTTCTTGGTATGATAAAGCTCACCGAGCTTTACGATTCTCTCATCCGGCACAGAAACGATACCGATATTCGGATCGATGGTTGCAAATGGATAGTTTGCAGACAGCGCTCCTGCTTTGGTCAGTGAATTAAATAATGTAGACTTTCCGACATTTGGAAGTCCGACGATGCCTAATTTCATTTTATCTTTTACCTGTCCGAAAACCCTTTATTTATGCGGGTTTTCGCCTTTCTCTATATTTTTATTACACCCTTTTTACACCCTTTTTTCAACTGTGGGTGTAGCTGCTTCAAATTGCTGAACAGCTTTTGCAAGGGACTCGTCCGTAACATGGACATACCTGTCCATTGTTGTTTTAATACTTGCGTGTCCTAATAGTTGCTGTAAAACTTTAGGTTGTACGCCGCGTTCAATCGCGCGTGTAGCATAAGTGTGTCGTAAGGCGTGCATACAAAAACGCTTAATACCAGCTTCATCACACAATTTATATAAATGTGTATCGTAGGAACTGTTTTTAGCAGGTTCTCCTGTTCGCCAGTTGATAAATACCAAATCCCGCATGACAAGACATTTCTTTTCTCCCGTTCTGCTGTCTGTGTACTCCAAAATCTGTGAAAGCATTTCAGACTCTTTCCGGGTATCTTTTTCATCATAACAACTTTTTAAGATTGTATATGCGCGTTCTGTAAGCGGAATAGTACGATAACTTTTTTTTGTTTTAGGCGGACCGGCACGCCAATATCTCCGGCTGTGTCGATACTCTAAACTCTTATTTACAGTTAAAGTACGTTTTTTCCAATCAATAGCGTCCCATGTCAGACCAATCAATTCAGCCGTTCTCAAACCCGTTTCTAATAACAAAGCATACTGTCTATAATTATGAGAACGCTCTGCGGCTTCAAGAAACTTTTCCTGTTCCTCAACGGTTAAGTATTTAATATCATCTACTGCCCGGACTGGTTTCGTATATCGAACACCATTCATAGGGTGCTTTGCAATAATATCATTCATAACTGCTGATTTGAACATAGTTCCCATTGAAATATAGGTCTGCCGGATTGTTGAGCCTGCATATTCTGTTTCCATTCGATTTAAGACAGCTTTACAGTGCATAGGTTTTACATCAGCTATACACATAGTTCCTATCAATGGTTGAATATTTCTTTCGTAACGCTCACGATAATTTCTAATCGTGTTTGGCGCAAGGTCACAAATGATATTATCAATCCAATAATTGAACCATTTGTCTACTGTCATATCAGGCGCAGTAACGATTAGATTATGTGTATCTTCATACTTTGCGTCAGCAAGCCATTTTTTTGCTTCTGGCAGCGTTTTGAAATATCCATTTTGACGCGTACCATTTTTAGCATAAAATCTTGCGAAATACAAACCGTCCTTTCTTTGACAAATACCTTTTCCACACTCTTTGCCTTTTAAATTTTTTCCCATGACGGACTCCTTTCACGTAAAAAAAGAGTCCAACGCAAATATAAAGTATATCACAAGGACTCCGTTTTTTCAAGCTTAACAGACAAATATTTCAGCTATTAAAGGCTATATAATCAATTCTCGGCGAATGTATTCCTCAAATTCTTTACGCTTCACTAACTTTCGTGTTCCAACATATAAAACAAAAGGGCAGTTTGGCTGTTTTAACATAGAATCAATCTTATTGATACCTATGTTGCTATATTCAGCGGCTTCCCTTATTGTTAATGTTATTTTCAAATGGATAGGTACTCTTACTTCTGTTTCCTTATATAAAGGCAGTTCTTTTTCTTCACTGCTATTTGATTTATTCATTAGAATTTCCCCCTATCTTTTTTCAATTTAACAAAAAATAGGCTCGTCAGACGGTCTTAGCAAACCTCACAAGAATTTCACTTCCGCATGGTTCTCATGCAGCTCTACCCGTTGCCTGCGACGCTTCTAACGCTCGGACTACGGCGGTAAAGGAGTATCATTATACCGATATATGGATTGTGGCGGCAGAGTTGCTAAGTCTGCTTTGGAACACTGATAATTCTCGCTCGTTTTGTCCCTCCTTTCGGTCATGGCGTATCAGCCCAACGGCTCCCCATATATCGAATGTATCCGATTTGCCTTATGCTGCGTCGCCGTTCTATTGCGCCGCTTTCTTTGTCAAAGAGCAGAGGGCTGTTCTGCGATATGGAACGGAAAAGGGGGAAGCGTTCCAATACCGCGTTGCTTTATTCAGCCCTAAATGTGAGGATTGCCCTCATTAGTTTTGCTTGCAGCCTTTCACGTATTTCTTCGTCTACTCCAAAATAAACATTTCCTCGCTCATCATAGAGCTTCCGCATGGAAAGACTTGCTATGTAGCCGCTGAAATGCTGCAATACAATCTTCATTGCATCCGGGTCGCCTTTGCTCGCCGCCAAAATAACGGGATAGGGAACAAGGGCATTTTTCGGGTAGTCGTTTTGATTACCATTCAATCCATTCATCAGCGTTTTCCTCCAAATATTTTTTTAACTGTTCAAAGGAGCTTGTCCGGCGATACTGTACCGTACTTCTTGAGATATTGAGCTGCTTTGCGATTTCTATATCAGTCAATCCCTCAAAGTAATACAGCAGTACAATTTTGCGCCGTTCTTCGGGTAAAGCCCGGATAGCTTCAAGTAGCAGTTTTGGGGTTATTTCTTTTCCTGCCATTTGATAAGACGGCTCTGCTTCTTCATCTTGAAAATACTTATCGACGGTATAAAGCTGCCGTTCCTCATACAAGGCAAGGTCGGAAAAAGTAACTTCCCGAACTCTGCGCCGACGAATTTCTTCATGGGCGTTGCACGCTTCATTGTGCAGCACTGATTTACAGAACTTTTGAAACGTACATTGCTTTTCAAATTCCCTGCGATTAGGTGTCATGGTGTTCACCTCCTTTCTGCCGAAAGGCGGTAGTACCTCCCCTTTTCGCGGGATAATACAGGCGACTTTTTGCTTTGCCAAAAAGAGGGCAAAGTTTTTGAAAAATCTTCTGTAAAATGCGAAATGCGCCTGCCTGCAAAATGCAGACAGACGCATAGGAAATAACAGCAGTATTTAATTGATTTGATAGTTCATCTACATAGCCGGAATACCCCGTCGGTGGATAATGGCTTTTTTTGATAGTAACCCATTAGGGTATAGAAAAAAGGACATGGCGATACCTCCTTGATACCGTCGTGTCCCCAAATAGCAGGATTTTAATATGTCCTCTGTTTTAGATTTTCAAAAGAAAACGACGGTTTTGATTGTTATTTCAAAACCGCCGTTAAAATGGCATGAGAACTTTCTACTTCATAAGCGGTTTTTTTTTTATTTCATGCTTATGAAGTAGAGAGTTTTTACCTTATCGTAAATTCACAAGATAAATTATATGTATCGTAATCCCAATCTCTTTCACTTTCAAAGAACGCAAATTGTTTAATCAAACGATAGTGTCCAGCAGGCAATTCTCC
>JABLTR010017507.1_pt1 | contig 43545 bp, 41 predicted proteins | sample 7160071 | NCBI WGS metagenome assembly JABLTR01 (sample SAMN14651230, study PRJNA627086) | human gut metagenome | isolation source: feces | host: Homo sapiens | reverse complement strand
TCAAGCGCCACCACAACGTGGGCGGCCTGCCCGACTATGTGGACTTCAAGGAGATCATCGAGCCCCTGCGGATGCTCTTCAAGGATGAGGTGCGCCAGCTGGGCCGGGAGCTGGGCCTGCCCGAGTACCTGGTCACCCGCCAGCCCTTCCCGGGCCCCGGCCTGGCCATCCGCATCATCGGGGAGGTCACCAAGGAGAAGGCCGACGTGCTCCGGGACGCCGACGCCATCTTCCGGGAGGAGATCGCCCTGGCGGGCTGGGACAGCAAGATCAGCCAGTATTTCGCCGTGCTGACCAACATGCGCTCGGTGGGCGTCATGGGGGACGGCCGCACCTATGACTACACCCTGGCCCTCCGGGGAGTCACCACCAGCGACTTCATGACCGCCGACTGGGCCCGCATCCCCTACGAGGTGCTGGACAAGATCTCCGTGCGCATTGTCAACGAGGTCCAGGGCATCAACCGCATCGTCTACGACATCACCTCCAAACCGCCAGCCACCATCGAGTGGGAGTAACTTTAAGCCGTGTATCCATTGCGCCGCAATGGATACACGGCTTTTTCTTTTGCCCAAATGGCCAAAATCACCGCGATGATTCCACTTAAATTGGCTAAGAAAATACGATCAAAAATTTTTTTAAGTGGAAAAATAGAAAATTAGCGGAAAATCATTGCTTCGAAACCGTAGCTTATTGTGGGATGAAACCGATTCAGTGTCTGTATGCGGAACCTTATGAATGGATCGTGCTGCAATTTAAGAATTGAGTCTTTACATGGTGCAGCTTTTCGTTTTGCCATGGCTGTGACCAGCTGGATGGGGCATCATAAGAAAATAGAAAAAATACTTTTGCTTTTCTTCCTAGTTATGTATAATAGAGCCAAGAAGAGGTGACCGTTATGGCAAGAACGGCAAAAACGGTAACCGTTCATTTGAAGATGGATGAAGATGTGAAGAAGCGGATGGAGCGTGTATGCGCTGAGCTCGGCATTTCCATGAGTGAGGCTTTTAACATGTTTGCACAGACGCTTGTCCGGGAGCGTCGTATTCCCTTTGAGGTGACGGCGGAACCATTTTATAAAGAAATCAATCTGCAATATCTGGAAGGTATTCTGGCGGATGTGAGGGAAGGCAAGGCTCACTTTGCACAGCATGATCTGATCGAGGTAGACTGATAAAACAGCTATGGAAGGGGCGATGCTTATGGCAAGCAAAGAAATTACGGCCCTTCAGATGAAGCCGAGTGAAGATACCTATGCTGCCATCGCTGCGGCAGGAAAAGGTGAAGATCTGTACGCCCCCTTTGAACCAGTAGAGGTACTGATGGAGGCGCTCAATGCTTAAAGCAGTATTTTCAGGACAGTGCAGGAAAGGTTACAAGCTGCCGGTGAAAAGAAGATGGGGAATTAAGTCCCAGCAACAATTTAATAGCAGTGTTTTAAACCGTGTATCTATTGCGGAGCAATAGATACACGGTTTTTTTATTTGCAGATTTTGCCAATAAGAATTTACTTTTTCCCTTGAATCAATTTGCAGGATGATATGTATAAAACATTTGGGAAAGCAGAAAAAATGCTTTAAACCGCTCACTAAATGCAAAATAAAGTTTATTATAAGCGGAAAGAGGAAATCGCAAAAAGGGAAGGCAATTGCCAGTAGGCACCAAAATGAAGTATTTCTGGGTGCTATCAGGACAGTGCTGCACTGTGACCCAAGCTGGGAGGCATAGAAAGTGCTGATAGCTTCTCCCGGTTGCCGGTCCGTTATTCTTTAGACGTGCTAGCACGGACACAGCTATGTCAGCCACTCAGCAGCACTTCCATCAGTTCAGTTACCTTTTTGTGTACTCTTAGCGTTTTTGCGTAGCCAAAAAGGTTTCTCAGATCTTTTTTTGGATCATTCGCATAGGCGTTCAATGCCTTATTGAAGACTTCACGATCCAGTCTTGAACGAAATTTGAAGCAATCACAAATTGTGCGCTCTCGATCGTATATAGGCAGTATGATGCCGTTAAAATCGGCAGTTGTTTTACCCAGTTCATATATCTCTTGTTTTACAAACGCTCCAGCCATTATTAGCACGACCCAATATAACCCAGCCTGCGGTTGAAGGGGAATTGCACGGAACATCTTTTTGCAGAATACCGTTTTCAATGACCGCGTTTCTTCGGGCCTCAGGCATCCAATCCTTTTCACAAGGCAGACAGGGGCTTCCCTTTTCCACAATAAATTTCTTGCCCTCTGCCCGCATTTTCGCCCGACCTAGATCTGTGTCAAGATAATACACACCAAATGGTACTGGATATCTTGTAACTGTGCTCATCTGCCGCTCGTCAGCAGCGGTATCAAAAGCATCCTCCTTAGTAATTGTCTTGGGATAGATCTGTTCTCCATCAAAAGATGCCAAAAGCTGGACCACCAGTTCCACATCTAACGCAAACAGTTCTGTATTTGGAACATTGCTTTTGCTGAAAATATCATGGAGTAGGACTTCCTTTTCATCATAATCCGCCACTTCTATAGCAAAGCGGCGTTTCAGACCCACAATGTTTCGGTAGCCGTTATTCTCCAGCTGATACATTCGTTGCTCAAACTGGTCAGTCCTCGTCTTCCCGATTTTAATCAATCCTGGGACAATTGTTGTCATGCAGTATATGACACCTTTCGCCATAGTTTTCACCTGCTAAACCGTAATATTGGTTCCATTGTACTTTAGGGACATAGTGAAGTCAAGCTGGGAGAAAGCTCATCAAATGTGGAGAACTATAAGTAGTGCCCAGCAATTGTTTACACTAGAACAAGTACTCTCTCAGTATGCTGGTTTTTAGAAGGTGCTGTTGTGGTGAAACTCCGTTTTATGAAATTGAAGGCAGCGGCCCAGAGGGTAGAGAATAGCATTGATGAGACGTTTATGCCGAAATTGCGTGGAGATTAGATCACATATTTACTGGCTTATTTTTTCAAATCCGCAAATAACTCATCCAGATCGGTATACCTTTTTACAGATGGATCCCTTGCAATCCTTTTAGCCTCCAGCATGGCAGCGATTGTTTCCTCGTTAGGTTCAAAATTGATTTCAAAAGGAATCCCGCCCTCATGAAGAGACTGGCGGACAAAGAGGTTGAATGCGGTAGAAAGATCCATACCAAGTTCAGCGAACAGCGCCTCGGCTTGTGCTTTCAGTTCAGCATCCATACGAATGCTAATGTTAGTAGTCAAACTTGCCATAGAATCATCTCCTTCCTATTGGTGCTTATATTTTAAGCTGTTTGCACGAATAAAACAATATGATGCACAACATGTAAGTTCTCTATATAGATCAGAATTTTGTGGCTCATATAGAAAATCTGCGAAATACAGCTTGAACTTAGGCGTACGGCATACCATTTCGTAAATTGTTCATCTCATATCTTCCTATGAAGGCATATCAGCGGAGGAAAAGCTAATCCAGACAAGAATACCCCTTGATGTAGGATGTTTATTTTCCTGCATCAGGGGGTATTTATCTGTATCCTGTCCGATTTTAGGCCAAATCAATTTTGATATCAGGAGCATTTTAATATTACCCACATGATCTGAGAAAGGTTACAATATGGAGGCAAACAGGGCCCCGTTATTGGATTTCTTGTTCCAGATTACAGAACAGATCAGAATGAAAAAAGTCCTCAATTGTGATTCCAAGACCATCGCAGAGTTTCTTGATTGTAGAAATGGTGGCGCTGCGGTTTCGTCCACTGATGATATTGTTTACGGTAGATTGCGTTACGCCGCTCATACTACAGAGTTTATTGATGGAAATATCACGTTCACTGCATAGCTCTAGAATACGTTCCTTAACGGCTTCGCCAATGTTCATGGGCATCACCTCATTTTACTGATGATGATACCCGGTTCCTCTTGAAAAGATTAACTCTTTTGAGTTAATATAACTCAAAAGGGGTGAAGAATATAAAATGAGTACAAAAAGCTGCTTTTTCATCGGACACAGAGAGGCATCGGAAGAAATTTACCCTGCATTGTGTGCGGCTGTTGAACAGCACATTATTGAATATGGGGTCACAGAATTTATTGTCGGACATTACGGCGGGTTTGACGACATTGGGGCGAAAGCAGTCAAAAATGCTAAGATCCACTACCCAGATATTAGGCTTGTCCTGTTATTGCCGTACCATCCGGCGGAGCAGAAAATTCCTGTACCAGATGGATTTGACAGCACATTCTATCCGCCGGGGATGGAGGGCGTCCCACGCAAAGTTGCAATCGTAAGAGCGAATCGCTACGTTGTGGATCATGTAAATTACCTGATAGCCTATGTTTGGCACACGGCTAGCAATGCAAAAGAGTTGGTAAAGTACGCAAAAAGGAGAGAAAAGAATGCTTCGCTTTCTATAACGCAGATCAATCCTAATGACTTAACGCCCCTTTGTGACATCACGGCGATTGATAAGAGATAGCACCAAGTAAAAGGGGCCACAGAGAAGATAATCTTCTCTGTGGCCCCCAATTATATATGTTTCCGTTTTTCTTTCAGCCACCAATCAAACTCCCATTCAAGTGCACATTGCTCAGAGTTGGAATTGTGTAAGGCCTCTCGAATTGCGTTTTGACAGGCCAGATATTCTGGATAACTGTCTATTTTGCTCCAAGCATAATTGTGTTTATTTGCATTGAAAGGCACTCTTTTTGGCATTTTGAAACCATCATAGGCAGGAAGCTTGACATGTAATTCATTGACCAGAGGTGTGGCAATATATCTGTCGATTGGGAGATGACAATAAGGAAAGATTTTGCACAGCGCATCTGCATCTTCTTTATCGTAAATGCAGGCATATTTTAGTGCCATATTGATCCACTTTTGCGTTTTCCCAACTGTAAAAAATGGATAGCCTTGTTGAGTATAAAAATCCCGGATTTTTGTATACAGTTCTTGGTGAGCTTGATCAAATTGTATTTTCCGCTGTGCGGAAAATAATGTGCTTCTACAAAAGGGAAGAATTATGTCCTCAATGCATTGAGTCCGTACTGCAGTAGAACTAGAGCTGGCATGATAGCTTCTGATCCCACGCAAGGGAGTGCGGGAAAGGTCCAGATAGGCATATGTACATGCATCTGAAAGGGACATTCCGTGTGTTAGAATTGACTGTCGTTTCTCAAGACTGGTTTTTACACTTTCAATAAATTTTTGCTTGTCGCATTTCGTAAACATTTGTACACGCACCTTTCGTAAAGCCAAATTTATACTTTTACTTGAGTTTGATTGTTGAACGAGACGATAGAAAATTAAATATTTGATCTTATGTAGTTACTACTTCCGATCTTCAAACCTGCATACGGAATAGTCTATGATTAACTCTTATTTATCCAACTACTAACTTATTGGTCTTCTTCAGAAATTTCGCCGGAATGGGTCGATCCAGTTTCCAGGTAATATTCATAGGCCTACTTCCATCATGCTTCACATAGTTGGCCGTGCCCAGGAAGGTATAGGCTGCGGCGCCGCCGGTCAGCCGGTCCTTCTTAAACTCCCGCACAAAGAGCAGTACCTTGCTGCCCCGTTCCCGGTGATGAATATACCGCTGCCCGGTAGGGGAATTTTCCGCTGTGGTGCTCTGGCTCTGCCAGTGAAACAGGTGCTCATTGATGGAGTAATCGTGATACATGGTGGTGGGAGAGTAGTCCTTATCCGCCTTGTTCAGCGTTACAAAATATACATCCAGCTGTTTCTCCGGCAGCCATTTTACACCTTCACGAACCGTGGCAGGTTTCAAAAAGTCCAGGGCCACCAGCAACTGATCCCTGGTATAGGTGCAGTGGAGATCCAGAGGACAGGCAAAGGCCAGATCCACTGGTTCATCGATGAAGTCAATTTGATCATATTGATAGCGCAGCAGGTCCAAAAGTTCATTGAGCAGCACCGTGCTGCCTGAGAGCGCATGCAGATTGTGCAAAACCTCGTCAGAGGTCCAGTCCTCGACCGTTTTCCCCCAGACAGTTACATAGAACATCTGGAGCATTCTCTGCTCCAATTCATCCAGAGCTGTAAAATTCACATGGTCCAGCTGTGGTAACAGTTCCAGCAAAAAGCCAATCCAGCGCCGGGAGTCAATCACAGACAGGCGGGCAAATGCTTTGGTCAGCGTATCCTCCAGCGGCTCCTGGAAATCCTGAATGACATCAGCCCTGGCACAAATTCGGGAAAAGGAGGAAAATTTGTAAATTACCCTGGGATCCAAGTGGTAGTAGTTGAGGAAATTTGTCAGCGTCAACTCCAGCCCTGAATCCTCGGTGAAACTGGCCACCCGGGAAACCAGCCCAGCGTTATTGCCGTAAGAGGCCTGGATATTGTCCAGAATGTACTTGGCAGCCTTTTTCTCCAACTGTATGTAGCAGCCCTTGGGGACGGAGATAAAACCATCCTTGATCTCTCGGGACACGCTGCGGCTGGTATTGCTCAACAGGGCGGCAAACTTGTCCTCAAAATTGTAGCGCTTGTTGGCCTGACCAATGAAGTCCAGCACGGTCAGGCAATCTTTATGCTCAGCGAGCCGAAGACCACGACCTAGCTGCTGAAGAAAGATGGTCAGCGATTCCGTGGGCCGCAAAAACAGCACCGTATTGACCTCCGGAATATCCACACCCTCATTATAAATATCCACTACAAAGATAAAGCGGATCTCGCCGCCCACCAGCCGCCCTTTGGCGGCTTTTCTTTCTTCATCAGAAGAGTGGCCGGTCAGGAAGATGGAGGGAATCCCATGGTCATTGAAATAGCGGCACATGAATTCCGCATGGGCGATCGACACGCAGAAGCCAAGCCCCTTTACCTCGTCAATGTCAGTCACATATTTCAGCAGGGAGGACACCACCAGATCAGCCCGGCGGTGGGCCACAGCGCCGCTGAGGGTGTAAAGATTGGAAAGCTCCATTTTATCATAGCCGCCGGCACTCCATTTTAAAGTGTCCAGGTCCACTGTGTCCGTGACACCAAAATATTGAAATGGACACAATAGTTTCCGGTCAATGGCCTCCGGTAAACGGATTTCCGCAGCGATCCGGTAATGGAAGTAGGGCAGTATGCTCTTGCCATCCATACGCTCCGGAGTGGCGGTCAGCCCCAGTAAAATTTTCGGCTGATAATAGGAGAGCAGCTTTTGATAACTAGGCGCTGCGGCGTGGTGGAATTCATCGACGACAATATAATCATAAAAATCCGCAGCAGTTTTGGAGGCAAAATCCTGCGTATTAAAAGTCTGGATCGAGAGAAATAATGCATCAATGTGCTCTGGTCGATAGGTACCTACAAATAGCTCGCCGAAATTGGCATCCTTTAGGACAGCCCGGAAGGTGTACAGGCTCTGCTGCAGAATTTCTTCCCGGTGAGCTACAAAGAGCAGTCGGCAGGGCTTGCCAGGATTTTGACTGCAAAAGCGCTTATAGTCCAGTGCGGAGATTACCGTTTTACCGGTGCCGGTGGCGGCCACCACCAGATTGCGGGTATAGCCCCGGACGGTGCGCTCGGCCTCCAACTTGTCCAGAATTTCCTGCTGATAGGAGTAGGGGGCAATGTCCAGGGTGTAAATTTCAGGATTGTTGGCATCAAAATATTTTTCTGCCTTCAGTGCTCGGGCCAGCCGCTCTTTCTGATCCTCAGTGTAGTACTCAAATTCGCTGGCGTTCCAGTAGCTTTCGAAGGTGGCGGAAATTTTGTCAATGGTTTCAGGAAGATCCCTGCGGGTGACTTTTACGTTCCACTCCAGGCCGCTGGAGATGGCGGCATTGGACAGGTTGGAGGAGCCCACATAGGCGGTGGTAAATCCGGTATTTCGGTAAAAGACATAAGCCTTGGCGTGAAGCCGGGTGCGTTTGGTTTCATAGCTGACCTTGATTTGGGTGTTGGGCAGCTTGCGCAGTTCCTCCACAGCTTTCAGATCAGTGGCGCCCATGTAGGAAGTGGTAATGATCCGCAGTTGGCCCCCATTTTGGGTGAACTCCCTTAATTCATCAATCAGAAGTCGCAGGCCACTCCATTTAATGAAGGACACCAGCATATCAATGCGATCAGCAGAGACAATCTCCTTTTTCAGTTCTGTATACATCTGAGGCTCGTGGATGGCGCCGGTGAACAAACTGCTCTGGGCAATGGAGGTTTCCGGTCGGGGCAAATCAGCTGCCGTTTTGCCCACTGCCAGCCGGGGATCCTGCTTCCGTAAAAGCGCAAGAAGCTGCTCTGCCCGCTGGTCGACACGCAGCGCGGCAAAGTCAGCTTCTTGGGTTGTGTTTTGAATGAGGGCTATCATCTGATTGGCAAGGCCGACCTGACTGGAGAGGTCACCGCCATTGTCCACGACATTTTCCAGAGCCTTTTGTACCACGTCCGCCAGATACTGAGCCAGTACCTTTGAGGCTTCTGCCTTGTCCATGGGCGCAACGGATTTGCGGGCATCGGGGATCTCCGAAAGCTCGCTGCTTAAGGCGTTGTTGATGACTTGCTCATAAAGGCCGGGCTCCAACATATGCGTCACGCTTTCGAATGGATTTCTCTTTGCGGTCATACGATTTGAATTCAGTATACCTGAATTTCCAATATTCGACAAGCGCAAATCAGTCAGTGTGTCTTATGCGTCAAATAGATATTCTTCCAGGCATTCTGCCAAGTGCAAAGGGAGGGGATGGGTAAGATTGCTATCATATTGAATTGGAATACGGCACAATGCGTTGGTATAGAAAACCCAGTTTTTCGCTGTGTCACCAGGCTGAAGTTGCAAAGGATACAGTTCAATCATGTCTTTTTCCGCAAAACGCTGCTGGGGATGATCAATCCTCGAAAATTTATAGCTTTTTATATATTGAGGATCTTTGGACCTTGCATGTATCCCCCAATACACAGCATCATATTGGAATATGCCGGAGGAAGAAACGAGCTGTAGCCGTTCCGCTGTAGATTTTTCGCTGATATCGGTATAGTAGTCTGGAACTTCCTGATTGCTCCGAATGCGTACAATTCTTACTCCAGAGTCAGTGAAAGACAGCATATATGGATTATTTGATGTTCCAACATTAATTTTTGCAGGGCAATATGGTTCTAACGTATCATAAAGCCCTATCTCTTTGTCAGAAAGTCCACTCCATAGTGTCCGTGTATTTCCGTCGGATTCCACAATCAGCAGAACGCCGTCATCCTTGGAGTAAAAATGATTTTTGAGTTCAATGAGTTTTTGCTTAGCAGGAGAGCGGCTTGCGTCAGTACAACATTGCTCTAGATTACTGTTCCAGAAAAGCTGGGCCATTTCCAGGCAGGCCTCTCTATATGATACAACTCGTTTAGAGAAGGCATCACAATATACTCTTGTTTTTCCCTCGGGAATATTGACGGTGACATAAAGGGGGAGAAAACGTGCTTTGTTTGCAATACCATGGACCTGGGTACAAACATGCATTCCAATGCAAGGAATATTTGCAAGAGGAGGAAGCGTTTTAACAGAATTCAATAGAGTTACAATGCCTAATTGACGGTAGAGGTCATATACCGCATTTCCAATTTTGCTATAACCAGTGTTTCCATCTGGGGTGATAAATTGCACAACCCGGCCTGTTCGGGCAAATGCGTTCCGAAGCACTTGCTTGGGATCTCCTATGGAGTATTTCTCTTGACTGGGCAATATAAAAATACATGCAGTTACAGCATCGGTTTTACCGATCATGTTAACTATTTCCTCACAATACCGGATTTTGGTTTCTTTTTTCTCATCTGGCATAGCGTCGGTCAAACTCCCGACCTCTTTGCCTATACAGTGGATTTTCAGGCAGGATATAGGCGTGTTAGGACCAAAATCTGCTTCGATCTTTCCCTGGATCTGAGTCAGCAACAACTGTTGTTCCGGATCTTTCCACAGGCCGTACATTTCAAAGACTATTTCATCTGTTTCAACGCACTTTTTTACCCACTGGCGGAATTCTTCCGGATTTGCATATTCCTGGGGAGCATGAAAACAGGGGATTTTTTGCCCCCGCATAGAAATACGCGTTGCCTCGGGTTGCGCACAGACAATCGATCGATCTTGCAACAGGGAGAAGATAGATTTGCCCAGGGAAGCCTTATCTATTACTGAGACACCAGTTCCAATTTTGGATTTCTTCACTCCTGCCATACCATTCTTGTAAGGAAGAAGAATGTGGTCAGAATATGTGGCAGGATTGATCAGAACATCTTCGGCAGGCGGTAGCTGCTCATATCCCCAAATGTTATAGCATTCTTTGTCCTGATTCCTCCAATCGAGTTGTTTGGAAACGGAGTTGTATGCAATTTGAACCTGGCAGTATTTATTTTGACCAACCTGTATATGGGCATTGATACCCTCTTTCAAAAATGGTGCACGATCTTTTTTCAAAGCATCAGGAATCCAGCGACGAATGCTCATTTGGCATAAAAGCAGGGCTTTCCTTTTCGGCGGAGTGGTCTGTACCGAAAAATCCAACACAAAGGAGTATAGATGATGACTGGTAGGATCCGATAAAGGACGGGTGACCAGTTGATTTTTTGTCGCGTAGCAAAGCTGAAGTGTTTTGCCTTGTAAAATGATTTCCTTGCCCAACAAGTGATTCATTGCCAGCAGTGGAATGGCTTGATATGCATGATTGTCAACAGTTCCATTTTCAAAAGTGAGGCAGACGGTGGAGCTGCTTTGCAGTGCTAAAAATGCATCCGGCTTTATTTCCTTGCAAAAATCTGAGGCAAGTTTTTTGACCAGGGAAGAGACCCGGAATGGTGTGACATAAGTGCCTTTTACCCAAACCTTAATTAGCTCACAAAGCACCTGAATATCTTTCTCAGAATAAGCATAGCAGGAGGTAAGCCAATGATCGTCAATGCTACCTTTTTTCAGTGGTGCCAGGGCAATAATACCCTCCATCCAACTTTCAACCAGCTTTTTCAACGCATTTGTGGGAAGGCCATATTCATTCCTCCTGTGCGGTTGGTTTTTGCGGGCTATATCCAATAACATCGCTTTCCAACGGGCTGGAAAGCCAAGGTAATAGAGAGTGCAATTTTGACCCGGAGTGAGCGTAAACGCCAGTGGATAGATTTTATCGTTCATAGGGAATGTCCTTTCTGTAAGCTTGATAGAAGGGGGCATAGAGCGTTTTTGCAATTTCTGCACTTTCTTCTTGTGTCATTAGCGTTTCCAAGTACTGGCCAAGTTCCGATAGGCAGTCAAAATCCTCCGCTTTGTCAGGGCGGCGACGAAACGCTCCGTCAATAAAGTAGACATGGGGGGCAGGTTTACTCACATCAGTCACACGTGCAAGACGGCCAAATATTTGTAAAATTAGTACGAAAAGGGTTGCAACGACATCTTTTCGCTCGTCTTCACTCAGATCAGCAATACCAAAAGATCTGTTTTTGTTCATTATGTTCCATTGCTGCGCGGCAAACTGACGGATTCGTGCATTAAACTCAAAGAGAGGTTCCTGAACTTTACGTTGACAATGGGATTCTACAAGGCCATTTAGTTTACTGCCTTTCTGCTGAATATCATCCGGGACAGCCATGGGCCTGACCATGAAGAATACAGCAGAGAGGGCAGAATGCCCATACTCATCTACGATATTGTGACCGCGCTCAATGGCCATTGCAGGTGCAATTAAAATATTTGCGTTCATTTGAGCAAAGCGGCTAACCTCTCCACGTCGTATGGTATCTTCGTCACTGGGGGTATTGATGGCATCAGCAATCATACGGCAAACCCGTGCAGGACAATTTGCCTTTCGAAGGGCACCCACAAGGGTCTGCTGTACTTCCAGAGCTTGAGCGTAACTGTTGACGACAAGCAAGATTTTTCCAGCTTTGCGCTCGTATTCACGAACAATCAAGTCAACCGCTTTTTGGGTGACTGCTCGTAATTGCGTAATTCGTTGGTCATCTCTGGCACCGGAAATGCGCTCCAGAAATCCGGATTCAAAGAACCGTGTTTGTGCTAAGAAAGCCCTCTTTTCGGCATCTGATTCCAGAATATAATTTACAGGTCGATTGATGTGGTACTCATAAGATCCCTCTGCCCAGCTGGAACCCGACAACAGGACAACATGAGGACCGGCAGGATTTCCGTCCTTATCTGTCCTCAAATAGGGCAAGTCCTTCATTAGACTCCGCCCAAAGGCAAATTGACGGAATAAAACAATATCTTCGTCATCTGTTTTTTTCAGTCCAAACAAGTTTCCGCACAAAGCGGAGGGCAGGAAATGCTGCTGTTGACGGAAACGGGTTTGTAAAAAACCAAACAGCTCATTCTGTCCATAAGAAGTTTCATGACTGGCTTCATATGCATCGCTGAGATCACGAATGAAGTGATCAAAGTAGATTAATCGCAAAATCAGCTTGATGCGAGTGTCCTGAATTTCCTTTGCTTTCCTATTCTTGGGCCTGGGGAAGGAATCACCAAGTTCCCTTAACCACATTTGATATATCTGTGAAAAAAAGAGTTCATTTGTGCTTTTGCAGGAACTTTCCAGTGCAGCCCATAGGGTGCTCTGTTGTATCCGCTCTTCCTCTTGCATATCGATCAGGTCATAAATCGCTTGATAGACAGAGTACGGGATCTTAAATTCTGTTTCTGAGTGGTATAAATCATCCAACAGAGTCAGGGCAGAGAAGGGATCTCCGTGGGTGATTTTTTTCCATGATCCCAGCTCGTGCCGCAGGGACTTTACAATGCAGCTTAGCACAGTTACACTTTGGCGCTCCATTTCGTCATAGCGCTGTACAGCTAAATTTTCTTCCCGATGTTTGCTGCTTAGTTTCATGTATGCGCTACAATCTTCGGCACATTCGTGAATGTAGTCGTTGAAACTGGTCTCTGGCATAAAGAAATGATCCAGTGTTTTTTGTACCCGGTCACTTTCATCAAATATGACCAAGTCAAATTCACGCATTACAAGTTCCAGAAATGTTTCCCGTGAAGGGCCTACGCGGGACGCTGCAAAACCTGCAACAGTTGTGACTACCACGGAAGCGGTATAACAGTCCCGCAGCATTTTCGTACCAGAACACTGATCAAAGTATGGGCAAAGATAATGCTTGCCCCCCTTTTTCAACAAATAGCATGGCTCTTTCCCAAAGACGATCGCTGCATCATGTTGTTCATCCATTCCATCAATCAGACAGACAGGGGTTAAATATTGGGAATATGCCGGGGACAAACAAATTTCATCTGGTTGTGAGACTTGATTAATGTATTTCAACCGCTCGCTACGGCCAATCAGAGGACTTGCTACGACGTTGAGCGATGATAAATATTTTTGTAAGCTTAATGTCTCGGCAACTGTATCCACCACTACAACCATACGAAGGCTGTGCTGGTGACACCAGAAAGATAACACCTTGATCAGTGTAGATTTGCCGGACCCTACCATTCCCACCATGTTGACCACTTCACGGATTGTAAGTTCCCAACAAGTTTGAACGGTAGAACCTTTGATTTCTTTTAGAATATTCGTTTTAAGGATTTGGTAGCAGGGGTCCCCCGGACATAGTTCAGCCATTTTTTCCGCAGTGCTCAGCAGTTCTTTGATAGAAATTGTGATAGGGGGACGCCCATCTTTTTCAACATGGGGCAGCCATGCAGCCTTTTTACCTTCACAGATCAGTTTGACGTGGACATTTTCGGAATCGCCACTTTCCAAATTGTACGTATAGCGATAGGTTCCGGTCTCCGCATATGTAGGTTCTTTTGCGCGCTCAAGAACCTCCGGCCAAAAGCGGCTCCATTCCTTTTTTCGTTCTTCATACGGATAAGGGTACAGCTCTGTCGTTTTTGAGAAAGACCGTTTTCCATCCACTTCTTGTATGGAAAAGGCACGGACTGCATCATAACGCTGCTTTCGATATGCTTGCAAGGCATCTTGCCAATACTTTTGAGAACGATAATAACCTAGGTGGAAGCGAGCCTGCTGCAGGGTGTGTTCTAAAGCAGAACATTGCGTTGTGCCAATCAGTTGATATTGTGTAAATAAAAGATAGGCTTTTGCCGGATCTGCATCCGGTGCGGCTAAGCTCAGCAAGTACAGGACGGCCTCGATTTCCGCAAAACGAAAAAGCGGCATGGCATCTTCGATCATCTGAAACTGAGCGCAAAGAGGTGTATAGAAAACGTCCATATCATTCTTCCTCATAGCATGCAGCCTCCTTTTTTACAATTTCAGATTTTAAAGTTCTCCATGTCACACATGTTACATTGTCCTGGCCCTTTAGGGCTTTGTTGATGATCTTGGTATAATTCTTCTGGTTTGTTGTGTACGCATCGGGAATTACATAGAAGCCTCTCGCATACTCCCCATCGGGGAATCCGCCGTTATTCAGAATTTTTGTTCGCAGCGCACGTGGGTTTCGGTAGGCTTTTGCATCAATTTCCCAGATTTCCCCGTTGGGAAAGTGAAGTTCCACATCAAATAGATCCATCTGAGGCCACAATACCCAGTGAATTTTTTTCTTTTCACAGAAGGCAACAATCTCAAGTTCCAGTTTGCCCGGGGCCGCAAAGTACCGCATGATACCTTTTTTTAAACGATAAAGCCCTCCACCCGCAGTGTCCAACTTCATATCATCCGTTAGATTAGGAATGGTATCCGTACAATGAGATGAGTGACAGATATAGCCATACTTTCCACGAGACATCGTCCATCCGCAGCAAGGGCACCGGTAACTATCCTCTACAATTTCTTCATATGCAAATTGGAATGCCTCCACGGCACCTGGATGATCCGCCAATTCCAGCGACATAGATCGTCTTTCATCAATAGAAATGATTGGATGCTCAATGATATATCTTCGGATCTGGCAGTAAGTTTCTTGCCCTAAAACGATGATTTTTTCATAAAGCATTCGTTCATCGGTCCCGCCAATAATATCATTATCTTGAGTCTCCAAATATTCATAGCAATCAGAACTAGGACTGTACAAATTGCCTCCCCGTTGATAAGCAAAGGCTCCATAATCATAAAAAGGCTCATCAGTCAGGCTTAAAGCGCTGAGCGCACTGGGGGACCATCCATCAAACCACTCAGAAATAGGCCTTGCAATAAAGTGCGTTAGGAAGGAGGCTTCATCTGCATATTGCGGTATCATTTCTACAGCGCCAATTTGATGGCTGGCAGCTAAAAACATGTTGATTCCATGTTGCAGTGTTTTGCTATAGGGATACCGTGTAGGTTCCTTTTGCAAAAGCTGTTCCTTCTCGACCAAGCCCTTCGCAATCAATCCAAATGTTTTTCGCAAAAATGCTGCATCCATACAGAAATCCTCCTGACTTAAAAAATAAAACGGTTCTCTTGCGTGTACAAGAGAACCGTGGATTGTTACAGAACTGCTGCCAATACATATATTTGGCGCCCTAAGATGGTGCTATGTACTGGTGCTTGTAGTTTTAACTTTTCTCGTGTACAAGCTTAGTATATATCCAAAATTTGGACGCGGTCAATGGGGAATTATGATATTTTATAAGAAATGGCATGAATTTCTCAACCAATATTGATTTTTTGCAGTGTTTTGTGCAAATATTCTGCAATTTAAAGTAAGTCTGATCATATTAGTAAAAGCAGTGTTTGAAACATCTTGTACTTCGGACAGGTCAGCGGAATAGCTAAAATTATGCCATCCGCAGATTGCTTTATTTTACTGTAGCCAAGATGTTTGTGTATTTGAGTCTGTAGTTTAATTTATATCACTGCAGGAGTCCGATAAACAGTACTTTGTGAATTGGATTGCCAAGGTATAATTTAGAGTCAAAAGTCAAATTCCTTAACATGTACTTTTATGACTGAATTTAGTTGCAAAGAGAACTCTATTCTGCGCCTCAACCATTCCGTATGATTTGGGCATCATTTACTTGACGATAATCGTCAAAATCAATGTCAACCAAGGTGACAATTTCGCCGGCCTCATGTGAGATCGTGTCCCAAGAGGATGCTGCCGGAAGAGCCCGGCCTGCATCTTGCGCTGTAATTCCCCAGATGCCAATGGCGTCTCTGGCCATGGCGATGGCATCGGCAAGGTCTATTCCTTCTGTATTAATGGAGAGATCAGGTACAGACACGACAAATCCCCGATCAGCCGGGGTCAAGATAACAGGATAGACAGCTTTCATGTGTGTGAAACTCCTTCCTTTGCACATTTATGCGATGGATGATCCTGGTAATCCAACGATACCACAGAAAGTGGAAAATGGCTGCTGAAGACATGGAAAAATGAGGATAAACATCAATATGGGCGGAATGTTCGATGATCAAATTCCATCCACCAGATCATAGACGGAACAGTGTAGTACTTTTGCCAGTGCATTGAGCACATTGAACTGTGCCTTGGAGATATCGTGGGTTCTCTGTTCATACATCTGAATGGAGCGCAGGGAAACGGTGCTCAAATCTGCAAGCTGCGCCTGGGAATACCCGGCTTGTTTGCGCAGGCGCTCTAGATGGGTGGGGGTCTCTTTCATCCGCACTTTTATAGCGTGCACCGTGTGCAGCGGGTGCATCTCGTGGTGGGTGAGATACAATAGAAGCATTTCGCTGGGTGGTACGGCGGCAGCAAGCTCCCGGAACGTTCGGTTCATATGCCACTGGCAGAACGCCAGCACCCAGCCAACCCAGTATTCCGGGGAACAACCAAATTCAATATACTCCGAAAGATTTTTGGGGCTTGCACCGGTCACGCACAGATATAGTTCCACGCCGGACTTGCCGGCAACTGTGTCTGGGTCACCACACTCAAATTGCCGAGCATACCGGTCTGTGTCGAGAAAGGCCTGAAAAAACGCATCAATCTCCCAATGACAGTAATTCACGGCATAGTCCAGCATAGTCCCCATAGCCTGCATGTCGTATTCCAAATATAGTTCGTTATAGGCGTAAATCGCCATTTTTGATACCTCCGCGTAGGATGTCTAGAATGAATAGTTCCTTGGGATCTAAGATCAGATCCACCGGATACTTTAAGTAATTTTTTTTCGCTTTGATATCGCGCTTCAGATATTTAGCGTGATAGATGGTCCAATCTACTTCCTGAGCGCCGACATAAGTCAGTTGGTCAAATGCCGTCTTGGTACGCAACATATACTGAATGCCCGGCTTCCCCAATTTCATCTGTTTGGCGAGCTTTTGGACAGAAATGGCGTTGTTCACGAAATCCTGGGCAAAGGAGAAGTAGGAATTGTCTGCCCGATTTCCGATGATCACATCATAACCTGAGACATTGATACCAAAGTGCTCGGTGAGATACTCCTGGGCCTGTTTGCTGATTGAGGCGGCCGAGGTAAAAATACGGTTTTGAATCAGCAGAGCAATCCAATTCAGAACATTGTAGGCCGGGTCCGTTAAATCCAATACCTTCAAGCCGGAGAGATCCAATCTGTATTCGTTGACATAACCATTGACATCTTCCCGCTTGGAAGCCCATTCACAGGCCAGCTCATAAAGCATCGTGCAGTAGAAACCCTGGCCGAAGTCATTGTTGACCCTGCCTTTTTCCAGTTGGGGATGCTCGACAATTTGAGTGGACCCATGATAAAGCTTGATTTGTTTCGCCATAGTCATCCTCCTATCTTGCTTTAAATATATCATTTTAATAGTATAGTTTCAAGCAATTTTGCCTATTGGAGCGTTTGCATCAATCAATACAGCTTTCAAATGTAAACATGACATACAGTTGTCGTGTTCCTATGCTATAATGCAGACAGAATCAGAAAAGGCGGTGGATCCCATGAAGATGGAGCGGCTCATCGGCATTCTATCCATTCTGCTCCAGCGGGATAAGATTACCGCACCGGAGTTGGCGCAGCAGTTCGAGGTATCTCGCCGGACGATCCAGCGGGATATCGAGTCCCTGTGCCGGGCGGGTATCCCCATCGCCACCGCCCAGGGCGCAGGGGGCGGCATCTCCATCATGGAGGGCTACCGGGTGGACCGGACGGTGCTCACCGCACCGGAGATGCAGGCCATTCTGGCGGGGTTGCGGAGCCTGGACAGTGTCAGCGGCACCCGGCGCTACGCCCAGCTGATGGACAAGTTGTCCGCCGGAGCAGGCGGGTTGGTGCCCGGCGGCGCCCATATGCTCATCGACCTCTCCTCTTGGTACAAGACCAGACTGCCGCCCAAAATTGAGCTCATTCAGGGTGCCATAGAGCAGCACCACACCATCCGCTTTCGGTACTTCTCGCCCAAAGAGGAGTCGGTGCGGACGGTGGCGCCGTACTATCTGGTGTTCCACTGGTCCACCTGGTATGTGTGGGGCTGGTGCCGGATGCGGGCGAATTTCCGCCTCTTTAAACTGAACCGCATGACGGAACTCACCACCGGAGACCTCTTTGAACTTCGGCCTGCGCCACTGCCGGATCTGGAGCCGGAGCGGGTCTTTCCCGTCAGGTATCAGGTCACTGTTCTCTTTGATCCCACCTGTCGCTGGCGGCTGGTGGAGGAGTACGGAGCGGACCGCTTCGCGATGGAACCAGACGGACGTCTGCGCTTTACCGGCGGCTTTCCCGACGCCAACAGCGTGCTCAGTTGGGTGCTGACCTTCGGAGACAAGGCGGAGCTGTTGGAACCGGAGGAGCTGCGGAAGCAGCTGAAGGAACTGACCGAAAGACTGGCCCGCCGTTATAGGAGGGATTGACATGGCATCTCATAAGGACTTTGTGGACTATGTGGCCGAGCAGCTGCGGGAGGCCGGGGCCATCCGCAGCCGGAAGATGTTCGGAGAATACGGCCTTTACTGTGACGAGATGTTCTTCGCCGTCATTTGCGACGACCAGCTTTTTGTGAAGATGACGCCAGAGGGGGAAGCAGCCTTCCCCGATTTGTCCAAGGCTTCGCCCTATGAGGGGGCCAAGGACTATATCCTGGTGGAGGATGTGGAGGACCGAGATACCATGACTGCCCTCACCCGCCTTACCTGCCTGGCCCTTCAGGCCCAGCCCCCAAAACGGAGGAAATGACCATGGCCTTTGATTACAAGAAGGAGTACAAGGCGTTCTACCTTCCACCCAGAACACCGGGCATCGTCACGGTGCCCGCCATGAACTTCCTGGCAGTGCGGGGCCAGGGTGACCCCAACCAGGAGGGGGGCGCCTACAAGCGGGCCCTGGAACTGCTCTATGCCATGGCCTTCACCATCAAAATGAGCAAGAAAGGCAAACACCGGCTGGAGGGCTACTTCGACTATGTGGTGCCGCCTCTGGAGGGCCTGTGGTGGCAAAAGGATACCCGGGGCGTGGACTATTCCCGCAAGGCGGATTTCCAGTGGATTTCCCTGATCCGTCTGCCGGAGTTTGTGACCAAAGAGGCCTTTGATTGGGCCATCCGGGAGACCACAGAAAAGAAACAGCGGGACTTCTCCCAGGTGGAGTTTTTCTCCTGGGAGGAGGGGCTGTGCGTTCAGTGCATGCATCTGGGCCCCTATGACGACGAACCCGCCACCATGGCCGCCATGGAGGAATACGCCAGGGCCCGGGGCTATGAGGCAGATTTCGGGGAGGGCCGGTTCCACCACGAGATCTATTTAAGTGACGTCCGGCGGTGCCGGCCGGAAAAACTGAAAACCGTCATTCGGCAGCCCATCAGATGAGCAAAGTAGAGTATCGCAGACTGGAGAGCATCTTCGGCAGGAAAAATAGATACCTCAAAAGAGACAACCGCAAGCAGTGCAGCTTGCGGTTGTCTTGCGCTCAGGTTAAAAACTGATGTGCCTGGCGGATAGAAATTAGTTTTTACCCGTTGGTTTCTGCCGCTTGCGAAAATCCTTCTCAATGGCATCCTTCCAGTGCTCGTCCAGGGGTGCACTGCACCGGACAGCGGCTACGGCCTGACCCACCACCTCATAGTTGAGGCGGGTGCCCTGGCTGTCGCTGTGGTAGTTCACCGCCCGGTCGGGGGTGATGCCCAGATGGCCCGCCGTCTCTATCGCGTCAATATTGGCCCCCAGGAAGAGAAATTCCCAGCCGTACTTCTCCTTCTGGTGCTGGATCATCTCCTTCACCCGCTGGGCGGAATAGCGGCGGCTGGCATTTTCCATGCCGTCGGTGGTGATGACAAAAAGGGTGTGCTCCGGCACATCCTCAGGCCGGGCGTACTTGTGGATGTTGCCGATGTGATGAATGGCTCCGCCGATGGCGTCCAGCAGGGCGGTGCAGCCTCGGACATAGTACTGCTTTGCCGTGATAGGCCGGACCCGATCCAGCCTCACCCGGTCATGGAGCACCTCAGTCTGGTCGTCAAAGAGAATGGTGGAGACGAAGGCCTTGCCGGGCTCCTTTTTCTGCTTGGCGATCATGGCGTTGAAGCCGCCGATGGTGTCTCCCTCCAATCCCTGCATGGAGCCGCTGCGGTCCAGAATGAACACCAGTTCTGTCAAATTCTTCTTCATGATAAATCCCCCTATCCTGTGTTGTTTGGTTTACAAGCACAGTATAGGGGGATTTTGCTTTGAATGGGTCGCCTGGTGAGCGACAAATCCCATCAGCCACCCAGCAAACTCTGGTCAAAGGCGAAGAGGGCCTCATTGATTTCAAAGATATTATAGTTTTGATGGGCGATGAAATACTCCATGATGATGTCAAATTTATTGGCATGGGAGAAGGCAAAGCCCGCTTTTTCCAGCATCTCCCGGGCCTCCGCCAGCGGCAGTTCCAATGCGATGACAAAGGCCATGGCGGTGGGTTGAACCGGCAGGGCCTTTTCCAAGAGAAAAGCTATGGATTTTATGAAAAGACGCTCATCCGTTGGGAAGTGCGTTTTTCAACCTGCGGTAATACCGGTCCACGTAGGCGGTATAGACAATGAAGCCAATGATATAGGCGATGGCGGTGAGGGCAAAGCCAGCGGGGAGGCCGATGGGGCCCTGCAAAAAGCCCATCAGCAGGGAGCCGATACCGATGCCGATATCATAGGACAGCATATAGGTGGCGTTGGCCACGCCCCGCTGGGACGCCGGGGTGGTGCCGGTGACGAAGGACTGGAACAGAGGCTGCAGAATGCCGTAGCCCAGGCCGAAGAAGAAGCCGGCGATGAGCATGTGGATGCCGGTGTTCAGGAACAGATAGCTGGCCATGGTGATGATCAGGATGACCAGGCTCACATAGACCAGCACCTTGTGCTTGCCCGCGTCAATCATCTTCTGGGTGGACAGCTTGGAGAGCAGCATGCCCGCCACCAGGGTGACGTAGAAATAGGGCAGAAAGGCGGTGAGCCCCTTGTCCTGGGCCAGGATGGAGGAGTAGGCGATGACGGCGCCGTAGGGGATCATCAGAAACATCATGTTGAACATGAAGGGCAGGGCGGGGCGATGGATGGAGTCCTTGATGGAGAACTTTTTCCGCTGCACCTTGGGGTAGTGAATCCGGCAGCAGGAGACGCAGATGAAGGCCACCACGGTGATGGCGAACACAGTGAGGAAGGAGGCCTTACTGCTCAGGTTGTTCTGAACCTGAATGCCGGCAAAGGGCCCCACCGCCATGCCGATGGAGACGGTAAAGGCGAAGCGGCTGATGCCCTCAGTGACCTTGGACTGGGGCAGCACGTCACCGGCCAGGGTCATGGTGGCGGAGGCGCAGACGGAGTAGACGGCGCCCATATAGAGCCGGATGATGATCAGCACGGCGAAGATGGGGAAGGCAATAAAGGCCGGGAAGGACAGGCAGAACAGGGCCAGAAAGAGCAGATAGACCCGGTACCGGTTGAAGTTGTCCAGCAGATAGCCTGCCACGGGCCGGAACAGGATGGTGGCCACCGACATGGCGGTCAGCACGATGCCCACCTTGGAGCCGGTGATGCCGATCTCCTGACAGTAGACGGGAATGATGGGAATGGATGCGTAAAATGCGGCCAAAACCAGCAGATTGGTGAGGAACAGGAGGATAAATCGCCTGTTCCATATTTTTTCGGTTGTCTTCATATGGGCAAAACTCCTTTGTTGTGAAAAATCAATATGGTGGCACTTGCCACTACATTAGCGTAGCACGCTTTGCGAGCTGTGTCAATAACTAGTTGCAAGTGCCACCATATTGCGATATAATTCATCTATGGAAAGGAGGCCCTCAAAATGCCCTTTAGTATGGACAGTCCCTTTAAATCCGTTTCGATCCTGTATCGGAAGTCCCATATCTGGCTCAACAACAGCTGTGCCCGGTACCATCTCACGGCGGCCCAGGCGGTGGTGATCCTGATCGTGTGCGATTTTGAAGTGCTGACCCAGGATGAGATCACCAAGCGCCTCTCTCTGGACAAGAGCGTCATCGCCAAGACGGTGACCAAGCTCCAGGAGACCGGTTTTCTGACCCGGTCCACCAACGCCCGGGACAAGCGCACCTTTGACATTCGTCCCACCGAAAAGGCCTGGCAGGTGTACCCCTTTATCAAAGAGCAGATTGACGGGTGTTTTCAGCGCATGACCCAGCAGATGACCGAGGAGGAGCGTCAGCAGTTCAAACGGCTGCTGAGCATGGCGGCGGAGGCGGCCATCGCCCTGGAGGATTAGTTCCTATTGTGTCCCCAAACGAGGAGAACACGCCCGCTGATGGGAATTCCGTCAGCGGGCGTGTTACTGTCATGTCAGATATAAAATTCCCGGCCGTCCTCCAGCCGCAGGGCCCCCAGTTTGCCACCAAAGCAGCAGCCGCAGTCAATGGCGATGTGGCGGTTGGCCTGGTAGATGGCGTCTGGCCGGGGATTTTGGGGGATCAGTCGGGTGGGGGTGTGACCGGTGACCAGATACCGGTCTGGGAAATAGACCCGGGTGTAGTCGGGCCGGTCGAAGAGCAGCTCCTCCGGAGTATAGTCCTCCAGGGGCTTGGCAGGGGAGAAATGCCCCAGTCCCCCGTGGACCAGAAGGAAATCCTGACCGGCCACCGTCAGTTCTTCGTAGAGGGAGAACTCCCCCAGATAGTCCAGTACGTCCTGTTTCTCCTGGGTGGACAGCTGAGCAAATTCCTCCATGGTGGACTGCCCGCCGTCCTCCAGCCACTCCAGCAGGATTTCCAGCCGGGTGGAATCCAGCCGGGCCAGACTCTCCTCGGTGATCTCCGTGGCCAGCAGCCGGAGACAGGTCAGGGCGGACAACTCGTGGTTGCCCACCAGAGGCACCACATTGGGCCGGGCCATCATGTCCTGCAATACCCGGATGGGGTGAGGCCCCCGGTCCACCACGTCCCCCAGCACATACAGGGTGTCCTCCGGACCCAGGGAAATTCGGTCCAGAAGCTGCCGGTAAGCGGCGTACTGGCCGTGAATGTCACTGATCACATAGCAATAGCCCATTGGATGCCCTCCATTGCAAAGTATCTATTTATCTTATTGTAGCGAAAAGAGAATACACTTGCAAGAACCTGGGGCATCCGTGGGCCCGGGAGGGTTCAGGGTTGCTTGCCCTGGAGCTGGTCGCTGATAATGGCGATCAGCAGATACATCTTGGTGTCGGTGCGCTGCAGATCACAGTCCAGTATCTCCTCCACCTTTCGGATCTTGTAGTGGACTGTGTTGCGATGAATGAACATTTTTTGGGAGATCTCGTGGACTTGTCCGTCATATTTCAGATAGTTCCTCACGAATTCCACATAGTCGGTGCCGCAGGCCCGGTCATAGGCCTGCAGTGGAGCCAGATATTCCTCGTGGATTTCACTGAGCACATCCTGATTTTCCAAGCCGATGACAATCTTGTAGATGCCCAAGTTATTGTAAGCGTGCAGTTCAGCTGGCAGTTGGCCTCGAAGCTGAAGCGCCAGGATTTTGTCGGCAAGAGTATAGCTCTTTTGGATGCACCGCACGCTCTTGGTGCACCGGCCCACAGCAAACAGCGGCAGTTCCTTCAGGGAGAGGGAGGTTTGCAGATCGGTACAGAGTTCCCGCAGTTTTTCCTCTACATCCTCTGAGGAGTAGTTGGCGAAGAGCACCACCAGGGTGGCGCCCAGCATCAGAGGAAGGGCCCGCATACCTTGATCCTCCAGATATTTCTGGGCCTCTGTCAGCAACTGTTGGGGGGTGGAGGAATCCCGACTCTGGGCCAGAGCCACACAGTACCGCCAATCCGGGGCATAGCCATGATTGCGCAGGGCGTTGACATAGAGCTCCTGTCGTTCCGGAAACTGAATGGCGTTCAGTACGGCGGTTTCCAGCGCTTTCTGATCTGCTTCTGTGTCAGCCACCATTTGAAACACCTTCTGCATCAGCGTTTCAATATGAATATGCCAGGGGACGGTGAACAGGGGCAGGGAGACCTGATTGCAGTAGTCACTCACCTCCGGCGGCAAAGTTTTGATGTAGCCCCCCAGATTGACAACCACTGCCGCAATGCCGGCCTGAAAACAACTTTTTACAATATCCAACAGTTCTGCGGGTTGACTCAGCGCCACACCGGTGATGAAAATGATTTCACGGCCCTCCAAAAAGGCGGCGAAGGTGGCTTTCTCCACCACGTGAACCCGGCAGACCTGCCGATCCAGCCCGGATTCCCCTGCTACCAGAGCCACTTCGTTCTGCCGGACGGAATGATACCAGTCGGATACCAAAAGAGACATCCCTGTTTCCCCCAATCAAATGACAAGGGCGCTGAACCAAAGTTGGTTCAGCGCCCTTGCCTTTTCTTCTTATTCCTAATTGTATCGGTTTTGGGGCGAAGTTACAAGGGAGAATCATACAAAAAAACGGGAGCTCTTTGGCTAAGCTTGGGGCATTGTGTACAAGGCCGTTTTATAAAAAATGAAGAAAACGAATTTTCAATATTCATTTTTGCTTTGCTGGAGCCACTGGGCTCAGCAACAATCATTTGTCCGGTTGTCTATTTAAACCAAAGAAAACGGTGGAATAACCGGCACAATTGGCGGCTTCGTTGGGCAAATGCACAAGTTGATCTGTGGGAGTGTCTAAAGAGATTGCAAAGCGGTTGACGTTGAAAATGAAAGAAACTATAATCGCAACCATCAAAAGGCAATGGCCAACACAGACAGCGGAGGGCAAGGGAGTCCGGGACAAAGGATTCCGTTGCCCTCCGATTTTTTAGGAGATGAGCATATGGTACCTCGCAACACAGAGATCGCCCTGGAGGGCGTGGAGATGGTATACCCCACCGAGGCCGGGACGGTCACAGCGCTGACCGGAGTCAGCTTTGACATTCGGAAGGGAGAGTTCATCTCCCTGCTGGGTCCCTCCGGATGTGGCAAGACCACCCTGCTGCGGATCATCGCCGGGCTGATCCAGAACACCGGCGGCACTGTGGCGGTGGCGGGGATGACCCCCACCCAGGCCCGGGAGAGCGGTGAGATGGGCATGGTATTTCAGAGTGCCGTCCTCTACGATTGGCGCACTGTGATCAAAAACGTGATGCTCCCCATGGAGATCAAAGGGGTCTACCGGGAGGAGCAGCGCCAGCGGGCTGAGGAGATGCTGGAGCTGGTGGGACTGTCCAAATTCAAAAACAGTTACCCCTATGAGCTCTCCGGCGGCATGCAGCAGCGGGTGTCCATTGCCCGGTCCCTGGCCACCAGTCCCAACATCCTGTTGATGGATGAGCCCTTCTCCGCTCTGGATGAGTTTACCCGGGAGAAGCTCCACGACGATCTGCTGCAGATCTGCCATACCCGGGATATGACCGTAGTCTTTGTCACCCACAATATCGCCGAGAGCGTTTACCTGTCCAACCGGGTGGTGGTGATGAGCCCCCATCCCGGCCGGGTCAGCGCGGTGGTGGACATCGACCTGCCCCATCCCCGACAGCCGGAGATGCGGGAGAGTAAGACCTATTACGACTATGTGTCCCAGCTCCGCAACAGTTTTGAGGGGGTCTGACCATGAAAACCAAGACAAAAACCGCCCTGGCCCGGCCGGCACCCCCGAGCTGGCTGGTCAACGTGGTCTGGCTGGTGGGATTCTTCCTGCTGTGGCAGGCCATCGCCCTGGTCTTTGACCTGGCGGGCCAGAGCAACACCAAGTTCCCCTATTTGCAGGACATTCTGAAGTGGGCCTTTTCCCCGGAGTATGACGGCGCCGGCATCTGGCGGGCCACCGGCATCACCCTCTCGGTGTTCGCCTCGGGGCTGGTCATCGGATTCCTGGTGGGAGGCATCTTCGCCATTCTGATGAGCGCCTGTGTCCCCATTGAGAAGGTGGGCTACCCGCTGCTGCTGCTGAGCCAGATGATCCCCATGCTGGGGCTAGCTCCCATCATCGTCAGCATGGTGGGCGATTTCTCCAAGGCCAAGCTGGTGATGAGCGCCTATATGACCTTCTTCCCAGTGGCGGCCAACTTTTTCGCCGGGCTCCAGAGTGTGGACGATCAGCGGAAGGAGCTGCTGATGATGTCGGGGGCCAGCCCCGCCACCATCTACCGCAAGCTGATGGTGCCCGCCTCGCTGCCCTCCATGTTCATTGGTTTGAAGCTGGCAGCTCCCTCCGCCTTTGCGGCGGTGATCTTCACCGAGGTGCTCTATCCCCAGAACGGAGGCATCGGCGGCGAAATTCTGAATTCCCAGTACGGCAATGACTGGGAGCTCTGCTGGGGCTATATCTTCATGGCTGTGCTGGTGGCGGTGCTGCTGTTTTACGCCGCCAGCTTCCTGGAGAAGTTTATTGTCCACTGGAAGAGCGCAGATTGAGGAGGTGTGAATATGAGCAAACAACCGAACACCTACGGCCGGGGAGAGTTGCTGGTCGTGCTGGACATCCGGCGTCAGACCGAGCGGGTCACGCGGCTTCTACGCACCGAGTTCTTTGCCTTGTTGGCCGGTCTGATGCTGGTGCTGGTGCTGCTGGGCTGGAACCTTCCCCTGTTCCGGGTGACCAACGACTTTGAGTACACCTGGCAGGTCACCGGCGGCATGCTGGTGGGGGGACTGCAGCTGGACGGCATCACACTGACCACCTTTAACCCGGTGGCCCTGGTGGCCTATCTGGCCGCCGCCCTGGCCCTGGCCGGCGTGGTGGTATTCTTCGTGGGCAACCTAATTGTGGCCTGCCGTCATGGGGGCACCGAGCAGCCCCTGGGCCTCACCGGAAAGGGCTGGTTCCTCTGCAAGATGGTCATCGGCGTATGCGCCACCCTGGCCTCGCTGCTCTTCCTGCTCTTTGAGCCCGTCTACAAACTGACCATGACGGGTCAGGGCCACGCCTATATGCAGTCCCTGGCGGAAAATTATGCCTTCAACTGCAACCCCACCCCCCGGGGTACCCTGTTGATGTTGGGCTGTTTTTTCGTAGGTACCTATTATTTGTGCTCCGGCATCCAGCGGAGCAAGTTCTGGAAGAAATTCCAGGGCGGCTGCTATCTGGTGGGCCTGGTGTTGCTGCTGGTCTATTTCTGGCAGTACGGCTATCTCCATCTCCTGTTCGGAATGGATCCCAGCACCACCTCCTTCCCGTATCCGTTCCCCCGGGCCCTCAACAGCTTCAGCAAGTTCACCGGGAGCGTCAAAGGCAGTTACAACAGTGTGCTGGGCTCCCTGGTGCAGATCCTGGTGACCAGCTCCACCACCACCCTGAACGACTCCATCGCCTACAACTCCATCACCACCGTCGCCGGTATGCTGATGGGCTTTGTGTTGGGCGGGATTCTGGGCTATGGGGTTGCGGTCATCGGTGCCTGCTTCCGGCGCTGGGGCAGCGGCGTCCTGATGGTGTGCTCCATCCTGGTGGCCTTCCCGGTGGTGGCCCTGGGCCCCATCGTCAACCACTGGTTCCCCTCCAACAGCTATGCGGGGTCCCTGACGGCCAAGGTCATCGTGGTCACCATTCTGTGCATGGCCGGCATGGCGGTGAACGCCTATAAGGGGCTGACGGTTTTAAAACCCTTCGCCATGGATCTGATGGAGATCTGCAACGCCAGCAACGTGACCTCCTTCCTGAAGCTGCGGCTGCCCAACTCGCTGCCCAACGTGTTCACTGCCCTGAAGGTGAACTCCGCCACCGCTCTGATGGGAGCCTTCGTCTGTGAGTTCTATTCCCGGTCCAAGAACTTCGGCATCGGCATGATGTTCAACAACTATTGGGATGTGGCCCGCTACCAGTCCTGGGCCTACATTATTACCGCCATTCTCTTTGGCCTGATTCTCTACGTGATCGTGTCCCTGGTGGAGCGGCGCTGCATCGGCTGGCACCCCTCCATGCGGAGGCGCAAATAACCTGTATTGTTCGAAGCCTCCGGGCTTCGTGGCAATAAGACTGAGTCAATTGGGAGGAAACAACATGAAAAAATGGATTGCATTGGTATTGAGCCTGTTGATGGCTCTGTCCCTGGCCAGCTGCGGCTCCTCCGGCGGCAGCGTGTCCACCGGCGCCGGCAGCTCCGCCGCCTCTTCCGGGGCGGACCAAAGTGCCGCTGCCTCCACTGAGGCAGACCAGAGCGCGGAAGCGGCCACCTCGGCGGAGAGCGACGCCGGCGACGGCCAGCTTACCCCGGTCACCGTTCAGCTGAAGTGGGTACAGCAGGCCCAGTTCATGGGCTACTATGCCGCCAAAGAGCTGGGCATCTATGAGGACTTCGGTCTGGATGTCACCATCCTGCCCGGCGGCAGCGTGGATGTGGTGGATGAGGTAGACTCCGGCCGGGCCCAGTTCGGCGACGTGTGGACCTCCACCGCTATGAGCGCCATTGCCAACGGCGCCAGCGTCATGTCCGTGGCCCAGTGGTATCAGAACTCCGGCATGACCCTGGTTTCCATGAAGGATACCGTGGCGGATCCCACTAAGGTGTCTGAGGGCGAGGTCGTCGGCAACTGGGGCGGCGGCAACGAGTATGAGATGCAGGCTTACCTGGCCTCTCTGGGTCTGCCCATCGACTACGTTGCTGAGGATTACGACATGCAGCAGCTCATCGACGGCGAGCTCACCTGGTCCTCTGCCATGACCTACAACGAGATGGGCCTGCTCTTTGAGGACGGCTACACCATGGACGACCTGAACGTGCTGTACATGGAGGACGAGGGCTTCGGCATGCTGGAGGACTGCCTGATTGTGGACACCGCCTGGGCCGAAGAGAACGAGGACACCGTGGTGGCCTTCCTGGAGGCCACCAGCCTTGGCTGGGCCTGGTGCCTGGAGAACACTGCCGCTGCCGGCAGCCTGGTCTTTAACGCCGAGGACACCGCCAACACCGTCTCCGAGTACCATCAGCAGTTCGAGGCCGCTGAGGTGGCCAAGCTGATCGTGGGCGACAACATCACCATCGGCGATCGTTCCACCTACAACATGCTGGGCTATCTGGACGCGGATAAGTATGCTCAGACCTACGACATTCTGAGCCAGTACGTGGATGTGTCCAACATCGACGCCACCAAGTGCTACACCAGCTACTTCTATGAGCTGGCGGCGGGAGACGAGAAGTACCAGGCCGCCCTGGACAACTTCGACGCCTACACCTGGGACGGCACCTTTGAGGTGCTCTATCAGGGCTGAAGCTGAGGGGTGTCTTTCCCAGCAGAATCTTCCGGGGCCCGGGCTTTTGGCCCGGGCCCCGGAGTCAAACAGAATTCAGGAGGTACCTTTATGTATGATCTGATCATCAGAAACGGAACCCTTGTCACCCCCACCAGCAGCTTTCGGGCTGATCTGGCGGTAGAGGGGGGTAAGATCGCCGCGGTGGCCCAAAAGATCTCCGGCCCGGCGGCAAAGGAGGTGGACGCCGCCGGCAAGCTGGTGCTGCCCGGTGCCATCGACCCCCACACCCATCTGGCCATGCCCTTCGGAGGCACCGTCTCCGCCGACGACTATTATGCCGGCACCCAGGCCGCCGTCTGCGGCGGCACCACCACGGTCTTTGACTTCGCCCTTCAGGACTTTGGAGAGAACATGGTGGACACCATCAAGCGCCGGGACGCCCTGTGTGCGCCGGACGCCTGCTGTGACTACGCCTTCCACATCGGCGTCAAGGATGTCAGCGGCGATCTGCTGGACTCCATGGCCCAGGCGGTGGACTACGGTGTCCCCTCCTTCAAGGTGTTCATGGTCTATGACTTCGGCGTCACCGACGGCGTGTTCTTCCAGGTGCTCCAGAAGTCCAAGGAGATCGGGGCGCTGATCGGGGTCCACGCGGAAAACAACGAGATGGTCAACATGCTCACCGACCAGTTCATCCGGGAGGGCAAGACCTCCGCCTGGTATCACTATATGTCCAGGCCCGAATGGGTGGAAGGGGAGGCCGACGAGCGGGCCATCGACTGGGCCAAGGCCGCCGGTGCGGAGCTCTACATCGTCCACCTGGCCAACAAGCAGGGCATGGAGGCGGTGCAGAAGGCCAAGAGCGAGGGCTATCCCATCTACGCCGAGACCTGCCCCCAGTACCTGTACTTCACCAAGGAAGTCTACAAGCGGGAGGACGGCCGCAACTTCGTCTGCTCGCCCCCCATGAAGGGCCAGGAGAGCCAGGACGCCCTGTGGGCCGGCATCCGCAACGGCTTCATCGACACCATTTCCACCGACCACTGTCCCTTCCAACAGGCGGAAAAGGATTGGGGCCTCCAGGACTTCCGCAAGATTCCCAACGGCTGCGCCGGTATTGAGAACATGTATCCCTTCATGCTGGCCGCCGCCAATGCCGGAAAGCTGAGCTTCAACAAGGTGGTCCAGCTCTGCTGCGCCAACACCGCCAGCCTCTTCGGCTGCACCACCAAGGGCAGCCTGGACGTGGGCAAGGACGCGGACATTGTCATCTACGACCCGGAGAAGGATTTCACCATCCACCAGAGCAACATGCACTCCGACGCGGACCACACCATCTGGGAGGGCGTCTCCCTCCACGGCTACCCGGTGCAGACCTATGTCCGGGGCAAGCTGGTCTATGACAACGGCGAGTTTGTGGGTCAGCGGGGCTATGGCAAGTTCCTGAAGCGTACCCCCAGACCCAAGCGGGCCTGAATTTCCAAAAAAATCCCCAAAGGAGCGGATCCCCATGCTGAGACCCTATGAAGAGGCCTGCCGGTGCCTGCTGTGCACCGACGCCCCCTGTACCGCCGCCTGCCCCAAGGGGCAGGACCCGGCCCGGTCCCTCCGGGCCCTCCGGTTTGACCACCTCTCCGGGGCGGGGGCCTTTACCGACCCCACCCTCTGTGCCGACTGCGACGCCCCCTGTGAGGCGGCCTGCCTCCACTACGACGTGCCCATCCGGATCCGGGCCGTGGCGGAACAGCTTCCGCCTCCGGTCTCCGGCCAGGTGGACCTGAGCATCAACTTTTGCGGCGTCCACTGCGAGAATCCCTTTTTCCTGTCCTCTTCGGTGGTGGCCTCTGGCTACGAGATGTGCGCCAAGGCCCTGAACATGGGCTGGGCCGGTGTGGTCTACAAGACCGTGGGCTTCCTGACCCCCAGCGAGGTCTCCCCCCGGTTTGCCGTCCTGGGCGGAGCAGGGGAGGGTTTTGTGGGGCTGCGCAATCTGGAGCAGATCTCCGATCACCCCCTGGAGCGGGATCTGGAGGTGCTCCGGCGACTGAAGCAAGACTTTCCCACCAAGGTCATCGTGGGCAGCATTATGGGCAGCACCGAGGAGGAGTGGACCCGGCTGGCCCAGCTGTGCACCGAGGCGGGCTGCGATATCATCGAATGTAATTTCTCCTGCCCCCATATGACCGGCCACGGGCTGGGGGCCGACGTGGGCACCGACCCGGAGCTGGTGAAACGCTACACCGCCTGTGTCAAGCGGGGCACCCACCTGCCGGTGCTGGCCAAGATGACCCCCAACATCACCCACATGGAGCTGCCGGCCCGGGCCGCCATAGAAGCGGGCGCCGACGGCCTGGCGGCCATCAATACCATCAAGTCCATCTCCGGTCTGGAGCTGCCCTCTCTGGCCCCGGGACCTGCCATCCGGGGCATGTCCGCCGTGTCCGGCTACTCCGGCCGGGGGGTGAAACCCATCGCCCTGCGGTTTATCCGGGACCTGGCCTCCTGTCCCCAGCTGAAGGAGGTCCCCATCTCCGGCATGGGCGGCATTGAGACCTGGCACGACGCGGCGGAATTCCTGGCCCTGGGCTGTACCAACCTGCAGGTCACCACCGCCGTCATGGAGTACGGCTACCGCATCGTGGAGGACCTGATCGGGGGCCTGTCCGATTTTTTGGCCCAGAATGGCTACGAAACCGTCTCCCAGCTGGTGGGGCAGGGGCTGGAGCACATCACTGAAGCGGACCGACTGGACCGGTCCACCGTATCCTATCCCATCTTCGACCGGCAGAAGTGCCTGGGCTGCGGCCGCTGCGCCGTCAGCTGCTTTGACGGAGGCCATCAGGCCATCGCCTTCGGGCCCGATCGGGTGCCCAAGCTCTTGGGGGCCAACTGCGTAGGCTGCCACCTGTGCAGGCTGGTGTGTCCCGTGGGCGCCATTCAACCCGGAGCCCGGGTGCCAAAGCCGGAGCGCCTGCAACCGAAAATCTGATTCTGGAAAGGAAGCCTTTACTATGACAGCGGAAGAGATCAAGCAGACCCAAAAGCAGTATGTACTTCAGTCCTGGAACAAGCAGCGGGGCCTGAACCCCATTCCCATTGAGCACTGCGACAACATCTACCTCTACGACTATGAGGGCAACCGCTACGCGGACATGTCCTCCCTCCACGTGAATATGAACCTGGGCTATGGCAACCAGGATATCAACAACGCCATCAAGACCAAGCTGGAGCGCTACGCCTTCATCAGCGAGGCCTATGCCGATGAGGACCGGGCCAAGCTGGCCAAGATGATTGTGGAACTGATGCCCGACAACATGGGCAAGGTGTTCTTCACCAATGCCGGCGCCGACGCCAACGAAAACGCCATTAAGATTGCCCGGATGTACACCGGCCGCAACAAGATTTTTTCCCGCTACCGCTCCTATCACGGCTCCTCCTTCGGGGCCGGCAACCTGACCGGTGAGCCCCGGCGCTTCCCGCTGGAGCCCGGCGTGCCCGGGTTCATCAAGTTCATGGACCCCTATCTCTACCGGGATAACCTGCCCTTCGCCACCGAGGAGGAGTGCACCCAGTACTACCTGCGCAAGCTGGAGGAGCAGATCGTCTACGAGAATCCGGACAATGTGGCCGCCATCATCATGGAGACCATCACCGGCACCAACGGCATTATCATCCCCCCCAAGGGTTATCTGCCCGGGGTGCGGAAAATCTGCGACAAGTATGGTATTCTTATGGTGTGCGACGAGGTCATGGCGGGCTGGTGCCGCACCGGCAAGATGTTCGCCTTTCAGCACTTCGACGTCAAGCCCGATATCGTCACCTTCGCCAAGGGCGTCACCTGCGGTTACATTCAGCTGGGCGGCGTCTGTGTCAGCAAGGACATTGCAGCCTATTTTGACGACCATGTGCTCTCCTGCGGCCTGACCTACAACGGCCACCCCCTGGCCTGTGCCGCCGGTGTGGCCTGCGTCAACTACTATCTGAAGCACGACATCGCCGGCCATGTCACCCAGGTGGGCAAGGTGCTGGGAGCGCTGCTGGAGGAGATGAAGGCCAAGCACCCCTGTGTGGGCGACGTGCGCTACATCGGCCTGTTCTCCGCCGTGGAGCTGGTAAAGGACAAGAAGACCCGGGAGCCCCTGGTGCCCTACGGCAAGGACCCGGAGGGGGTCATGGGCAAGATCCTGGGCATGCTGAAGGCCAAGCGCTTTATGACCTTTGGCCACGAGAACATGATTCTGGTGGCCCCTCCGCTGATCATCACCGAGGAGCAGCTCCGGGAAGAGCTGGCCAAGCTGGATGAGGTGCTGGGAGAAGTGGACAAGATGATCGGAGGTTAAGCCATGAGCAGACTCTTTTACATGCCCCCCACCATCCTCAGCGGCCCAGACAGCCTCTCAGCCGCCGGCGACCAGATCTGCCTGGGCAAGAAGGCCCTGGTGGTCACCGGCAAGATTGTGGCCCAACAGAGCTGCACCCAGACCCTGCTGCAGCTGCTCTCGGATAAGGGCGTGGGCTACGAGGTGTTTTCCGATATTCCGGGAGAGCCTACGGACCGGATGGTCCAGGCTGGATTTGAGGCCTACCAGGCCGCCCGCTGTGACTTCATGATTGCGGTGGGCGGCGGCAGCCCCATGGACCTGATGAAGGCGGTGGCGGTGCGGCTCAAGTACCCCACCCGGAGCCTGAGCAGCTTCATGGGCCAGGTGATTCCCGGACCCTTCGTCCCCATGGTGGCCATCCCCACCACCGCGGGCACCGGCAGTGAAGCCACCATGTTTACCGTCATCACCGACACCGCCACCGATGTGAAGATGCTGCTGAAGAGCCCGGCCCTCATCCCCAGCGTAGCGGTGGTGGATCCGGCCTTTTCGGTATCGGCGCCTTCCAGCGTCACCGCCTCCACCGGCCTGGACGCCCTGACCCACGCGGTGGAGTCCTACACCTCCAGGCTGGCTCAGCCCCTGACCGACACCCTGGCGGTCAGCGCGGTGAAGCGGATTATGGCCAACCTGCCCCGGGCGTGGCGGGATGGCGGTGACCTGAAGGCCCGGGGCCAGATGGCTCTGGCGGCCCTGGAGGCGGGGGTGTGCATCACCAATGCCTCCGTCACCCTGGTCCACGGCATGAGCCGGCCCATCGGGGCGCTGTTCCATGTGCCCCACGGCCTCTCCAACGCCATGCTGCTGCCGGACTGCCTGGAGTTCGCCCTGGAGGGGGCGCTGGAGCGGTTTGCCGATCTGGGCAGAGCCACCGGCGTGGCGGGCCCCTGCCAGGACGATGCCTCCGCGGCCCGGGCCTTCCTGACCTCGGTGCGGGAGCTGTGCGCCATCTGCCAGGTGCCCACCCTGGAAGAGTACGGGGTGGACCGTAAAACCTTCTTCGATCAGATTCCAAAAATGTCCGCCGACGCGGTGGCCTCGGGTTCTCCCGGCAACACCGTCCGGACGGTGACTGAAGCCGACTGCGCCCGCATCTACCGCGGCCTTTGGCATTGAGAAAGGAGTAATATTTTATGTATACTTGCAGCGAAGAGAGAATGGCGGATAAGATCAAGACCTTCTCCGCCTATGGCGATGCCGGTCACGGCGGCATTACCCGTTATTCCATGTCCCCGGAGGCCATCCAGGCCCGCAACGAATTCCGCCGCCGGATGGAGGCCATCGGCGCTGAAATCGAAATTGACGATGTGGGCGATATGTACGCCACCCTGCCCGGCAGCGACCCGGAGGCCAAGCGGATTGTCATGGCCTCCCACTGCGATTCCGTCAAGAACGGCGGCAACTATGACGGCATTTTGGGCGTTATGTCCGCTATGGAGGTGCTGGAGACCATCCATGAGCACAACATCCCCCACAAGCACCCCCTGACCGCCATGATCTGGACCAATGAGGAGGGCTCCCTCTATCCCCCCGCCATGATGTGCTCCGGCATCGTCTGCTACGACTATCTGCCCGAGGACATTTGCTCCAAGTTCCGCTATGAGGATATGATGGCGTCCAAGAGCATCCTGGACCCCACCAAGACCTTCGGCCAGGCCCTGGCCGCCTCGGGCTTCCAGGGAGACAAGAAATACCGGCTGTCCCCGGAGCGCTATCAGTACATGTTTGAGACCCACATCGAGCAGGGTCCCATTCTGGAAGAGGCGGGCAACGACATTGGCGTGGTGGACTGCGTGCTGGGCATGTTCAACTACCGGCTGAAGTTCTACGGCCAGACCGTCCACGCCGGCACCTTCCCCATGCGCCGCCGCCATGACGCCTTCCTGGCCGCCGCTGAGGCCCTGTGCTACCTCCATGAGGAGATCGACAAGCTGGATATCCCGGGTCTGGTTTACACCACCGGCGAGGTGGTGTGCCATCCCTGCGTCCACACCTGCGTGCCCGACTACTTTGACTTCTCCTTTGACGCCCGCCATGAGGACCCGGCCCAGCTGGAGCGGGTGCTGGCGGTGGTCAAGAGCTGCGCTGAGAAGAGCTGGGGCAACGGCTGCACCTGCCAGGTGGAGAAGGCCTGGAACCGGGACACCGTCTACTGGGACAAGAAGCTGGTGGGCTATGTCAAGGCCGCGGCGGAGGAGCTGGGGGTCAGCCATCAGTACATCCACTCCGGCGCCGGCCACGACGCCCAGTTCTGCTCCTATGTGATCCCCACCACCATGATCTTCGTCCAGTCCAAGGACGGCCTCAGCCACTGCGAGCAGGAATCCTCCTCCGTCAAGCACTGCACCGAGGGCGCTTCGGTGATGCTCAACGCGGTGCTGAAGGCGGACGCGGACTGAGACGCCGGACGTCCCCCATCATTTGCTTTTCACTTTGCCCCAAGTCCTGAAATGCCTCTCGCTTTGGATGCGGTGAAAAGAAGGCCCCTACCGTTTCGGTAGGGGCCTAATTTGTTCAGGAACCCATAGGGGCAGAAAACGCTGACGGATTGATGAAAACCAATCCGTCAGCGTTTTTGTCTGGGTCAGCGGCCCGGTTTGCGCTCCTTGGCCGGGCAGCCCCTGTTGCCGCGGAGGGACAGGGAGGAGCAGATGGCGCCATGGGGACAGGCGGCCTTGCACTTGCCGCAGCGGATGCACTCCGGGCTGTTGGGAGTCTTGTGGACCGGGATGTCCATGGGGCAGGCCTTCTGGCAGGCGCCGCACTGGGTGCAGGCCTGCTGATCCACGGAAAAACGGTAGAGGGCGATGGGATTGAACAGGCTGTAAATGGACCCCAGCGGGCAGAGATAGCGGCAGAAGGGCCGGTAGACCGGGATGGAGAGCAGCAGCAGGATTGCCAGCAACGCCACCTTCCAGGTGAACAGCCAGGACAGGGCGGCCCGCAGCGGGGGATTGGAGGCGATCAGCGGGATGCCCCCGAAGAGGGTGCCGGAGGGGCAAATGTACTTGCAGAACCAGGGCTGGCCCTGGCCCACCACATCCAGCACCGTCAGCGGCAGCAGGATGACAAAACCGATCAGAATGACATACTTCAGGAACCGCAGGAAGCGGTCTCCGGGCAGCTTCTTCCACTTTTTGAAAAACGGGATTTTGTACAGCAGGTCCTGCACCAGCCCGAAGGGACACAGCCAGCCGCAGACAAAGCGGCCCAGCAGTGCCCCGAAGAAGAGGAGAAATCCCACCACATAGAAGGAGAAACTGTGATCCCGGCTGGTGACCACTGCCTGGAAGGAGCCGATGGGGCAGGACCCCAGGGCTCCGGGGCAGGAATAGCAGTTCAGACCCGGGACACAGATCAGCTTGGAGGGACCTTTGTAGATGGTGCCCTTGGCGAATCCGGCGGCGTAACCGTTGGTCAGGGCGGCCACACACAGCTGCACCAGGGTGCGCAGATGGCGTTTCAGTTTTTTAACCAAGGCCGATACACTCCATACAGATATTGACCGCTTTCCGGTAGACCAGCTCCGTCTCCTCCCGCCACACGCCCATGGCGATCAGAAGCAGGCCCACCGCCATCAGCGCCAGGGGCAGCCAGTTGGCTTTGAGAAATCTCATGCCTCCACCTCGGTCAGCAGCTGGTCAATGATCTCCTGCCACTGCTCCTTGTCCTTGGAACCCACATAGGTGCCGCCCACCTGGGCCCCGTTTTCGTCCACAAAGAAGGTGGTGGGCACCGATGAGATCTGGCCCAGCAGGAAATAGAGGTCCTCCGAAGGGACCAGATGGGTGTAATCGGCGGAGGTGGACGCCACGATCTCCCGGGCCAGCTCCATCTGATCCTGGTCCAGGGAGCCGTCCATGGTCAGCACGTCGGACACCAGCCCCACAATCTGCACGCCCTGGTCCTGATATTCCTGGGCCAGGGTGCCCAGATCGGGCATCTCATTGATGCAGGGGGTGCAGAAGGTGGCCCACACGTTGACCATGGTCAGCGTATGGTCCTGCAGCATGGTCTGGTCAAAGCTGTTTCCCTCCAAGTCCTGGGCGGAAAATTGGGACAGGATACCGGCGGCGGACGGTTGCTCCGACGCGGAAGCGGCGTCCTCGGCGGAGGTGTCCTGCTGGGGAGCGGATTGCACCGCCTCCTGGGAGGCGACGGATTGAGATGTCGTCTGTTCGGCGGAGGGCTGGGCCGCCGGGCCGCCGCAGGCGGTGAGGCAGAGACTGAGGGCCAGCGCCAGCAGTAGTAAGACAGAACGTTTCATAGGTTCCTCCTCATTAGACAGAATGGGGAACGGGCACAGCCCGTAAATCCTGGAGTGGACAGCGCAGCGGCGGAAAAGTTTCCGGTGAGGCTGTGGTGACAACATATCATGGGCAGGGGGGCTGTGTCAAGAACGGGGTGGGATACCACCGGCAGGTTGACGGGGCGCCGCCCCTGAAATCCAGGCTCAGGGGAAAATGTGGGTGGCCTTTTCCGGGCAACTGTGATACAATAACTTACAATTTGGCCTTGCCCTGCAGGCGGGCCAAGAACGAACCCAACCCCGCAAAAGAAAGTGAAGCGATCTATGGAAAAGAAACTCTCGGTGGGGCAGAATACCCTGTTCAATTCCGCAGGCTCACTGTATTACCTGGCCTGTCAATGGTTAATTACCGTTTTGGTAGTCCGGCTGAGCGGCTATGAGGACGCGGGGATTTTGTCCCTCTGTATGTCAATTACCAACATGTTCTACACGCTTGCCAGCTTCGGCATGCGGGATTTCCAGGTGTCGGATTACACGGGAAAGTATTCCCCCGGCCAGTATGTGACCACGCGGCTGCTGACCTGTACTGCCGCTGCTGTGCTGTGCTGCGGCTTTGTGGGGCTGAACCGGGGCTATACCGGCTATGAGGCGGCCTGTATTATACTCTATATGCTCTTCCGGGTGGCAGAGGCCCTGGTGGACACCTTCCAGGCCATGGAGCAGCAGGCGGAGCGGATGGACTATAATTTCATCTCCTTTCTGCTCCGGGGCACCTTCCTGTTGGGCGGTTTTTCCCTGATCCTATGGCTGACGCAAAACCTGCTGCTGGCCATTTTGTGCATTACCCTGACCTCGTTTGCAGTGGTGCTGCTCTTTGATTTTCCCGTGGGGCGGCGGCTCACCGGCTTCCGTCTGACCTTTTCCTTCCAGGTATCCCGGCAGCTGCTCTGGGAGTGCCTGCCCCTGATGTGCAATTCCTTCCTCACCACTGCGGTGATCTCCGTGCCCCGCAGTATTCTGGAGGGAATTTGGGGCAGTTATATCATGGGCATTTATGCCTCCATTGCCACCCCGGCCACCATTGTCCAGTCGGGGGCCATATGGCTTTACACCCCGGTGATTACCGTGTTTACCCGTCACTACGCCCGGCGGGACGCGCGCGCCTATTACACCCTGTATCACAAAATCTGGGCGCTGCTGGCCGCCGCCTTTGCCGTGGTATTTGTCGTGGCCGGGCTGTTGGGGCGCTGGGGACTGGGCCTGCTGTTTGATGAGGCGGTGGTGGAGTATGCCGGCCTGCTGCTGCCGGTGCTGGGTACGACCGCCCTCATCGCCTGCGCCTATTTCCTGGGGGCGCTGATCACCATTACCCGAAAGCTGAAGGTGATCTTGATCGGCAACGCGGTGGCAGCTGTTCTGGCGGCGGCGCTGTCTCTGCCGCTGATCCGCAGCTTTGGCATGAACGGCGTCAATTATGTCATCTATATCTCCATGGGGGCCAATGTGCTCATCCTGTTCATCGCGCTGACCTGCATTCTGCGCCGCCACTTTCAGACGGGCGCAGAGCAATGAGCCGTTGCCTTTCCGGGTGAAAACTGGTAAAATAGGAAAAAACACCCCGCCTTCTCCTGGGGCGCGGGGGATCAAAGAAGGAAAGTGGGGAACACAATGGACGAGAAGGTTTTGACAACGGAGGAGTGGCTTCGGGAGGAGCTCGAGTTTATCAACGGTAAGATGGCGGCTACGCTGAACGGGCGGTTGAAGGCGGAATTGGAGTGCTGCAACGACGCCGACCAGGAGCTGACGCTGAAATTCCCGCTTCAGGACTGGCAGGTCAACGGCCTGGGTACCCTGCACGGGGGAATGATCAATACCATGATGGATCTGGTCATGAGCATGGCGGTGTACTGCTTCTCCCGCCAGACCATCCCGCCCACCATCTCCATGACGGCGAACTATCTTCGGCCGGTTCCCATGGAGGAGTATGTGTTCATCAAGGCCCGGGTGACCTCCCTGGGGAAGCGCAATGCCACCGCCTACTGCGAAGCCATCGTTCCCTCCAGCGGTAAGGTGGCCTGTACCGCCATCGGCACATATGCGATTATCGCCAAGAAGTGAGAAAAGGACGCGCTGCGGCGCGTCCTTTTCTATTGTTGCGGCAGGGGAGGCAGTGTGCAGTTTTCCAGCGGAAATCCGTATGGCCGGCCCGCCCGGCAGACAAAATAAGAGTGGGTTTGGCGCCGGCCGTCGGCCCCAGCGGCGGGGAAAGGCGTTCAATGAAAGCGGTTCGGTCAGCGGTGTGCAGCTTACAGTGAGCTTGTCTGGAATTCCCGCTCCAGCGCCTGCCGCATGATTTCAAAGGGGGCCTCCCGCCCGGTCCAGAGCGTGAAGTTCAGCGCCCCCTGGCAGGCCAGCATGCCCAGCCCGTTGACGGTTCGGGCGCCCCGGGCGGCGCAGCGGGCGAGAAACTGGGTGTCCGCCGGATCAAAGGCCACGTCGGCGGCCAGAGTGCCGGGCTGGACAGAGGCATAATCCAGATCCGGAGCTTCCGCCTCGTGGGGGCGCATTCCCACCGGTGTGGCGTTGATCAGAATGCCGGTGCCCTCCGGGACAGCCAGCGAGGCGCTCCAGGGCAGAAAGGCGGCGGAGACGGCGGTATGGGCCTGCAGGGTGCGGACCAGCGCCTCTCCCCGTGGCCGGTTCCGGTTGACTACGGTGATCCGGCGGACCCCGGCCAGAGCGCACTCCACGGCAATGGCCTTGGCGGCCCCGCCTGCGCCCAGCAGCGTGACAGACTGTCCTGCCAGGGAAACGCCCTCCCGGCGCAGCGCCTCCACAAAGCCCCGGCCGTCGGTATTATCCCCATAGAGACCGTCCTCCCGCACCACCACGGTGTTGACCGCCCCGATGACCTGGGCGGCGGGGGAGAGTTGGTCCAGGTAGGGGAGGACGGTGATTTTGTGGGGCATGGTCAGGTTGATGCCCCGGAAGTGCAGCGGGCGCAGGCTGCGGATGGCGGCGTCAAAATCCGCCGGCGTCACCTTGAGGGTGAGATAGCGCCAGTTGAGCCCCAGGGCGGCAAAACCCGCCTCCTCCATGACGCCGGTAGGGTTGCCCTCCACCGGGTCGCCAAAGACTCCCACCAGTTCCGCACGGTAATTTTTTGCCATGGGTTCCACTCCTCTCAGGATTCTCCGCCCGCCGCGGGGAGGGGCGGAGCAGTTCGGTTGCCTCTCACCGCCATTATAGAGAGGGGTTGGCTGAAAAGCAAGCATTCAGATGGGCTTTTGTAATTTACAAAAGTGAAAGTCGGATGTGTTTTCCACAAAAGAATTCCCTTGACGGCCTGGCTTTCAGTGCAGTTTGGAAGGTCTGGTTTTCTTGAAATACGGGGCTTTCTATGCTACGATAGCAGTGCAGAAACAGCCAGAAAACAAGTGCCCTGCGGCGGCTGAGAGGAGTTTGTTTCCCATGAGAAAAACCAAAATTGTATGCACCATTGGCCCGGTCTGTTCGGATGAGGAGACCCTGACCGGCATGTGTCAGGCCGGCATGAATGTGGCCCGGCTGAACTTTTCCCACGGCACCCACGAGGAGCAGGCTGCAAAGATCAAACTGATCAAACGGGTGCGGGAAAAGCTGGATCTTCCCATTGCCATTATGCTGGACACCAAAGGGCCGGAGTATCGCATCCGCACCTTTAAAGACGGCAAAGCCATGCTGAAGGATGGGGACACCTTTACCTTTACCACCCGGGAAGTGGATGGAGACGCCACTCAGGTCTCCGTCAGCTACGCCGGCCTGGCCCAGGACCTTCAGGTGGGGGACCGGGTGCTGGTCAACAACGGCCTGCTCATCTTCCAGGTCACCTCCCTCACCGACACCGACGTGATCTGCACCGTCATCGCCGGGGGCGAGATCTCCGACCGGAAGAGCATGAGCTTTCCCAACAAAGTGCTCAAGCAGGTCTACCTGAGCGAGCAGGACAAGAGCGACCTGCTCTTCGGCATTGAACACGGAGTGGACTTTGTGGCCTGCTCTTTTGTCTCCTGCCGCCAGGACCTGCTGGATGTGAAAGAGTTCCTGTCCCAGAACGGCGGGGACGACATCGAGCTGATTGCCAAGATTGAAAATCAGTCCGGCATCGACAATATCGAGGAAATCTGTCAGGAGTGCAGCGGCATTATGATCGGCCGGGGCGATATGGGGGTGGAGATCCCCTTCGAGGAGCTGCCCGCGGTCCAGAAGCGGCTGATCACCAAGTGCCGCCTGCTGGGCAAGCGGATTATCACCGCTACGGAGATGCTGGAATCCATGATCCACAATCCCCGGCCCACCCGGGCAGAGATCTCTGACGTGGCCAATGCGGTTTACGACGGCACCAGCGCCGTCATGCTCTCCGGAGAGACCGCCGCCGGCAAGTACCCGGTGCTGACGGTACAGACCATGTCCCGCATTGCCGAGGCCACCGAGGAGAGTATTCGCTTCGACAAGCGATTCCACTCCTCCGAGTTTAAGATCAAGAACACGGTGGACGCCATCTCCCACGCCACCTGTGGCATGGCCATTGATATCGGGGCGGCCGCCATTGTGGCCTGCTCCCTGTCGGGAATGACCGCCCGGATGGTGTCCCGGTTCCGTCCGCCGGTGGACATCATCGGCCTGACCACCTCGGAGAAGACCTGGCGCAAGCTCGCCCTGTCCTGGGGCGTGATCCCCGCCATGTGCGAGATGTATGAGTCCGCTGACGTGCTGTTTTACACCGCCAAGCATCGGGCCAGGGAGATCATGGGCCTGAAGAGCGGAGACAAGATTGTCATCACCGGCGGCCTGGTGAACGGCCGCACCGGCAACACCAATATGCTGAAAATTGAGACCATCTGAGGAGGAACCCCCATGACGGAACGGGAAAAGGCCGACGCAGGACTGCTCTACAACGCGGGAGATCCGGCCCTGGCGGCAGACCGGGACCGGGTCAAGGACCTGTGTCTTCGGTTCAATGCGCTGGACTCCCGGCAGCAGGAGGAGCGGGAGCGGCTGATCGGCCGGATCTTGGGCCAGGCTGGGGAGGGCTGCTTTCTCACCGCCCCGTTCTGGTGCGATTATGGCTATAACATCCGGGTGGGGAAGTATTTCTATACCAACCACAACTGTGTCATTTTGGACTGTGCACCGGTGACCTTTGGGGATGAGGTGCTCATCGGGCCGAACTGCTGCTTTTCCGCGGCGGGCCACCCGCTGGACGCCGCCCAGCGCAGCACTGGGCTGGAGTTTGCCTACCCCATCACCGTGGGGAGCCGGGTCTGGTTTGGAGCCAATGTGACGGTATTGCCCGGGGTGACCATTGGAGATGACTGCGTGATCGGCGCCGGCAGCGTGGTGACCCGGGATATTCCATCCGGCGTGGTGGCGGTGGGGAATCCCTGCCGGGTGCTCCGGCCGATCACTGAGGCGGACCGGATGCAGCTGTGAAAACAGATACAGACAAAGGCCTGCGGCGCTGAATGCGCCGCAGG
>JABLTR010061837.1_pt1 | contig 43926 bp, 43 predicted proteins | sample 7160071 | NCBI WGS metagenome assembly JABLTR01 (sample SAMN14651230, study PRJNA627086) | human gut metagenome | isolation source: feces | host: Homo sapiens | reverse complement strand
GACGGGAAGATCCTGTATGGCAGAGAAGTATTCACAAGTGAGAAAGAGCTTAAGAAGAAAGTAGCGAGACACGAGAAGAAATATAACAGCACAGCAAAGACGGTATTGGACTTCAAAAGTCCCGATCAGGTAGTAGCAGAGTATTTCTCAAAGTGTAACAAATGTCTTGACAGTTAAGAAGGACGGTGACGCCTCTTGCTGAAAAAACCTTTGACAACGCCTCACCATACGTGTAAAATAAGGCTGTGTCACGTTGTGACGCAGTTTTTTCGTGCCAGCAGGATGGATGGCCGTCCGGGCGAGCACGGCTGAAATAAGTTTTAGTTCGCTGAAAAAATTTCGCGCGAAGCGCGCCTGATAAGGCCTGACGAGTCCATAGAGACCGGCAGACCATTAGGCGGGCCTTTACACGAAATCCAGTAGGCAGAGCCGAACAAGATCGACAGACCTTTCAGCCCATGGCAACAGGGCAGTCGCGTTGCCCGTCGGGTCAGGGCTTCGATCCCAGTAGGTAGAAAGGAAGAGAAGATGAGTTCATTTATCGCTAAGCCTGCGGACGTGGAACGTAAATGGTACGTTGTGGACGCAGAAGGCAAGAACCTGGGAAGAATGGCATCGCAGATCGCCGCTATTCTCAGAGGAAAGAACAAGCCGACTTACACACCTCATGTTGACTGCGGAGATTACGTCATCGTCATCAACGCTGAAAAGGTAGAGGTAACAGGTAAGAAGAGAAAAGAAAAGATCTACAAGAGACATACCGGTTATCCGGGCGGCCTCAGAGAGGTGACCTTCGAACAGATGATGGAAAAGCATCCGACAGAAGTCGTAAGGCACGCTGTAAAGGGCATGATGCCTAACGGAAAGCTGGGAAGACAGATGTACAAGAAGTTAAAGGTTTACGCAGGCCCTGAGCACAACCACGCGGCTCAGAAGCCGGAAGTTCTGGATATTTAAGGAAGGGAGGAATTGAACGATGGCAAAGACACAGTACTACGGAACAGGAAGAAGAAAATCTTCAGTTGCTAGAGTTAGATTGATCCCTGGTAACGGAAATATCACAGTAAACAAGAAGCCTCTTGATGAGTATATCCCTATGGAAATCGTCAAGAGAGAAGTGAAGAGACCTTTTGAGATCGCTGGATGCGAAGGCAAATACGATGTTATCGCTACGGTCCAGGGCGGTGGATATACCGGTCAGGCCGGAGCCCTCAGACACGGTATCTCAAGAGCACTCTGCGAAGCTGACAGAGAGGCTTACAGACCAGCCCTCAAGGCGGCCGGATTCCTTACGAGAGATTCGAGAATGAAGGAAAGAAAGAAATACGGCCTGAAGAAGGCGAGAAGAGCAAGCCAGTTCTCAAAGAGATAATCAGGCGGGACTCACAAAGACTCAAAACCCTTGCAATTGCAGGGGTTTTTCTTTTGTGAGAATTGCCCTGATACCGAAAATCCGCGTCTACTTGCAACGTAATTGCAGCACACTTGCAACACCGGAAGCGGCGTGCTTATTTTTGCAGCTAGTTGATAAAGCATTCCAGTTTATTGACTGCTTCGAGCAGAACGCTTATATCAAGGTGTGTGTAAACAGTTTCGGTTACATTCCCGACCGAATGACCTGCGAGCTTCGACCTTAAAGTCGATGAAACGCCGAGATCCGCAAGCAGTGATGTGAATGTATGTCTTGTAGCGTGCGGAGTATATTTCCAGCCGAGGCTTTCCATCAGCTTTCTGAAAGTTTTAAGATACTGGTCGTAGCTTACAGGTTTATCTTTCCTGCTTTTGCCGGTGTGATACAGGTATTCGCAGTCACCGTCATTGTAAAGCGCTTCGAAGAATGGAAGTATCGCATCAGCGATAGGAACCCTTCTTTCCGCATTTACGGTCTTTCCTTTCGGTATGATGAAATACTGCTCTTCCAGATTTACATTCTCTTTTTTTAGTTCGAGAAATTCGGATATCCTCAGACCCGTCCACATGAGGATCAGGATCGACTGACAGAAGGGATCATCCTTTCTTGTCCACAGCAGTTTTACTTCGTCATGCGAAAGATGTTTGTCCTCCTCCCGCTTTCCTTCATAAGCGAGCTTTTTGGCTGTAAGATCAACATATTGCGCGTAATCCTTGCCGACAAGATCATATTTCATGCCGTATTCATACATGAGCTTAAACAGCACATAGATCTTTTTCAGGGTCGGATAATTCTTATTGCTGTTATCTATAACGCTTTGCAGATCCTGAAGCCTCAGCTCGGAAAAGATTCTGCTGTGAAGCGCGGCGCAGTCTCTGAATGCATACGCATATGCGTCAAGAGAAGACTGGCTGACGATTCCGACTTTACTGGCGTACATTTTTTCGTATACTTCGGCAAAAGTTGTTTTGGCAGCAGTGACATCGTATGGATTAGCATTATACTCGATCAGCATGCGGTTTGCTTCTTTTCTTGTGGGCGCATAACCGATTATGACCTGGTCGTATTTCACCTTTCCTCTTTGATGATCGACAGTCGTTCCGACGGTTTTTCTGACCATGTACTTGTTTCTTCTGTTGCCGGACAATACGGAAACACTTCCGTAACCGTTTGGCTTTCTCATAAATATCAGCTCCCTTCGTACCGGTAAAAAGATTTGAATTATGTAAATAGGTTTAAGGGAACATGACCTGATATGTTTATGAGATTTTATTCTTTGATCACTTTCGTATATGTGGATCGCATTTTCTTCCACATTTCATAATCGTCTTCCGAAACTCCTCCAACGCTCAAAAGCTGTTTCATGCTCTGCCAGTCGCGGAGGAAGTAGTTCAGCATTGGTTCTTTGAAATTCATCTTGAATGTTTTGCTATCATCAGAAGTAATTTCGACTTCAAACACTTCATCTATCGCAAATAAAAGCGGCAGCACATCCGAGTCTGTTGAGATGTGAGTATCAATAAAAGTATTGAACGGAACTCCCAGACACTGAGAAATTTTTTCCAGCTGCTCTTTTTTCGGTGCGATTTTGTTAGATTCGTATTTTCGGATCGACACTTCATGTATACCGGTCATCTCCCCAAGCTGCTTCTGGGTCAGACCTTTCATGGTACGATGAAATTTAATTTTTTCGCCGAGTGTCATTCAAGCCATCACCTGCCTTTCAGTGATATTATAGCATAATCAAAAATGCGGTCAATAGACAATACAAAAATACTTGACGGAGCTTAGAAAGCTCTATATAATGTGTACACAGAGTTAAAAACGCTCTGAAACAGAGTGCAAATGCAACATGAAAGGAGGAAAAGGATGGAGAAAATCACCGCAGATGAGAGAAAGGTATATGTTGAGCTTCCAAAGTTTACCGGGCGAAATGTGAAAATCAGCGAAATAGCCAAGGCAACGGGAAAAGACCCCAATTATATCAGAATAGGATTGCAGCAGGGATTTCTTAAATTTGGTACTGCCATAAAAATGACCGGCTCCAGCGAATACAGCTACTTTTGTCCTGACAAAAAAGTCTGGGAAGAAACGGGTTATTTCAAAGAACCTGCTGAAAAAGATGAAAGGGTAATATAGCGTATGCCGAGAAAGAAAAAACCGCGAGATCCGCCGCCGAAGTTTGCAACATCAGGCACATGGCATACACATCATGTGATTTTCTTTGATGATCAGCTGACCTCTCCGGCGTATCTGGCCTTATCAGCAAATGCAAAGGAAGTTTATACGGTGCTCAGGATGCAGTACAAGGGTGTGTATACGGGAAACACCGTGAAATGTCCTTATTCGACCTTTGAACAAATGGGGCTTAGGAGAGAAACGGTATCGAGAGCACTGGATCAGCTGGAGTGTTACGGATTTGTCGAAATAACAAGGGGAGGTCTTGAACACAGACCCAGTGAGTACAAGCTGGTGGACAAGTGGGTGCAGCTGGAGAATGCGGAGAAGATGGAGGAAGCAAAGGCAGCGTTTAAGAAGAGAATGGAGAAGAAACAGAAGGCAAGAGAACGCAGGATAAAGTTTGCTGACAGTCATGCAGGCTGATATGCTCCGGTATGGTATATATATATAAGGAGTTCCGAAAGCGTAACCAATTGCTTCTGAAAAATGACCGGAATAAGTGACGAAAGCGTAACCAATTTGCCTGGGAGAGGTTTTTAAAGGTTACGGAAGCGGAATCAATTCAGGTGGCGAAAACGGAACTTGAAAATGATTTAAAAAGCAGAATGCCGGAGAAAGAAGCCTTTGAAGATGACAGTATGATATTAAAGCCGGAAAGCGTGCGTTTTAAAAAGCGAAAGAAGCGGAATGGAACAATATCATTAAAGAGATCACTTTTATCTTAAAACGGCGGGATAGCTATAGCTTTTGGAGCAAGAAAGGCGGTAAACAGCTGCAATGTTTCGGGACACATGAAAGGAGGTCAGGCTTATGAAAGTATTGACGCCGATCAAGGCAATCAGAGCAAAATGTATTGACTGCTGCTGCGGAGACAAGAAGGAGGTCAGAGAGTGCAGCATTACTGGCTGTCCGATCTGGCCTTACAGAATGGGAAAGCGGCCGGCCAAAAGTGAATAAATAAGCCCTCGGCGATTGAGAGCGAAATACACCCATCGCACAAATCAGAGATTTGTTCTCTGTGTATTTCGCCCTGCGGGGCAGCCTCGCCTGACAGGCGAGGGATACATAACGATAAAAATGAACAGGAGGGAAGCGCGATGAGCAGAAACATTTTTATCAGACAGACAAAGCTTCATAATGTGAGAGGAAGGATCACATATATAACGAGCACGGCAAAGCAGGAAAATTTGTATGCGGTATATGAAACCGCGGATCGGGCTTTCTGGAAAAGGCTTGCAGAGCAGAACAGCGAGGATTTTGCTCGAAGCGGGACAGACGGAAGCTGCATTGAAGCGAGGGAACTGATCATAGCGCTGCCGGAGAGCTATGTAAAATATGATCCTCAGGAGCTTCTGAAAGAGCATGTGGAGTTTTTCAAAAGACGGTACGGAGTAGAGTGTGCGGCTGCGCTCCATCACAACAAGAGCAAGACTAATTATCATATTCATCTTATATTTTCAGAAAGAAAAATGCTGGATGTTCCTATACGAAAGACTGCATCAAGAAATATGTTTTATGACGAGAACGGTCGTAAATGCAGGACAAAAAAGGAGATAACGGATGAGTCCGGACAGATCAGAAAGGGGTGCAGTGTCATAAAGAAAGGCGAGATTTACGAAGAAAAATTCTTTGATAAGAAGATAAAAAAATTTAAGGAGAAGTGTTTTCTGGAAGAAATTAAGGCGGCTTACGCAGAGTTCATAAATGAAAATATCAGAGACGATAATGAAAAGCTGACGGTATTCAACAGGGACGGAATATATCTTCCTATGAAAAAAATAGGGAAGAATAACCCCAATGAGAATAAGATAAAAGCCAACAACAGAGCAGTAATTAAGTGGAACCGTACTGCGGCGCAGATAAGCGGAAGAATGCCGACAGAACATATAAGAGAAATCAAGAGGGAAGAGATAGAAAAGCCGCTTAAAGAAGTGCGCAGATCAGGGGAGTATATAGGAGGCGGCTATGAAAAGACAGTAAATAGAGCCGCAACTACACTTTTCAGGTTCTGTAACAGGTGGATAATGTTATCGGAGGAAGTAAGACCGAAACCCGGTGAAGATTTCTTTTTCAGACTGCTTGATAAGTGCAGGGCTAAGGTAAAAAGCAGATCGGAAAGAGACTGGGAACGATAAAAAAGTTTATGGAATTAGCAGGAAAGGAAGGAAGAGAACGATGAAAAAGGAGATAACTTACACAGAAAAGAGTGGATATCTGTATCCGGATCTTGAATTGCCGGAACAGGAAGAAGTTTTCGTGGGAATCTGGGGACAGAGACACAGGCGATATCTGAAAACGACTAATAAATCCAAATACTTCAGGCTTCTGATCAGTGGAGAGCTTGCCGGATACCTTGCGGAAGTAGACAGGCAGGCGCAGGAAATGTTCGAAACGATCGTGAACGACACAAAGGAAATCAGAGGCATAACCGAACAGATGAAAGCCGACGATCCGATGAAATGGGTGCAGGAGATGAACAACATATATAATACGGCAAGAGAGTTTGTGATGCGGGAAGTGGCTCCCAAAGAATATTAGAGACGAATTAACGCGATATGTTTGTAAGATTGAGGAGACTTTAATAAAGTTGAAACTATGTTTAATAAGTATAATACTTATTAAAATAGAAATGACAAACGGAGAACATATGTTTGAAAAAATACTTGCTTTCGATTATAAGAAAGAGTATAATTAGGGAAAAATAAGGTATAAAATATTTCCCGGAGGTGATTAGAATGAAGCAAATGCACTTAAGGATTGACGATGAACTTTATAATGAATTGAATATGTGTTCAGCAATAACAGAACAGACAATGCAAGATTGCGTGCGAGAAGCAGTTGCCTACTATGTTACGGATATGAGAAGAAAGCAACAGAGTTTTGAAGGACATGCATTTTCATTTATTGATCTTTTTGCAGGCATTGGCGGAATGAGAATAGCTTTTGAAAGAGCGGGGGGAAAATGTGTGTATTCTAATGAATGGAATAGATATAGTCAACAAACATATTTTGCAAATTTTGGAGAGCAACCGGAAGGTGATATTACAAAGGTTCCGGCTTCATCCATTCCAAATCATGATGTTTTGCTTGCAGGATTCCCATGTCAACCATTTTCTATCGCAGGAGTTTCAAAGAAAAAAAGTCTGGGGCGGGCAACAGGTTTTGAAGATGAAACACAAGGAACTTTATTTTTTGATATATGCCGAATATTAAAAGAAAAGAGACCAAAGGCATTTATATTGGAGAATGTAAAAAATTTGTGCAGTCATGATAAAGGCAGAACTTTTAAAATAATATTGGAGTCTTTGGACGAATTGAATTATGAGGTGTTTTATTCTGTGCTTGATGGGCAAAATTACGTTCCGCAGCACAGAGAGCGTATTGTTATTGTAGGGTTTGACAGAGAAAGATACGGCAGAGAATTAGAATTTGAATTTACATTAACTCCTAAAGTTCCGAAGCCGGTAATGAAAGATATTCTGGAAAAAGAAGTTGATGATAAATACACGCTCTCTGATAAATTATGGATTTATCTTCAAAATTATGCTGCAAAGCATAAAGCAGCAGGGAATGGATTTGGATATGGAATAGCTCCTTTAGATGGCGTGTCGAGAACTATTAGTGCAAGATATTACAAGGATGGGTCTGAAATTTTAATTGCCCAGGAGGGTAAAAATCCACGAAGGCTGACTCCACGGGAATGTGCAAGACTACAGGGATTTCCAGATGATTTTAAAATACCGGTATCTGATACGCAGGCATATAAACAGTTTGGGAATTCTGTTGTAGTGCCATTAATTGAAAATGTAGCAAAACTTATTGTAAAAAAGTTAGATGAACTTGATATTCAGGAGTATGAGGGAGTACAAAGGCAGGTGGTATAAATGATAGCAGGATATTCTGGGCAGGCAGTAAATTCTGTATTAACCAGCAAAATGGCATTTTGTAAGTTTCTTTCTGCAAATGACGCAGGGGCAACTGGTGCTCATCAGTCGGGAATTTTGATTTCAAAATCAGCTGTTCAAATGCTTTTTAACAAAGAGGAGCTCGAGAATGAAAGAATCCTGAAAAGAACAGTCAAAATAAAATGGCAAGATGATTTTGAAACAGAGAGCAGTTTTACATACTATGAGAGTAAAAATGAACTTCGTATTACCAGATTTGGAAGAGGATTTCCCTTTTTAAAGCCGGAACAAACCGGCGCGTTGTTTGTTTTTACAAAGCAGACAGACACGGATTACAGTGGATATTTTCTTGAGACAGATGAAGAAATTCAGGAATTTCTTGATACTTTTGGAATAAGCCCTACAGAGACTAACGGGTTAATTAATATAGAAAAAATGCCGGCAGAGACGCATGAGAAGCTGGCGATAAATGAATTCATCAGTAGTTTGGAAGTGGATTTTCCATCGTCAGATATAATGTCAGCTGCGGCAAGAGAAATAGAAGACAAAGCATATAATCATGAGGAGTATATTATTACAAAGCCGGATGAAAAAATTATCAGCTGGACAAATATGGAATATACTCTTTTCAGGACGTTGGAATATGCACGATATGGGGAAATTATTTCTAAAGGATTTGATTCAGTAGATGAGTTTGTAAAAATAGCTAATGCAGTATTGAACAGAAGAAAAAGCCGCGCTGGAAAAAGTCTTGAACATCATCTTGCAGCGATATTTGATGGTAATGGAATAGATTATTCTGCCCAAGCGGTGACAGAGGGGAAAAAGAAACCGGATTTTCTTTTTCCTTCACACGAAGCTTATCATGATTTGAAATTTTCAACAGACAATATCGTTTCGTTAGCAGCAAAAACAACCTGTAAAGACAGGTGGAGACAAGTTCTGAATGAAGCAGATCGGCTCAGAGATAGACCTAAATATCTCTGTACCCTACAGCAGGGGATATCTGTGGCGCAAATGGATGAAATGCAGGCAGAAAATGTTATTCTTGTTGTACCGAAGCCATATATAAGCACATATCCTAAAAATCGCAGAGACAGAATATGGACAATATATAAATTTGTTCAGTATATCAAAATGATAGAGGGGAAATAACATGGATATAAAAACCCCGGAAGAACGCAGTAAAAATATGGCTGCGATTCATTCCCGAAATACCAAACCGGAAATATGGTTCAGAAAACAGCTTTTTGCACGGGGGTACAGATACAGGCTTAATGCGAACAAGATCCAAGGACATCCGGACATTTATCTGCGAAAATACAACACTGCAATATTTATTCATGGGTGTTTCTGGCACAGACATCAAGGGTGTAAATATGCGTATATGCCTAAATCGCGAGTTGAGTTTTGGAACAAGAAATTTGACGCTAATATTAAACGAGATGAGAAAATTAAGGAAGAATTATACAATCGTGGTATAAAATGTTTGATTATATGGGAGTGCTCAATTAAGAAGATGAGAAAAGAGAATGGCTTCTATTTGGAAAACATGAAGAGAGTAGAAGCTTTTTTGAAAAACAAAGATTACAGCTTGGAACTATAAAATTAATACACTAAGGATTTAAGGCGTAATTGTACAATGATAAAAGAGAAAATAAATAAAATAATATATTTTGACAAGGAAACCATCCGAAATATTTTACAGGAAAGAGAGCATGGGGCGATATCACATACGGCAGATATATCGTCTTCTATACAGACGCAGGGAACAATAGCAACCGAGCTATCTACAAAATTAAAGCTCAATATTCCGTTTTTTTCAAGAATTTCGTTTTTGTTTACCGGGGAAATAGAAGCGGCGTATGTAATTAGTCGTGATAATGTAACAACGATTTCTTCGACTGAAATCTCTGAATTTGAGAAATTGAAACCATTGTTGACTAAGATTTCCAATGTTCAATTGGCAGATATAGAAAATTCATCTACATCTCTTCGGGTTGCGGGAGGATATTTGAAAATCGTTAAAGGAGCCATTGAAGGTGTGGATACAAAGGAGTTCAAGGCAGTTATGGACAGTTATGATGGATATGATACTTATAAAGTCAATAAACAACAATATGTTCGTTTTAATAACGCTGCTTTTGTAAGTAACTATAAAAGAAATGATTTACTGGCTACGACTATGACGCTGTATTGTATTTTTGTAGGAGAGTTTGAAAGAAAAAGATTCGATTTTGTTGAAGAAATTGGTAAAATGGAGCATCTTATTTCATCTGCTGGACAGACTAAGACATTAGCAGATATCTATCCGCACAAAGTACAGAGCGAGGAAGCTATTGAAGCGGATTCCAGTGTATATACTCCTAAAGATACAGTTGAGCTTTATGATGTTCTGTATGCCTGTGTCACCGCGGAGGTGCCGGATGAAAGATAAGCGAAAATATCATATAGTCATCGGATCCAAGGCATATTTTGATACCCAAGTGCCATTATATGACAAAAGGGATATGGCCGACACATTTTTAGAGTTGGTGAGAAATTTGGATAATGCAAAGCAAAACGGTCTAATATTTGACCAGTGTGCTGAGCTTCTGATTGTAAAGAATGATAATTATCATGGCATCGTGGAAGCGGCGCATGATAGATTAGGACAATTGATTGAAGATTTAACAACAGATACAGCGGAAATCTATATCCATAATCCTCCTCGAGTTTTAAAAGTATATTTGGAAAATCTATATAAACGTGATCTTATAGAACTTGTAATTTTTCATGAGGTATATGAAATTAAAAGAGACCATGAATTATTTGTAGATAATATGGAAGCAATATCCGCGCAAATATTTGGTCAACAAAATGCTATTGAAGAAATTAGCAAAAGTCTTTGGTATCTCACAAATGTAAAAAGAGAGAAACCGTATGTAATTATGCTGTATGGAAATAGTAGCTTAGGGAAAACTGCGCTTGTACGTGAAATTGCAGAAAAGTTTTTTAACGGAAAATATTTAGAAAAGCACTTATCAATGTTTAAGAACAATAATTATTCTGACTATTTTTTCGGGGATGCGCCAAACAGAAGAAGTCTTGGTTTTGACTTATTAGAGCGAGAATCTAATTTGGTATTTTTTGATGAACTTGATAAATGCCCGGAATACTTTTTTTCTGCATTTTATACATTGTTTGATAATGTTCAATTTAAAGACGCAACGTATGATGTGGATGTAGCGGGGATTATAATTATATTAACGGCAAACTATCAGACGGAAGAAGAAATGAAAAAACAGCTAGGATTGCCAATTTTTTATCGTATTGATAAATTCATACATTTTGATGATTTTAGTTGTGATACCATATATGAGGTTGTTCAACATGAAATAATGTTGCGAGAACATGAGTATGCCACTAAATTAACCCCAGAAAAAATATATGATGCAGTTAGCCCTCTTGTTTCCACATCAGGGGAAAATGCAAGAACAATCAAATATAAAGTACAGAGAATTATTGAAGAATTGCTATTTCAAGAAGTTTTGAAAAATAAAACCATGTAAAATCAAATTTTAATATTCGAGTATGGATAATAAAAGACAGGTTCATTGACACTCGGGCATACCACAAAAGGTCTTGTACTTGCAGCATACTTGCAACAACGAAGTTCAGGACACAGTATTTTCAACGATCCCAGTTCTCCAAGCGTTAATAAAACTTCTCGAAGAGATAGGGAGACCTATCCCGGCGAGGAACGAGCCTTGCAAAACACATTCGTGTGGACATCCCCCGAATTCCAACCCTTGGAATCGGGGGATTTTTTTATAGTGCCATAATGTACGAAGCAAAACGAATGCTTTATGCGAAAAGGCGTCTATGCGTTCTTTGGGATTTCAAAGAACGCACCTTAAATGCGCTGGCCTTTGCGGGAGCGCAGGATATAGTAAGCGACACAGGCTGCCAGTGTGAACAGCGCCGCCAGCACTGTCGAGAACCCGATATTGAAGAGGACAGGCTCAGGCCGGGAGCTGGCGAACCAGGCGTAAGGTATCTTCACAAGGAAGATGGCGCATAACCCCTGGGCCATCACAAAAGTCGTCTTCCCGAGTCCGTTGAAGTATCCGGTAAAGCAGTAGGCGATGGAGAGGACGAAGCATTCTATGGATGTAGCTTTCAGGAATTCGGCGGAGGCGGCGATGACAGGAGCGTCGTCTATGAAGGCGGTCGACAGCAGATCTCCCTGGAAAAAGGCGAAAGCGGAAATAGAGCCACCGAGGATAATTGCTGTACGAAGACCAGTCCACATGGTCCTGACAGCCCGTTCATTTTGCCCGGCTCCGGAATTCTGAGCGACGAAAGCGGAGATGGCCTGCATATAAGACATGGGGATCAGCAACATGAACATCACCAGCTTTTCCGCAATGCCGACGCCGGCGGAAATGGTCACACCCAGCGCGTTCACAAAGCCCAGAAGGATCAGATATGAAATTTCATTGCACATATCCTGCAGCGCTATCGGTGAGCCGAGTCTGATGACGGAAAGCGCCGTCTTTTTATCAGGCGCGATGGAACTTTTTGAGAAAGGGAATGGCAGCCCCTTTTTCTTTATCACGACAGCTGAGAGGAAGACGCTTACTGCCTGCGCTGCTATAGTAGCTATGGCTACCCCCTCTGTTCCCATATGGAAAAGCTTTATTAGTGCTATATCGCCGATTATATTAGTGACGCAGGCTACGACTACAAAGAGGAGCGGCGCTTTGGAATTCCCCATGCCGCGAAAAATCGCACTTATCAGGTTATATCCTACGATGAATATGCTGCCGGCGCCGCAGATCTGGATGTAATGTACTGTCTTTTCGAATGCTTCGGGAGGAGCGTTCATGACTGACGCGATGGTTTCCGCGGTCAGGATGGTTATGATGCTCAGCAGGACCGCCAGTACAAGGAATATCCAGAGACTGGTAGTGATCACTCTGGCAGCTCCATGACCGTCGTTTTGCCCTATTTTTTGCCCCAAAAGCACGGTGGTCCCCATGGAAAGCCCGGTCACGAGCCCAGTCACGATGAGCATCGTCTGGCTGCCGGTGGATACGGCTGAGACATCGGCTGCTCCGCAGAAGGTGCCTACCGCCCATAGATCTACGGCTCCGTAGAGAGCCTGCAGTATCAGAGCCAGCAGTATAGGCAGGGAAAATCGGGTAAGTGCGGGAAGGATGGGGCCCGATAAAAATCCGCTAGATGATAGTTTTTCCATGATCAGCCTCCATTTATCTCTTCAAAGTTGATTTGTGAGATCATGTCGAGCATGTCACAGAATTTGCTGACATCCTCTGACGTATATTTTTCCGTGATCCGTTTTATGGCTTCGTTGTCCTGCATCCTGTAGACCTTGTATTTCGGGATGGCCTCCTCATTGACAAAAAGGCAGTTCTTGCGGCGGTCCTTGGGGTCAGGCTCCTTGGTCACCAGACCTTTTCGGATCAGCTCGTTGATCTTCAGAGTCACTGCAGGTTTCGAGATGTGAAGCAGATCCGCTATCTGCGATGCAGTACATTTGCCATTCATCGTAAAAATAAGCTCCAGATAGAGGAGGCTGTTGTATGTTATATTTTCGTCGACAAACTGTTTGTTCATCAGACGCAGATCACACAGCGCCGTGCTGTAGTAAAATTTGTCCAGTGATTTTCGCAGATCCATTGGACCCTCCTTTCCTTTGATTTTCCTTTTGTCTGTTTGTCCGGTCTGCAGCTGACGTGGAAAATCATGCAAACAAAATAGTTAAGCAATAATATTTATTATAGCTTAACTATTTTGCGGAGTCAAGAATTTACGGAGTCAGGAAAAGTGCAGGCCGGATCAGCCAGAATAATAGCGGGCTTACTGTCGTGTATCTCTTCCCGGTGAGGCTATTGAGGCAGATGAAAATGGCTTAAATTAGGACTTGCGAAAGCAGGGATTTGATTATATGATTTAAGAAAATACAGTTGATTCTGAAAATAATGAGGAGGGAAGAAATGTTCAGAGAAATGCGACTGAAAGAAGATAACCAGCTGCCTCAGGAACAGGCTCTGGAAATGTTGGAAAAGGCCCGGTATGGCGTAATGGCGCTGGACGGGGACGACGATTATCCTTATACAGTCCCGGTGAATTTCGTATTCGACGACAATAAGATATATTTCCATGGCGCTACAGAGGGACACAAGGTGGATGCCATAAAGCGCAGCGACAAGGCGTCCTTCTGTGTGGTGACCAAAGCGGATATCGTCCCGGACGCATATAATTGCCTGTTCCTCAGTACCGTGGCCTTCGGCAGGGTCAGACCGGCGAAGGATGAGCAGGAAAAGCGCAGGGCTCTGGAGCTGATGATAGACAAATACTCCAAGGGCTTCGAAGAAGGCGGACGCAAGTACATCAATGCTTCCTGGGATGAGGTGCAGGCTTTTGTCATAGAACTGGAGCACATCACAGGCAAGAAGGGGACACCATAAAGACGCGGGCTGCCGCAGGTCCGGCGAAATGCATTTCCGTTGGAGTCTTGTTGCCGGAGTTTGCAAATCAAAGCATTTTTCGGCAGCGTCAACACGGCGTTGTGCCGGATTTTCGTTCTAAAAAGAAAATTCGGCAGGAAGAACCGGGGAAATTTTATTTCCTGGCAAGTTGACGATCCTGATGTGGAAAATATTTGAAATCGATTGCCGAAAAAATACAAGAAACAGAAAATCCGGCACGCCCCTTGCCGGATTTTGAGTTAAAACGTGAGATTCGGCAAGGAGCTGTGTCAAGGCTGCCGGAGAATCGGGATCGATTGAGAATCCGGCAGGAACCCGTGTCAGAGGTGCCGGATCATGAAGGATTTCGTGATATCCGGCAAGGGAGGCCATCCACATACGCCAGCGGAACCGAAGTTTTTACAAGGCTTAGGTATCTTGCAATTTAGAGCAAAGCGGAGCTGAAACATCCCTCAAAAAACACCTTTACATTCCATGGAGGATATGGTAGGATAATTTCGCTATAAAAATCTAACTAACGTTAGTTAAAGAACAAATCAAAAAAGAAAAATGCATATATCAAAGGAGGTAAACATGTCTTGGATATATCTTATCGCAGGAAGCTTCATGGAAATTGGCTGGGCTACAGGAGTGTCTCTCATAGATGGTGACGTGAGGCCGGGGATGGTGGTCGCTGTGGCAGCGATGCTGATCATCAGTTTCTGGTTGTTTTCAAAATCGTTGACGGGCATCCCTGTTTCGACGGCATATGCTGTTTTTACAGGGATAGGATCTGTCGGAACAGTGGTAGTGGGGATGGCGTTCCTCGGAGATCATTTCAGTCTGCTGAAAGTTTTGCTTATCGCGGCGTTGATAGGCTGCATAATCGGTCTGAAATTCATACCGGAGAGAAAGGCTGGCGAAGCTGAGTGCCGGACGGGCGGGATCGCTGGCCAGGCTGCTGAAGCTGCAGGTCAAGCGGGAGAGGCTGCCTGCGAGACAGGGAAGGAAGGAGGCAGATGATATGAGCTGGCTGATAATCATTTTGTCGGGTTGTATGGAGATCGGCGTGGTATATAATGTAAAGAAGTCGGAGGGCTTCACGAAGCTCAAGTATACTCTCCTCTGCTTCATGTTCATATTTTTCAGCGTATCCCTGCTGTACGCGGCTCTCAGGGGCATACCCATCAGCGTCGGATATGCGGTATGGACGGGAATTGGCTCCGCGGGAAGTGTCCTGATGGGGATGTTCCTCTTCAAGGAGTCTAAAGACATGAGGAAAATACTGTTGGTGAGTGGTATAATAATATGCGTGATAGGATTGAAGCTGGTGTCATGAATAAATCCGCGGCGGAGAGAATAGCCGCGGGATCGGGAGGCAGTCGTGAAAAAAGGTGAGGAGACGAGACAGAAAATACTGGACGAGGCTATCGTCCTGTTCGCGGAAAGCGGATATGAAAAAGCTTCCATGAGAGAGCTGGCAGGACGGGTCCATATCAAGGCTCCATCCATGTACGCGTATTTTTCGGGAAAGGAGACGCTGTTCGTCAGCGTCTGCGATTTCGTATTCGGCGAGTACCGTCGGTTCATTCGCCGATACGCGGCGGAAATCAGGCCTATGCCTGCTGAAGAGAAGCTGCAGGAGCTGATGAAGATGATGAACGAATACTTCTACGGCACGGAGGAAGGCCGCTTTCTCAGACGGTACTTTTTCGCGCCGCCGCCGCAATTCGAAGAGCTCTTCACGAATTTTTACAGGGAAGGAGAGGATGAGATGCGGAAGGTGATATATGAGGCCGTTGAAAGAGAGCCGGAGATATTCCTCTCCGGGGAAACGGTGACTCAGGCATTTATATGTATACTGGATGGTATGTTCTTCCACATGCTCAACGACTCCCGCCAGGCTTATGAGGAAAAATTCCGGGAAGTCTGGAAAGTCTTCTGGAACGGCATAAAAAGATAGAGAGGCGTTAACAGAAATTTTACATTACAATCTTGCGGAAGCGTAGCTTTTCAGATAAACTCCACACAGATTGTGTTATACTAACCACAAAGGATAACCAGGAGGATAACCAGGAATTTACGATGAACCGCGAAGAAGACATCAATAAGGAGAAAGTTAAAGTATACGTCATAGGGCATAAGAACCCGGATACTGATTCCATATGCTCGGCGATCGCCTACAGCGATCTGAAAAATCGCACTGGTGAAGGATGTACGGATTATATCGCCTGCCGGGCGGGGATAGTCAATGAAGAGACTAAGTTCGTACTGGATCATTTCGGAGTACCGGCTCCCCATTATCTGAGCACAGTGCGGCCGGAGATCGGGGATATAGAGCTGAACCTCATAAGAGGTATAGAAAGCGATGATTCTATAAAGGTGGCCTGGGAGCTGATGCGAAAGCAGGATTCCAGATCGGTCCCGGTCCTCTCCGACGGCAAGCTGGAGGGTATCGTTTCCATAACGGATATCGCGCAGTCCTATATGGATGAGAGCGACAGTCATGTGCTGGCCAATGCCGAGACCAGGTTTTCCAGCATCGCCGAAACGCTGAATGGTCAGGTAATCTGTGGAGATAAGGATGCCCTTTATACAGAAGGAAAGGTGACGATAGCAGCATCCAGCCCGGATGTGATGGAAGGCTTCATAGAAGAATCGGATCTGGTGATATCGGGAGACAGGTTCGAGACTCATTTCACTGCCATAGAGCTGGGGGCAAAATGCCTGGTGCTTTGCCAGGGTTCGACGCCTACCAATACCATAAAGAAGCTGGCCATGGAAAGGGGATGTGTGATCATCAGCACTCCATATGACACATTCACTACGGCCAGGTTGATAAACCAGAGTATACCTGTGAAGTTTTTCATGACCGACGAGAATCTGATCTCGTTTCAGATGTCCGACTCACTGGAGGACATCGAGGAGACGATGAAGACATACAGGTTTCACAATTTTCCCGTTATCGACAAGAACGAGCGGTATCTGGGATTTATTTCACGAAGAAGACTGCTCAATATCAATCGCAAGAAGGTGATCCTGGTAGATCACAATGAGATAGCTCAGGCGGTGGACGGTATGGAAAACGCTCAGGTGCTGGAAATAATAGATCATCACAGGCTGGGCGGGTTTGAGACTCTGGGGCCTGTGTATTTCAGGAATCAGCCGGTAGGCTGTACCGCCACTATAATTTTTCAAATGTATACTGAGGCGGGATTGGTGCCTGACGAGAAGATGGCCGGCCTGCTGATGGCTGCCATCATTTCCGATACATTGGTGTTCAGGTCGCCTACCTGTACGGAAGCTGACAAAAAGGCGTGTGAGAAGCTGGCGGAGCTGGCAGGGACGGATATCAGGGAGTTCGCTCATCAGATGTTTGAAGCCGGAAGCAGTCTGCAGAGCAAGACGCCGGAGGAGATCTGTTATCAGGATTTCAAACGTTTCACTAATGAGGGGTATTCCTTTGGAGTGAGTCAGGTAACCTTTATGGATCAGGAGGAGCTGGACAATATAAAGAAAAAGGTAGAGCCATGCCTCAGGACTGTCATGGAAAGCCAGGATCTGGACATGATGTTCATGATGATGACCAACATCGTAGAGACTAATACCGAGTTGCTCTGCTGTGGGCCGATGGCGGATGAAATGGTGCGGGAAGCCTTCGATATTCCGGAGGAAGCGGAACGTATCATACTGAAAGGCATCGTTTCGAGGAAGAAACAGTTCCTGCCTCCTTTTGCCGAGGCATTGCAGAATAACGGATGATTTTTCAGAGAAAAGCCCCGCCGATCAACGGCGGGATTTTTGTATGGCGGACGTTGGATGTCCTGAAAGTGTAAAACCGATCCGGTATGATAAACGATATGATATAATGAAGCTCAGAGGTGAGGATATGAAGAAAAATGAAGTGCGGGAAGCTGCAAGTGGCTGTGATATCAAAGATCTTCGCGGGACGCCGCAGCTCAGAGAAGCTGCCGCCCGGTGGTTTTATGAGAAGTGGGGCATTGCGGAGGGCGTGCCTGAGCAGGAATACCTGGATAGCATAGATTCGAGCATAAAAGGGGATGCGCCTTTTCCGCGGTGGTATGTGGTCGTGTCGCGGGACGGGGATATCATAGCCGGAGCAGGGGTCATAGATAACGATTTTCACGAGAGAAAGGATCTGGCGCCTAATATATGCGCTCTATACGTGGAGCCGGAGTTTCGCTGCCATGGCATTGCCGGATGCTTGCTGGAAAAGATATGCGGTGATATGAAGCAGGAGAGCATCGAGGCCATGTACCTCGTCACCGACCATACAGGATTTTATGAGAGATATGGATGGGAGTTCATGGGAATGGTGAAGTCGGAAGATGGCGGCGATCTGAGGATGTATGTTCGCAAGTGAATGCGCGGAGATGCAGCAGGTGCTGTTTTTTCGGGGCCTGGTCTTGCGGGGTCAGTTTTTGGACAGCGCATTGAAGACTGATGAAGAGGAAGGGGACGAGTCATGATGGCGGATATGGTGATGAGAAACGGCAGGATCTATACTATGGATGAAGGTTTCACCGTGGCCGAGGCTATAGCGATCAAAGATGGAGAAATACTCTGGACAGGTGATGGCGCGGATGCGGGGAGATTTATTTCGAAAGATACGAAAGTGGTGGATCTGGGCGGCAAGACAGTGCTACCGGGCTTGATAGATATGCATGTCCACGTGCCGGGAAACGCGTACAACGCCCTTCACAACATTGATGTTTATGACGCCAAGACTGCCGAAGAGACAGAGGAGATTATAAGGGATTTCATTAAAACCCATCCGGAAAAGGATGTGTACTATGGCAAAGGGTTCAAGACAGCCCTGTTCCCCGGTGATGAGAAGATCAAAGGGCCGCGAAAGGAACGGCTCGACGCTATCTGCTCCGATAAGCCGATAGGTATCATAGACGAAGGCGGTCATGTGATATGGCTCAATAGCAAAGGACTGGAAGAGGCCGGGATAACCGGGACGACGGAAGATATCCCCGGCGGAGTCATTGAAAAGGATGCTCAGGGGAATCTTTGGGGGATACTCAAGGACGAGGCGAAGAAGCTGTTCAAGGAGCAGCAGTTCTCTCGGGAGGAAAAGATCCAGGCATACCAATGGTTTCAGGATCTGATGAATTCCTATGGTTATACGACCGTTCTGGCGATGCGCCAGTCCGCGTCTTCAGATCCGGTGCCTATATTTGATATCATGAGGTATTTCGAAGACGGCGATAAGCTTTCTCTGAGGATAGATGGCGCTCGTGAGATAAAGGCTGTAGAAAACAAACTATCGCAGATAGACGATCTTGAGAGGGCAAGGCGCGATCTGAGCACTGCCGGGAGCTGTATCAGAGCGACTACAGCCAAGTTTTTCCTTGACGGGACGGTCGAAGGATTGAGCGCGTTCCTGAAGGAGCCTTACTGTGTGGAGAAAGACGGCGAACCGTATCGCGGGGAGCTCCTGTGGGATTCGGTCGAGCTGACGGAGACTTTTGAAGAGGTCCTTCGCAGAGGATTCAATATCCATATCCACGGAGTGGGCGATGGCGCTGTCGCTGTAGCTGTCGAAGCGCTGGAGCGGGCGCAGTGTGCTGTCGCCGGCGATCATAGAAACTGTATCACCCACTTGCAGCTTGTTGAAGACGATGATATCAGGAAGATGGGAGAACTGGGGATGGTGGCCTGTGTCAATACTTACTGGCATCTCAAAGATCCGTCCATATATTTTGACAGTGAAGAGGTCCTTCTGGGTGAAGAACGGGCAGCCCGGGAATATCCGTTGAAAAAATTCATCGATAATGGAGTGCTCGTCACGTGCTCCGCTGATTATCCTTCGTCGCCTGATCCTAACCCTTTCTTCGCGATACAGGCAGGCGTGACGAGAAACCTGTACGATGCCGATTATTTCGGCGTCGGAGCGATAGACGATGAAGATGATCCTCGCTGGCTGCTGGGGCCTGAAGAGCGTGTGAGCGTTGAAGACATGGTGAGAGCCTATACTTCCAATGCTGCGTTTGCCATGCACCGTGAACAGGAGATAGGCACCCTGGAGCCGGGAAAGAAGGCCGACATGATCATCATAGACAGAGATATTTTTGCCATAGATCATCTTGATATAGAGAAAACGAAAGTGCTGGAGACGATATTCGATGGCAGGGTCGTCTACAAAGCGTGATTCCGGGCAATCTCCGAAGATATGCGGTTTGACGCGCACATGAATAAAAGGAGCGCCGGGTCAACGATCTATATCCGTTGACCCGGCGCTCCTTTTTATATACAGTTCATCGATATCATCGGATCTGACAGAGCTGTATGGCCGGACCATCTTTTTGCGAAGATATCCGTGTCCTATCTCTTGTTATCCTATCTCTTGTTGCTCTGTCTCCAGATACCCATCTTTTCGGCGTCTTTTATCAGCTGATCTCTGAAATCAGGATGGGCTATGGAGATGAGAGCTTCGGCTCTCTCCCATGTAGTCAGCCCCTTCAGGATGACTTTGCCGTATTCCGTCACTACATAGTGAGTGTTGGTCCTGGTATCGGTCACGATGGAGCCTTCCGTCAGTGTTGGCTTTATTCTGGATTTTACATTGCCGGCCTTGTCTGTAAAGGTAGAGGAGCAGCAGATAAAGCTCTTTCCGCCTTTGGACAGATACGCTCCCAGCACAAAGTCCAGCTGGCCGCCCGCGCCGCTGATATGTTTGGTTCCTGCCGACTCTGCATTCACCTGCCCGAACAAGTCGATGTCCACTGCGTTGTTGATGGAAATGAAGTTGTCTATGGAGCTCACGACTCTGATATCATTGGTATAATCTACCGGCGCGCTCATGCACTCAGGATTGTTGTTTATGTAATCGTAAAGCTTCTGAGTACCGGCGCCAAAAGCGTATGCTTGCCTGCCTGGATCTACCGTCTTGCATGAGCCGTTGATCTTGCCCGCCATGGCGATGTCGACGAACGCGTCTACATACATTTCTGTATGGACGCCCAGGTTTTTCAGGTCAGAACCTGCTATGAGGGATCCTACCGCATTAGGCATTCCACCAATCCCCAGCTGGAGGCATGCGCCGTTAGGTATTTCCTCGACGATGAGCTGAGCCACCTTTTCATCTATCTCGCTGGTAGGACCGGCAGGGAGTTCCTCCATAGCAGTGTTGGAACTTTCCACTATGTGATCGATCTTGGAGATATGTATTTTTTCTCCGCCCGGGTTTCCGCCCAGCGCTACAGGCATATTTTCATTGACTTCAACTACGATACACTTGGCTCTGCTGCACATGTCAGCCATATGGGATGCGCTGGGACCGAAATTGAAGTAGCCTTCCTCGTCCATCGGCGATACCCTGAACATGGCAACGTCTACAGGATCCGGCAGATCCCTGTAATATCTTGGCAGCTCTGAATATCTGATAGGAGCGTAGTAAGCGATGCCCTGAGCGATAGCCTTTCGCTCGATGCCTGTCATATGCCAGCTGTTCCAGCAGAGATGCTTCGGAGCGTCCTCGATCTTGAAGATTTCAGGTACTCTCAATACGATACCGCCGCGAAACTTCAGATCAGTGAGATCCTCTTCTGTGATCCTTTTGGCCAGCGCTTTGTCAAGATCTACCGGAACGCCGACGCCCCATCCAAAATCGACCCAATCGCCTGACTTGACGGTCTCGGTCGCCTTTTCAGCGGAAATAAGTTTGCTTTCATATTCATTTTTAAAATTTGCCATACTGTTTCCCCGTTTCTGTTGATTTTCGAAATTCGTTAATAATATCACAGAACATTATACTATATTTTGGGCTGAGGATAAAGACAAAAATAGCCAGGAGACCGGCGGGCTCCCTCGGTCTCTCTCGCTCAAAAGCCCGGGCCGTTCGTTCAGCCCAAAGTCTGGCCTGCTGCCTCAGCTTAAAGCCAGGGCCGCCGGGCAGAAAGCAGAATGTGCGAGTGCGAAACAGCGAGCCGGGCTGGGCAAATACCCCACACAGGTATTCGTTGCTTTGACAGACGGTTTTCGCGGTACATTCCTTCGAAAGCTATACTTGATATTTCGAAAGATGCAATTTAGAGTATAACGTTTCTCTGCGTATCGCCTGGCAAACCGGCAGCTTTGGACAAAGATTCGGCCAGATATTTATTTTTGTATGACTTTTAGAGGGAAAATACCCCCTTGTAATATGTTTTTTTGATGTCGCCAAACGTTGCTGCTATACCTATTTCCCTTTGAGGCAGGGAAATGAGTATAACTTAAATACCAAAAAAACCCACATAGCTCGGATTTCCATTAACAATTGTATAATTTGAGATGTTCAGGGGGAAGGCATGATGTCAAAGAAATAAAAAAGCCGGCCTTGCAGGCGCGGCGAAGCTTCCGGTATACGGCCCGGTCTGAGTGATGGAGCGTCCGGTGCCGTTATCTTGACGGATACGCGGCATTTCCATATCCGTTATCTGTATTATACACCGCCGCCTGCCCGTAATACATCGCGTAGGGGTTAAAGAAAAGTAAAAGCTGCGTAAAGGCTGGCGGGAGCAGCTCTCGTCGGCCACATCGTTCATCCGCCGCCAGCTATCGGCGACATCAGTCCGTATAGGAATTAAAATCCACGTGGAGCCTCATGCAGACTTCCAGCAAAAAGATTTCGTCGTGGTTTTTGAGGGACATACCGGTCAGATCTTCGATTTTCTCAAGCTGGTAGATCAGGGTCTGCCTGTGCCTGTCCAGCTTCCGGGAGACTTCCGAGATGTTCTTGTATGTGAGGAAGGCCCGCAGGGTGTCCATCAGCTTCGTGCTTCTGGTCTTATCGTATTCCACGACAGGGGCCAGTATATTGTAGGCGCTCTCGGTGAAGGCCTCGTCGGAGGACAGGATGGACATCATGTTGTAGATGAGGGTGTTCTCATAGAAATACCGTTTGCCAAGGCGGATGTCGTTCATGCAAAGTTCTTCTGCCAGCTTGGCGTGGAGATAGTAGTTTCTGAAATCCGTCGGGCCTTCCTTTATCTCGCTTACACCCCAGGAAAAGGTCAGCCTGGAAGATACGGCCCGCAGCTTTTCCTCCGCCAGGTCGAGGAACCTGGCAACCTGGTCCTTTCCGGAAGATAGGGACACTTCGAGATAGGCGATGATGGCATTGTTGTGGTAAGTGACCATTGCTTCCCGTCCCAGAGATTTCGCTGTCTTCATGAATACGTTTCGAACGGTATTTATGTTGGAATCTATCCAGTTCTGCCGCCACTCATCACTGTCGTGGGAGTCGAGCCGCACCCGTCCGACGATACAGGTGTAGCTGCGCTTTAAGTTGAGGCCCATCAGCTTGGCTGTGCGCAGTATCTTTTCTGACGACGGGTCGCTGCCGTTGACCAGGCTCCAGATGAGATCGTCCCTGGCCATGCTCTGGGTCCTTTCGATGATCTCATCCCTGTAGAACCACAGAGATAAAGTCGGAGAAAGGGTGTTGCTAAGCAGGGCCAGCAGTTCTCGCGTCTTTTCATCGCTGAGGCACAGATGACCGTACAGGTGACCGTTGGATTTCAGCGCTATCCGTGTCGTTTCAGGGGCAGCAGGGTTCCCTCCCACCACGTTGTCGCTCATGTCTGTGATGGAAACGTCACACCCCAGGCTTTTGGAGATAATACGGGCGGCGGAGCTGATGTCGGCACCGTTGAGGAAGCTTTTCAGCATGTCCGCCTGCAGATTTTCCACCTTCTTGACATCTCTGTTGTAGTCGTCGTGGAGCCTGTCCAGGACAGCCTCGCAGATGTCCGCGAACCGCACGTCCCACGGTATCATCAGAATCGGCAGATCGCCGCTTCTGGCCAGCTCCGCATTTTCCCGGCTCAGGGACATATCGTCGCCCGGAATGGCCAGCAGGAAAATGCTGGCTCCGGCCTGTATCAGACCTTCGATGAACTGGGTCATAAGGGACTCGTCTTTGACGTAAGGCGTGGCAATGCTCAGAACCATCTCGTTTTTCCTTATGAAATCGTCCAGAGGAAGGTCGTTTACGGAGACGTATTCGATGGGTCTGTCCCCCGGGATGTCTGCTCCGGTCAGGTTCTTGTAGCGCGTGATGATGTTGAGTTTTAAAAATTCTTCGATGGTAAACATGGTGTAGGCCCTCCGTGGTTTAATTATATTATGATAGTAGGAAAAGCTTTTCATACAATTTGTCTGAAAAAAATGAAAAAATATTCAGATAAATTGTCGTTGAGATAGAGATCCTGTCGTCGTAAGATTGCCTTAAGATAAGCTTATCAAACGGCCGATGTTGCAAAATTCGTATTCGGGAGGTAGATTATGCAGACAGGAGAAAACCTTAACAAGAAGATGGGCTTCTGGCAGATCTGGGCTCTTGGCGTCGGCGCCGTAGTCGGCGACGGGATGTTTCTGATGGTAGCCTCGGGGGCCGAGCAGGCGGGGCCGGCATGTATCATCTCATATGTAGTGGCCGGGCTTCTGCTGATGTGCATATGCATGAACGCGTCAGAGCTGGCGGTGGGAATGCCGGTGGCGGGTTCGATGTACAATTGGAGTGAGAGAATATTGGGGCCTCGCTGGGGGCTGTTTTCGGCTTTTGGAAATATCCTGATGGATATCGTATTTCTGGGCTCCGTAGGACTTGGAACGGGATATATTCCCAATTACTTCTTCATGTGGACCGATAACGCCGACCTGTCAGCGGTGATATGGGGAATACTGATACTGTCCATAGTGTTCTTCGTAACGCTGCTGGGAGGAGATGTGACGGGCAAAGCGCAGCTGGTCCTCATCGTGATACTGGTAGGTATAATGGCAATTTTTACTGTAGTAGGGATCTTTTCGGGACATATAGACGGTGACAATTACAAACCGTTCATGCCGTTCGGAGGACAGGGAATAATCCTCGCCATGTGCGCCGGGACGTACATGTACATGGGTCCGCTGACGCTGCTGGCCTCAGCGGGAGAGACGAAGGATGTGACCATAATGCCGCGGGCTATGTTCTGGGCCTTCGTGACGATAATACTTCTCTATGCAGCAGCTATCCTGGTATGCCTTGGCCTCGTCAATTATCAGGAGATGTCCACGATGGCATCGCCGTTCACCATGGCTGCTCAGTACGCCTTCGGAGACGCCGCGGGGATCGTGATAAACTTCGCAGCCTGGATAGCCTGCGTTACGTGTCTGATAGGAGAGATATTCTCGGCATCGAGGCTCCTTTATGGCATGAGCTTCTTCGGAGCTACACCTAAAGTCTTTGGAAAGACCAACAGGAGAGGCGTCCCGCATATAGGACTGACGGTATCCTACATCATCGGCGTGGTGCTGATGCTTCTGGGAATAGTGCCTCAGTTGGGAAATGCTTACACGATGCTGGCCAGCGTGGCGACGGCTTGCGGGATAGTGTGCCTGATAATAACCATCATCGCCAGCTATATGTACAAGAAGAAATTCGCAGACGAATACAACGCCCTTCCTTGGAAGCTGAAGGGAAAGACCTTCTTCTTCATAATCGGTCTTATAGGCTGCGGCGTGCTGTTTTACTCGTCCTTCATATCCAGCATTTCCACAGCCATATGCGTTGTTGTCTTCTTCGTACTGCTGATGATCTACTACCAGCTTTACGCCAAACCTAATGCGGAAAAACTGAAGAAGGAAAGAGAGAACCAGTAGAGCATTTACATAACGATGAAAGGCCGCCGGCCGGCGCCCTGAGACGGACGACCCGGCGGAGAAAGGAGCAAAAAGATGAAAGTTATAGACCTTACCCACACTATATCCGAAGATATGCCGGTATATCCGGGAACCGAGCCACCGAAACTCCAGCAGGCTAACACCTACGAAGTGGACGGCTTCAAGGAAACGCTGATGTCCATGTATTCTCACACAGGCACCCACATGGATCCGCCTAACCACCTCTTTGCCGACAGGACCACCCTGGATGCCTTTCCGGCAGAGCAGTTCGTGGGAAAGGCTCTGGTCATAGATTGCAGAGACCTGGGCGAAGGTGATACAATAACTATCGATAGGATAAAGAAGTACGGCAAGAAAGCCGAAGATGCCGATTTCCTCCTCTTTAACCTGGGATGGGACGATAGATGGGGAACCCCGGACTATTACAAGGACTACGCCTGCATTGACGATGACGTGGTGGATTTCATACTGGCGACGAATAAGAAGGGCGTGGGACTGGATGTCATCGGCATCGACCCTATACCGGACGAAGACCTGCCGATACACAAGAGGTTGTTCAGAGAGCACGAGATAGTGAACATCGAGAATCTGAAGAACCTCGACAAGTGCGGCGACGATCTGTTCTGGTTCTTCGCACTGCCGCTGAAGTGGGAAAAGGCGGACGGAGCGCCTATCAGGGCGGTAGCATTTTGGGAGTAACAAAAACACGGAGTGAACGCTATGAGAGAATTTTTACTGCAGCACGCCTGCAAAGACCCGGTATCCTTTCACATGCCGGGCCACAAGGGAGCGGCTATATTCAGAAAGTACGGATACGGGGAATTCCTCGATAATTTCGTGGACTGTGACGTCACCGAGATACCGGGGGCCGACAATCTCTTTCAGGCGGAAGGGATAATAATGGAGGCGCAGAAGAAGTACAGCAGGCTGTACCAGGTGGACCATTCGTACCTGCAGATAAACGGAACCAGCGGCGGACTTATCGCCTCCGTACTGGCGACGGTGAAGCCTGGCCGGAAGCTGATAATGGCCAGGAACTGTCACAAGTCGGTATTCAACGCCCTGATGCTGGGCGGGATACAGCCGGTATACGCCCAGCCGGAGCTGATAAAGGAGCACGGTATAATGGGAGCGGTGTCGCCGGAGGAGATAGAGCGGTGTATCAGGGAAAATCCCGACGCCGACGCCGTGATACTTCCCAGTCCCAATTACTACGGGATATGCAGCGACATTAGGAAGATAGCGGAAGTGGCCCACAGGGCGGGAAAGGTCCTGATAGTCGACCAGGCTCACGGGGCTCATCTGAAATTTTTCCACCAGCTGGGATTTGGCGACGGCATGCCGGAGGCGGCCGAAGGCTGCGGCGCCGACCTGGTTGTCAACAGCATACACAAAACGCTGGCATCTCTGACCCAGAGCGCGGTGCTGAACCTCAAGTCGGAGCTGGTGGACAGATACGTGCTGGAGGACAAGCTGCAGGCTATCCAGAGCACCAGCCCTTCCTATATCCTCATGAGCTTTCTGGATATCAACGCCGATCTGCTGGCGGATCACGGCAGAGAGGCTATCGGAGAATGGCGGGCTGCCATAGACTATTTTTATGAAGAGGCAGCTGCCATAGCCGGGCTGAAGCTGATGAAGGCTGAAAACATGGATATGACAAAGATAAACCTCGACATGGGGGAACTGGGGATCGATGGAGCCGGATTGGAGCAGCTCCTGATGGAAAGGGGGATTTTCTCGGAGCTGTACACCGGCGATATACTGATGCTGATGACCGGGATAGGCAACACGAAGGCCCATATGGACAGGACGCTGGACGCTCTCAGAGAGATAGCTGAAACGGGGCCTGACCGTGAAGCCGCGGATGAAAGGCGCAGGAGAGATTACCACGTACCGGAAGCGGGGAAGCTGCGGGCCGTACCGGAGGAAAAGATATTTGTTCCGCTGGATGAAGCCGAGGGAAGAGTCTGCGCCGGGTCCATCATTCCTTATCCGCCGGGCATTCCGTTCGTGTGTCCCGGTGAAGAGATAACCGGCGATATCATCACGTACATAAGCGCCCTTCGCCGTGACGGGGAAAAAGTCATCGGCGTCAATGACAAAGGCTGCGTACTGGTAGGGAAATGACCGGGAAAGCCCGGAGCTGTGCCTGCGGTCAGAAGACCGCAGGGAAGCCACAGACAGAGGGATCCTGCCCGCGTGTCGGCGTTGGAGCGGATGCGCGGGCAGTAAACTCATTTGAAGTATTTTGGGAAAAAGCCTTTCCTTGGACCCTTGCATATGATATCATATGCGAGGATGGATAGTATTCATGTACGGAAACTATACCATGACAGAAAAAAGACATATTGCTTTCCTGGTATGGCAATAAGCCAGCCGCTTATATCTTAACGGAACGAGACGGAGATGTCGGCGCCCTGAAAAGAGGAGGTCGATAGATTGAAGACAGGGTTTATTGGTGCAGGAAAGGTGGGGTGCAGCCTCGGCAGATATTTTACCGAAAAAGGCAGAGGTCTGGGCCTGAGCGTAGAAGGCTATTTCAGCCGCAGCGTCGAATCGGCGAAGGAAGCGGCACGTTTTACTGATTCAAAGCCATACGAAAGTATAGAAGGTTTGATCAAGCAGTGCGACGTTATCTTCCTGACGGTTCCTGACGGGAGCATTGGCAGTGTCTGGCAACAGGTACGCCGGTGCGATATAAATGGAAAGACGATATGTCACTGTAGTGGTGCGATGTCTGCTCAAGATGCGTTCGAGGGCATAGAGGAGACGGGGGCTTTTGGATATTCAGTCCATCCGCTGTTCGCAGTAAGCGATAAATATAACGCTTACAGGGAACTGACGGGTGTTTTTTTTACCCTTGAAGGAGATGGCGCCAGCGAGAAGGCGCCGGGACAGGGGAGACACGGAACTTTTCATGAGCTGCAGAAGATCCTGGAGATCATGGGGAACCCTACTTATGTTATAGACAGCAGGGACAAGACTATGTATCATTGCGCGGCGGCTGTCGCCAGCAATCTGGTATGCGGTCTCATCGATCAGAGTGTGGCGATGATGCGCAGATGTGGATTTTCCGAAAAGGATGCGGTGAAGGCACTGGCACCTATATTGACAGGCAACATGGCGCATGTAGCCGCTGATGGACCTGCAGCCAGTCTCACAGGTCCTATAGAGAGAAACGATGTGACGACTGTAAAAAAACACCTGGGATGTTTGAGGGATGATGAACTGGAAGTATACAGACTGCTGAGCCGCAGGCTGGTGGGAATGGCACAGAGCCGTCACCCTGAGAGAGATTACGGGGAGATGTCTCTGCTGCTGGACGCAGGAAAGGAAGAAGAACGATGAAGAACACGGTTGCGAGTTTGCTGAAGATGAAGGAAGATGGACAGAAGATCTCCATGCTGACATGTTATGATTATTCTACAGCTAAATTGATGGAGGAGTCAGGGATAAACATGATCCTTGTGGGAGATTCCCTGGGCAACACGATGTTGGGATATAAAGATACTCTGTCGGTGACTATGGAGGATATGATACACCATGGCGCGGCAGTGGTGAGAGGAGTGAAGGATACGTTCGTGGTGGTGGACATGCCTTTCATGTCATATCAGCCGTCCGTATACGACGCGGTAGTCAACGCCGGAAGACTGATAAAGGAAACGGGAGCCAATGCCGTCAAGCTGGAAGGCGGAGCGGCCGTGAAGGAGCATATAAAAGCCATAACTGACGCGGGGATACCGGTAGTCGCCCACATAGGGATGACGCCTCAGTCGGTCAACGCTTTTGGCGGTTTTAAAGTTCAGGGGAAAAGCCATGAAGCGGCAGCGCAGATCCTCCAGGATGCTTATGACGTTCAGGAGGCAGGGGCCTTTTCCGTGGTGCTGGAATGCGTTCCTGCAAAGCTGGCGGCCCTCATCAGCGAGAAGCTGATGATACCGACAATAGGCATAGGAGCCGGTGATGGCTGCGATGGCCAGGTGCTGGTATGGCAGGACATGTTGGGACTGTTTTCCGATTATGTGCCTAAGTTCGTCAAACATTTCGCCAATGTGGGAGATATCATGGTGGGAGCCTTCAGGGATTACGACAGAGAGGTGAAGGAAGGAGCCTTCCCGACAGAAGCCCATGGATTCAAGATAGATGAAGATATTATAGAGAAGCTGAGAGGAAAGTAAGATGATAACGGCCACTACCATAGAAGAAGCCAGAAAGGCAATAAAGAAATGGAAGGCGGAGGGACTTACGGTGGGGTTGGTGCCTACTATGGGAGCCCTCCACGACGGTCATGCGTCGCTGGTGACAGCTGCTGTTTCGGATTGCGACAGAGTCGTGACATCTGTATTCGTCAATCCGACTCAGTTTGGAGAAGGCGAGGACCTGGAAAGCTATCCGCGGGATTTTGAGAGAGACTGCAAGATACTCGAGGAAAAGGGCTGCCACATGGTGTTTCATCCTTCTGTGCAGGAGATGTACCCTGATGGTTATGGGACCTATGTGAATCTGGAATCAGAAATGACGAAGCAGCTTTGCGGAAGGAGCAGGCCCGGTCATTTCCGCGGTGTCTGTACTGTGGTCAGCAAGCTGTTCAACATAACGACTCCCGACAGAGCATACTTCGGGCAAAAGGATGCTCAACAGCTGGCAGTCATCCGCCGGATGGTAAAGGATATGGATTTCGATATAGAGATCGTGGGATGCCCTACCGTACGTGAGAAGGATGGGTTGGCTAAGTCCAGCCGTAACTCATATCTCAATGATGAGGAAAGACAAGCTGCTGCCGTCCTTTACCGTTCGATAGAAAAAGCGAAGGAGCTGGCGGCAGCCGGCGCATCAGGGACGTCGGAAGCCAGTGCTGCGGATCCCCATTCCATAGCTGCTGCAGATCTGCTTAAGACAATGACCGACGTGGTCTCATCAGAACCTATGGCCAGGATAGACTATATCGAAGCGGTAGACGGCCATACACTTATGCCTAAGGAATATCTCGCCCCCGGCGACCTGGTAGCTATGGCTGTATATATAGGGGATACGAGGTTGATAGATAATTTCACGATCTGATGAAAAACATGACCGGAAGGAATTTGCCAAATAGGCATCTATGAAGAATGTTTATTGGCATAAATCCCTGTTTTTGCATTAACGGCTGAAGGCGATATGCCAAATGCGGTTTCTGGAGAAGCTTGATTGGCATAAATTCGGAACAGAGACCTGAAAAAATGCCAATGCAATGTATTTGAAGCGGTTCATTAGGCATATCGCTTTTGCCGAAGAGCTGTTCAGATGGGATTTATGCCAATTTTGATTAATTTTTTTCGTATTTTAGGCACAGCGACTTAAAAAGAGGAGGCACTGCACGAAATAAAAACCATATATTGACATAAAATGATTTAAATGGTAAAATATCATATAGTCATACGAATGATCCTGTGATGGGATAACGGCGTTCTTTATTTCGCTGATATGTTATAAAGCGATGATCGCTGCGGGGACTGAAAAAAAGGGGATATCATGGGAGGTAATGCAGATATGAGAAACAGGGGAATGTTGGCTGCAGGACTTGAAGCGGAGCTGAGGAAAAACCGGATGCGCCTTGAAAGACTGCGGGATGAGTATAACAGATTGCCGGAGGGGGATATATTTATCGTCAATAAAGGAAAACAGTGCAGCTATTATTTTTACAAGGATAAGAAAACGAGATCACTGAGAAAAAACGACGAGATGACGGGGAAGCTCATACGGAAGCGGGTGTTGGCCAATACTATCACAGCACTGAGCATCTATTGCGCTACATTGGAAAACGCTGACTGTCAGTTTAGAAAAGCGCTTGAGAAGACAGGGAAAGGCAGGGCTGTCAAAACCTTGGCCAGGATAGGTGAACTGCCTGACCGCGACCGGTATATCCTTTCACCGGGTGAATACGCGTGGAAATATGAAGATTATCCGAAGAACGGATACAGGTGCGAAATGCTGCGATATAAAACGGAAAAGGGGATCAGAGTCAGATCCAAGTCGGAAAAGCTCATAGGGGATAAGCTGGAAAAGCATGGGATCGTTTACAGATATGAAGCCCGGCTGACTATCGATGGACAGGATCTTTATCCTGACTTCATGATAATGTCAAGAGATGGAAAGATCGTGGTGTGGGAGCATTTTGGGCTGATGGACAACAGCGATTATTTCTTCAGAGCCTGCAGGAAAATCGAATATTACAGGAGAGCAGGGTTCACACAGCATACAAATCTCATATGCACATATGAAGAAGATGTGGAGGATGGGGCGATACTGGATGGAATAATCGAAAGATTTGAGCTGACCATTTGAAAAAGCCGCCGCTGCGTCCGGATTTGACGGCCGGTCGCAGCAGCGGCTTTTTTGAAAATCTGAAACAGTGATCCGGGATCAGGCCTATTCCACTTCGACGGTCCAACCCATGTCGTCTTCGATGGTACCAGTCTGGATACCGTAAAGAGTATCGTAGAGCTCCTGAGCGATAGGGCCGATACCACCGCCGTTTATTACCATCGTCTCGCCTTTGTAACAGAGCTCGCCGACCGGTGAGATGACGGCTGCCGTGCCGGACGCGAACATTTCCTTGAAGTTGCCTTTCTTGTAGGCGTCTACTACTTCGTCGATGGTAAGTCGCCTTTCGACAATGTTCATGCCCTTTTTCCTGAGAAGCGCGATAACGGAATCTCTGGTGATACCAGGCAGGATGGTGCCGTCCAGCGGAGCGGTGACGATCTCATCGCCGATAACGAAGAACGCATTGGAAGTACCGATCTCTTCGACGTATTTCCTTTCGACGCCGTCAAGCCACAGGATCTGCTCGTATCCCTTTTCGTGGGCTTCTTCCTGGGCCTTGAGGCTGGCTGCGTAGTTCCCTCCGCACTTGGCTTCACCTGTTCCGCCATCGGTAGCCCTTACATACTTGTCTTCGACATAGATCTTAGTAGGGGTCAGGCCACCTTCATAGTAAGGGCCTACAGGGCTCAGTATTATTATGAATTTATAATGTCTGGAACGGCGAACACCAAGGAACGGTTCGTCTGCGATGATGAAAGGCCTTATATAGAGAGACGTGCCTTCCTTTTGCGGGATCCAGTCGGCGTCCACCTTTACCAGCGCTTTGATGGCGTCCACATAGAGATCCTCGTCTATCTGAGGTATGCAGAGTCTGTCATTGGTCCTGTTGGTCCTCTTGGCATTCATGTCAGGTCTGAAAAGCTGTATCTTTCCGGCAGGAGTCTTGTAGGCCTTGAGGCCTTCGAACATTTCCTGAGCATAGTGGAAACATACGGCTGCGGGATCCAGCGAAAGAGGCCCGTAAGGAACGATACGTCCGTCGTGCCAGCCCTTGCCGTCCTCGTAATCCATGATGAACATGTGGTCCGTAAAGTCAGTACCGAATCTCAATGTTTCAGGATCCGGCTTCGCCTTCGGATCAGGGTTTTTTGTGATTGGAAAATTGTATTTCATGGCGTTCTCCTTTATATGATGATAAAAATTTTTGTCGTTTGTTATATGCCTTTATTTTACAACAAAATATACGTGAAGTCCAATAATACAACAATAAATATACCACTAAACTTGTTGATGTTCAACAATAAAAATAAAAAAATATTATAAAATATAACAAAAACAATAAAAGCGGCGATATTTCCCTCCATTTCGTTAAATGTACATAAAAGGACGATATAATAAACGAGTTATGAGCGAAAGAGGAAAGAACAGAAGCATCTTCAGGCAGGTGCTCTTTGCGTTGATAAAATTAGCAATAATAGGGATGATACTTGTGATAGGCATCAACTTCTATGTCATAAAGGCTACGGAAGGTCAGATAGGAGCGGTGTTCGATTCTCCTGAAGACTCGGCTACGGAAGAGGAGGTATCAGAGCTTTCTGCCATAGAGCCGGAATGCATAATGGTACTGGGAGCTTCGGTCACTGCTGACGGCCGGCCCAGCTCTATCCTGAGGGACAGGCTGGATACGGCCATAGATCTGTATAATAAAGGCGTAGCCCCTAAGCTGCTGCTGTCGGGAGATAATGGGCAGATGGTGTATAACGAAGTACAGGGAATGAAGAATTACGCGCTGGAAGCAGGCGTGGCCGAAGAAGATATATTCATGGATCACGCAGGATTTTCCACATACGAATCGGTGTACAGAGCCAAGTACATTTTCGGAGTGGACAGTATGGTGGTGGTCACCCAGACATATCACCTTTACAGAGCGTTATACGGATGTAATCGATTTGGGATAGAAGCGGCGGGTGCCGCCGCTGACCAGAACAGCTATGGAGGGCAGGAACGGCGGGAGATAAGAGAAGTGCTGGCTCGCGATAAGGATTTTGTGAAATGGATATTCAAGCCCGAGCCGACGTTCCTGGGAGATAAGATACCTATCTCGGAATAGCGCGGGCAAAGATGGAGTAAAGGAGATATGCGACGGATATGGGAACGAAAGACAGCGTCAAAAGGAGCACCTGTGAAAGGGACAGGAGCATGAGCGGCAGAGGACGAGTGGCGCTGGTCAGGTGTGACAGCTACGACAGCCAGCAGGTGGAACGAGCTGTGTCAAAGGCTATCGAGCTGCTGGGAGGTCTGGAAGAGATCCTTTCTTCGGGAGAAGACCCGCTGACGAAAGCAAGTTCCATAGTCCTCAAGCCTAATATGCTGGCAAAGACAGACCCGGATAAGGCATGTACCACACATCCTGCCGTATTTGGCGCAGTTGGGAGACTTCTGAGGGAAAGCGGCTTCGATGATCTGAGATACGGGGATTCACCAGGGAATCCCATGATAAAAGTGGGATCGGTGGCAGAAGGCTGTGGTATCAAAGCTGTTGCTGACGATCTTGGCATTCCTCTGGGGCAATTCGAAAGCGGTACCCAGGTGGAATTCCCTGACGGGAGAGTGGCTGACAGCTTCGTGTTGTGTGATGAGATAATAAACGCTGACGCGGTGATAAATATCTGTAAGATGAAGACTCATCAGCTGGAACGGATAACAGGGGCAGTCAAGAACACTTTCGGCTGTGTCTTCGGTATCAACAAAGGTGCTTCCCATGCCAGGTTCGCTACGGCGGAAGTGTTTGCCAAGATGACGGCGGATCTGAACAATCTTGTGAAGCCCAGGCTCCATATAATGGATGGCGTGACAGCTATGGAGGGAAATGGCCCGAGATCCGGCAGCCCCAAAGCGATGAATGTCATCATGGCGGCGACCGACCCGGTAGCGATGGACGCGGTGTTTTGTCATTTGGTCCATCTGAGGCCGGAATTGGTACCCACTAACGTCAGCGGTATGGAGCAGGGTGTCGGCACGTGGAAAGAGCTGTGTGTCGTGACAGAGGACGGCACGATCACAGCAGAGGAAGCGTCGGCGATCTACGGAGATAAGGATTTCAATGTGCAGCGGGGAACGGAATACAGAGGAGCGCTCAGGCCTGTCAGGTTCCTGGCTCCATTGCTTGAGAAGAAGCCTGTCGTCAGGCAGGAGCGCTGTATAGGGTGCGGCGTGTGTGCAAGCGTATGCCCTGTGGAAGGAAAAGCGATCCGCATCGAAGAAGGGGCAGGGAAGGGTCGCGGCAGCGTGGCGGTCTACGATTACGACAAGTGTATAAAATGCTACTGCTGCCAGGAAATGTGCCCTGAGGAGGCTATCACAGTCAGGAAATCGCTGTTGGCCAGGATAGCCGACAGGAAATGGAGAATATGAGGCGCGGCGGCGTGACGGAGCATATACATAATACAGGTTACGGATACGAATTGATATCCATAGCCTGTATTTTTTGTGATGTGGGGAAATATCCACGGGATAAATATCCACGAGGATGCTTTCCCCTGTTATGCGGAGGTGTGAAGATGATATATCTTGATAACGGAGCTACATCCTTTCCGAAACCGCCTGAGGTGACGGAAGCCATCGTGACCGCGGTTACGGATTGCTGCGCAAATCCCGGCAGAGCAGGGCATGCCATGGCAGCCAGGACAGCCGAAGGAGTGTTCCGGGCAAGGGATTCCATAGCTGAGCTTTTTTCCATAGAAGATCCGGCAAGGATAGTATTCACGAAGAACTGCACGGAATCGCTGAATCTGGCTCTCAAAGGGCTGCTGAGGCCGGGAGATCACGTGATAACCACGTCTATGGAACACAATTCTGTGATACGGCCGTTGCATCAGCTGAGCTGCAAAGGCGTCAGTTACACGATGGTCGGATGCGATATGCAGGGACGGCTCCATGTAGATGAGATGAAAAAAGCTATCAGGCCGGAGACGCGGATGATAGTCATGACGGCAGCATCCAATGTGACAGGGACAAAGATGCCACTGGAGGAAGCGGGCCGTGTAGCGCTGAGGCATGGTCTGATATTTTTGGTAGATGGAGCTCAGGGCGCGGGGCATATGGAGATCGACGTGAAGAAACAACACATAGATGTATTGGCGGTTCCCGGGCATAAAGGATTGTTGGGGCCTCAGGGGACAGGGGCTCTTTATGTGAGGAAGGGACTGAAGCTGCGGCCATTGATGGAGGGCGGTACGGGGACCCGCTCCAGAGAGCGGGAACAGCCGATGGAGTTTCCTGAAGGATATGAAGCAGGGACTGTAAACAGCCCGGGGATCATCGCTCTGGGTGAAGGCGCGCGTGTAGTACAGCGCATGGGTATCAGCGCTATAGAAGAGTATGAAAGACACTTGACTGAGCGGCTGGGGAAAGCCCTTGCCGGGGTGGACGGCGTCAGCATTTATGGGCCGGAAGATGCGGGGGAGAAGACAGCGGTGGTGGCCATCAATATCGATGGGATGGATTGCGAGGAGGTCGCCGATATCCTCGACAGGAGGTATGGGATCGCGGTGCGGGCCGGGTTCCACTGCAGCGGATGCGCTCACGATACCATAGGGACGGGCGATATAGGCTGTGTCAGGATATGTCCCGGGATCTACACGACGGAGAATGAGATAGATGCGGCAGTGGCGGCCATAAAGGAGATAAGCTCACAGGCGATGGAGCAAAGCCGCTGTCAGACCGGGGCGCCGGAGGATAACGTCGGAAGCTGAAGGATGCGGGAAAGCGCGGGAAGGAAGTGGTAAATAAGGGGTTCATGTTGTGCCGGGCGCTAAAGCCATGATATAATAAAAAATCAAAGGAGGTGCCGCGATGTCTGAGGGACAGGGTGTTTATGAAGGGCGAAAAGGCCAGAAGCGTCTCAGAGCCATAGAAAAGCAGATAGTCAGCGTGAGGGAGGAATTTGACAACAGATATGTCGACAGCCCTGAGATGAAATATCTCAGCAGCCAGATACAATGGGTAGGAACGGCCGGTCTGATCTTTATCATGGCTCAGCGAGATGTGAACTTCAAGTGGAACGGACTGATGGATTACGGATTCATCAGACTCTGTAAAAGATGGCTGGAAGAGCATGGGCTGCAGTCCGTGACATCAGAGGAGACAGCCGATATGATGAGAGATATACTGCCGGAGGAAATGTGCTCGGAGCTGAGCGACGAGCTGGCTGCGCTGGAAATCGTGTAACAGCGCCTTCATTGGGAGGATGCCATGAGATTTGATTTGACTGTAGATAAAAAGGCTGAAGCGTCGATCGACGATAGGCTGTGTATGAACTGTGGAAAGTGTGGGGAAATATGTCCGACTGGAGCTATCGACGAGTATCGCAGGACGGTATGCCGGTTGTTTCCAAGAGGGAGTTGGCGTGGGGCGAGCGCTGCAGTAGGCGGGGAATCCGCCGTATCATTCAGGGAAGCCAGAAGAATGGCTGTTGAGACAGGCTGCAGGGAGAGCTGTCCGCTGGGCATCGTCCCTCAGGCGATAGCCTCTCTGGTGAAGTCCGGGGATGTGGAAAGCGCGAGGGAGATGATAGAAGAGAAAAACCCTATGCCGTGGGTCTGTGCGTCGCTCTGTGAAAACCCGTGCGGCGATCAGTGCGCGCGAGGAAGACTGATAGATGAGCCTCTCAACATGAGAGGGCTGGAGGGGTATGTTCTCAACAGCGTCGGGGAAACAATGCCGAAGCACGTAAGGCGTTTTGACAGCGAAGTAGCCATCATAGGAGGCGGCCCGGCCGGGTTGGCGGCAGCCTTCCGGCTTTCTAGAGCAGGATACGGTGTAACAGTGTTCGAAAAGGATGGAAGCCCAGGTGGCGCTCTCAGATGGGGAGTGCCGGATTTCAGGCTCAGCAGAGAAAAGCTGACGGCAGAGACCGGGCGTATCGCTGCCGCCGGTGTGGAGATAAGATGCGGATATGAGATAGGACGGGATCATACGCTGGAAGATCTTCGCGGCCAGGGATTCGCGGCCTGCCTGATAGCTGTCGGAGCCTCGGAAGGAATGACACCGCAGATACCTGGTGGAGACGCACAGGGGATATATGACGCGGTGAGGGTGATGCGTCAGATCAACGGCGGTGAGGACGAAGGAATCCAGCTGGGCGAACGTATCGCGGTCATCGGACGCGGGCGTCTGGTGGTAAATACGGCAAGACTCTTGAGGAGAATGGGGAAAATCGTCACTTGTGCTGTGGTGGAAAGTGATGATGAGCCGGAAATGAGTGAAGGAAGCTTCCAGGCCATGGTCGGAGAAGGTATAGATCTGAGAACCGGAGCTGTCGCTAAGCAGATAATAAGCGAAGGCGGCCAAGTCAAGGCGGTGGAACTGGTAAAAGCCGGATATACCATGGACGGCAATGGAATGAGAAAGCTGCAGATAATCAAAGGAAGCGAGACCAATCTGTTCTGTGATACGGTGATATTTGCTGACGGACGCAGATGTGCCGCGTCGGAGCTGGGGAACATGGAGACTCATCCGGGAGGCAGAGTGCGGGTCGATGGGAGATACAGGACTAACAAGGATATGATCTTTGCGTGCGGAGACGCTATCGGCCAGTGTGGGTCGGTAGCGGAGGCGATGGCGTCCGGAAAAGCTGCCGCTGCGGAGATAGACAGGACCCTCAGAGAAAACTTTTTCCCGAAGAGAAAAACGGCAGTGAAGAACGCTCCGGACAGCGCCATCATATATGCGGAAAATGTAAGGGATATGATCCCTCAGACAGAGGATGCGGTGACGGATGAGGACAGGATAAACGGCACCGTTGATCATACAGAAGATATCATGCCGTTGCTTCGGGCAGCGGGGATAGGAAAAGAGCTCGGGAGGTTTTCTCAGCTGGATGAGGACGGAAGACCTAAGAGAAAGATAGCGGTCATAGGAGGCGGCATCGCGGGGATGACCGCGGCTCTGGATCTGGCCGGAGAGGGGTATGCTCCGACTATATTGGAAAAGGAGCATGCTCTGGGCGGCAGCTATCGGTGGCTGGCGTCCTGCAAACGTGTGGATAAAGAGCTTCTGGACAGGGAAACGAAAAAGATAAGCGATGCTGGCATCGATGTGGTATATGGAGTTGCGGCAGGAGCCTTCCCCAACATCAAGGGACTGTTTTCCATGGGATATGAAGCGGTGCTTTTCGCCATCGGTGAGAGCACCGGCAGGAGACCTCCGATGAAAAATGTCCGTTGCCGCGGAGTTTTTGAGATAGTCTCGCTGATGGGAAAGCTGCTCGACAATGAACGAGTTGCTGACGTGGGCAGGCAGGTCATCGTCGCCGGATACGATGAGCTTGCTTTTGATACAGCTAGGCTTTTAAAGCAGTTTTGTCAGCAGGTCACGGTGTTGTCGCCTATGAGCAAGGGTAAGCTGAAAGCAAGCGTGGCGTCTGTGGCGGCAGCCCTCGATGAAGGTGTCCACCTGGTAACAGGGGCTGAGCCGGTGGAGATAGAAGCTCAGAACGGCAGGCTTACAGGTGTGAAGTGCAGGATAAAGGAAAAGAACATGATGCTGGATATAACGTGCGATACGCTGGTGCTGGGAGGGACGCAGAGCCCTGACACGGCGGCTGTCGCCGCTGCTAATCCTGATCTGGATATGGATGACAGAGGTTATATCCAGACAGATGATAAATTGATCACCAGCATCTACGGAGTATTTGCGATAGGCGATTTTGATATGACGTCTGTGGAAGCGGGTCACGCCGGTGCGGCCGCTGTCAAAACGTTCATGGAATCGGGAGAATTCAGGGCGGTGGGAAAACTCAGGGAAGCGGAAGCCCCTCTCACCGGCGCGTCGGTGAAGTATGAGATATTCGAAGGGCGAGGAGCCGCCGGAAACGGACAGATGGAGGTGGGCAGGAGACCTTTGGATAAGTACAGAGCTGAAGCGGAAGCGTCCAGGTGCATGGAATGCGGTTACTGCGGGGAAACGGCCGGACGTTGTATAGGGTGCGGCGTGTGCGCGGAAGTATGCCCTGTAAGGGCGATCACCTTTAAGGCTGTAGCAACGGCGGGAGAAGAGGAGGTTCGGTCATGACGGTTTTTGAGAGAGAAGTTACCATAGTTGGGGCAGGACCTTCCGGAGCGCTGTGCGCCGCTTATCTGGCCAAAGCCGGAATAGATGTACTGCTGCTGGAAAGAGATATATTTCCACGGGAAAAGGCGTGCGGAGACGTGTTGAGAGAAGGCTTCGTCAGTCATGTTGAAGCGTTGGGGATAGCAGGAGATCTGGACGCCATGAGTACGTGCGTCAGGAGATTGAAGCTCATCAGTGACGATGGCCATACCACCACGATCCCTTTCGAATGCTACTGCGCTCCCAGACGAGATGTGGACAGTCTTCTGGTCGATACGGCCATATCACTGGGGGCTGAAGTGAAGCAGGGCTGTACTGTGACTGACGTGCTGACAGAGCAGGGGATAGTCAGAGGTGTGAAGGCCGCATACAGAGGCGAAGAGATATCTGTCAGAAGTAGGCTGACCATAGGCGCTGACGGAGCGTTTTCGACGCTGGCCGCAGCTGCGGGTGTCGTGAAAGAGGAGGCGGGCAGCATGTGGATAGGCAGACGCGCCTATTTCACGGGTGTCAGGCTGGACCGGGCGTTGGCGAAGGGCCAGTATGACGCCTATGGTGTCATAGGCTTTTCTTCGCTGTTGGGAACAGGATATTTCTGGATCATCCCCGTGGGAAAAGAAGGTGTCCGGCATGGGATATGCAATGTTGGGATGCTGATAAATGGAAGAGAGGAATACGAGAGCGTCGACATAGAGCGGTGCTTCAGCCGATGGCTGGAAAGCCGTCCTGAGATGGCCGCCATGTTTGAAGGCGCTTCAATCATCAGCCCGTGGCAGGGAGGAAGGATAAGCGATATGAGCTGCGGAATACATAAAGCGGGCCATGGATTCATGGTCATCGGCGATGCGGCAGCCCTGATGACCCCACTCTCCCACGACGGACTTTCTCCGGCCGCAGACTCAGCTAAGGCTGCTGCTGAGGCGGCGACAGACGCGCTGGCGGCAGGTGATTTTTCACAGAACATGCTGATATCGTCATATGGGAAGCATTTCAGAACAAAAGGCGAGAAGGCTCTTTCCGAGGAAATGAAGGAAAAGCGGCTGCTTATGGAATCTATGCGGGATCCGGGTACTATGAACAGGATCGTGGAACTGTTGGAGTCGGATCAGGTATTCAGGAGAAAACATTTGAAATAAGAGATAGCCGGATGAAGCCGGCACGGGAAAATGAGGGGCTGTCGCACAGCTGACCTGATTTGGTCAGCTGTGCGACAGCCCCTCATTTCATAGAAAAGAACAGTTTACGTTTGAGATATATGCTGAATGTTTGTGAATGTATTGCAAAATAAAAAACAGATTGACACAATTGGGGGGTGAGATAATAAAACTGATTACAATTCGTATAAAAATTCTATAATGAATTCTTGTGAGGAGAGAAGAAAGGAAGTAAGACAATGCAAGCAAAACGAAAATTGTTGACTGCCCTGCTTACACTCTGTATGGTACTCATGCTCGTTCCAACGGCAGCACTGGCGTATGGGGAAGGGCAGCATATGTCAGTAAAGACGGGAGGTTTTGTAGATGAGGATGAGTGCGGGTGTTTTGAGATTGATGGGATCACATATGCGCCTTTGAGTGAAAGTACAGTTGCGGTTGTAAATCCTAAACAACATCCCGTAGTTTCTGGAGCCGAATCTCCTTATGACGGGGAAATCATTATTCCTTCAACTGTTACAAGTGACGGTAAAACATATACCGTTACCATGATCTACAACAATGCTTTTGACAGGTCGCCTTATGCAGGGGGAACAGTAACAAAAATCACATTGCCGGATACTATAACCGAGATAGGAGATTCAGCATTTCGCAATGCTACGCAGCTTGAAGCTCTAAACATTCCGGATAGCGTGACTGCGATCGGTAGTAATGCATTTTCTAATTGTCAGAACCTTAAGGAACTTATGATCCCCGCAGGTGTGACTGATGGAGTAAAAGAGGCGTTGACCTCTTCTGTCAGCAGCGGTTATCCAAATGCAAAGGATGTTGTTTTTGCCGATGGCTCGCCGTATTCGAATGAAGATGGGGTACTTTATAAAGGGACAACGCTCGAAGTCCTTCTTGATAAAGAAAAAGATTCTGTTGCTGTTAAACCAGGGACAGAAACAATAGGTGAAAGTGCATTTCGGAACGCAAGTGTATCGACTGTGACGATGCCGGATAGTGTGACGGAGATTGGTGAGTATGCTTTTTATAGCTCCTCTGTAGTTAATGTTGATTTGTCAAAAAATGTTAAGACTATTGGTAAGTCAGTTTTCGCTCGTTCCGATGTTTCAGCTATAGATCTTTCCAATGTAACGACGATTGGTGAGTATGCATTTCAGGGATGCGACTCTCTTAATTCCGTTGAACTTTCTTCCGAATTAACATCGATAGGAGAATGGGCTTTTGAAGAAACGTCCATTGAAAAAGTAATTATTCCGGGCAATGTAAAAAACATATCAGCTGGAGCTTTTAGCGAAGTAGAAACATTAAGAACGATCATTATCGCAGGCAGTGTTGAAAGTATTGGGGAGTATGCTTTTTCTGGATTAGCAAACCGTACTGAGAATACGACAATGATTTTTCTTGGAAACGAACCGCCTGAAATGGATGATAACGCATTCGGATCAGGAGAAAAACTTGAAGACCTCATAGTAGTTGTTCCTGAAAGCGCCGAAGAAAATTATAAAGAAAACAATGTTTTAGGAAGCTATATTCCTGAAACACCTACTGATGATACTCCGGAGTTCAGATTTGCTCTTTCCGTTCCGGAAATAGCCAGTGTAAATAATGGCACGAAGTCAGATATAGAAATGAGCGCTACGATTCCTGTCGGTGCGGTGCTTAATGCCGTAAGTAGCGATGAAGAAGTGGCTACCGCAAAAATAACTGATGAAGGGAAGCTGCAAGTGACAGGGGTTAGTGAAGGAACAGCTCATATCACAGTAACTATGACATTGAGCGGAACAGAGTTGATGAGCGATACAGTTAAGGTTACTATCGAGCATGTACACGACATGGTAAAAACGGAGGCAAAGGATGCTGATTGTACCAATGAGGGGAATATCGCATACTGGCATTGTGAAAGCTGCGGCAAGTATTTTGCAGATGAAAGTGGTACAAATGAAATAACATTAGAAAAAACTGTTGTCCCGGTTAAGGAACATAATTATGAAAATGGAATATGTACAGTATGTGGAGATAAAGATCCAAATTATGTTCCTCCTGTAGATCCACAGAAGCCGCAGAAAGATACAAATGCTGCAACAGGTGATGACAGCAACATGCTCCCTATAATCGCATTAATGACCCTCGCGGCGGCAGGAGTAGCAGGAACAGCTCTTTATGGCAGAAAGAAAAGAACGCAGTAATGCTGATACACATAAAATAGCATCAGTATGATGCAGAAGATACGAGATATTGTATAAACATGGACAAAGGCATGGGTAATTAAATTTATCTGTGCCTTTTCAAATTAGACGGATGAGATAAGAATGGTTTTCGGAGAGCGAAGTATATTCAGAGGCAGGTTTGCCAATACAGAAATTGATCTTGTGCAGGGCGGTATCAATGATGGAAATTATATAAAATCTGACAGCGAATATGTGAGCAAAAAGGAGACAAGCGACCGATACCAAGTTTCCACAGAATGATCGTGCTTGATATGATTAAACAAACTACTCCTGAATGTGCTACAAGGATTAAAGCTCAAGCTATTGTCAGAAAAATCTTGTAATATTTTGATCTTTACTATATACTGAAAGCGCAATTAGAAATATTGCTATAATCTATTGTATAACGGTAAAAAGAGGATTGACGGATATGATTTGGATGGAGGACAATTGTAGCAAGCAAGCAAGCAAGCAAGCAAGCAAGCAAGCAAG